>JGI24159J19872_10008851_pt1 | contig 13193 bp, 7 predicted proteins | sample Ectturendosymbi4_FD_19872 | JGI IMG/M metagenome (IMG submission 19872) | reverse complement strand
AGGAGCTAGGGCGTTGGTAAGGCAACTGAAATTGCTGGTTTTAGGCTGAAATCAAAGTACGAATATATCGTACCCCGGCTCTCAAAGTGTTAACACTTTAGAAGCTGGTTTAAATCAAGCTGTTCGTGCCAAAACAACTGGATCGCACGTGGCTTTGCACACGCGTAACTCAGGCACCGAAAGTGGTAGAGAGCTGTTCAAAGGCTCAAAAGATGCAGCAAGTCTTCTCGTCTGCACTCGAAAAAAAAGTTTTGGTTGGGGGGTGCGGATTTTTTGTGAGTGATGTCATAAGTGGAAGACTTCTAGGCCACCTTGGCCACTTCACCTGGCCCTGGGCCCAAACTGTTAGATGGTAGTATTTCGCTGAAGTTTTTATTAGAAAGTAGGCTGTAATCCTCGTCTCTTTTGATACTTTGGATGACCTGCTGGGGTTTTTGGTTCAAAAGTTGTGATGTAAAGTAATAAAAATATTTGACTAATTAGACAATTAATTGATTTGTTTATTTTAGATAATAACTTTTGAACCAGAAACGCTAGAAAGTCGATCGAAGGCTCGAAAGACTCGGACTCAAGCCTAGTTTCTAATAAAAATTTCAGCGAAATACTTTGGCCTAGCGGTTGGGCCCTAGGCCAGGTAACATGAGCCAAAATGACCCAAAACTACTTCACTTATGACATCACTCACAAAAAATCCACAATCCCCAACCAAAATTTTTTTTTCGAGTGCAGACTAGAAGACTAGCCAATTCGTTTAAGCCCTTGAACAGCTCTCTAGCGCAATTGGCGGAGGAGCTATGACGTTGGAAAGGTAACCGAAAACTGCTGGTTTTAGGCCGAAATCTTGGTACAATACATTCATAGACCAGCTCTCAAGTGTTGATAGAGCACCCTCGGGAATAGCAAACCCTGCTCTAATAAACGGTTGCTCTTTTATCCGATGAGAACTTTTTGCAATAAACATAGGGTGTCATTCACACTACGGGTTCACCAATACACATATCATTATGAGGGTACTGTATTTTATTCTTGTTGTGAGCACTGTACACAGTACTGTAAAAAGAAAAGTTACTGTATTTTTGCAACATTTTTGTCATAATGTATTGCACAACAGCTGTTGTGGTGGACACCATTCACTCTTGCCCCTCTTCAGCACAAAAGAACTGGTCAATTTTTTATTGTTTTACTTCATTTTTGCATTAACTGTGTGCAACCATGGTGCTGCTACACATCTAACTGCTCGAATAAGCGGTTTGCTCTATAAACTGATGCTCTATTAAGCGGTTTCCACTGTGCAGTACTTGCCTTATGAAAATAATATGGGTAGTCTGGAAATGTAGTATTGAGAATCGTTATATAGCTGACTTTTAGTAATAATAGTTAAACCACAGTGACCCACACAAGTGAATCATCACATTTTATTTGCACAAGAAAACTAGTTTTGTGTCTTACACATCTTCAGTCCTGTGCAGCCAGTAAAAAAGTTACTAGTGAATGTTGACATTGTAACAAATTCTGAAAAACTACGTACTGTTGCTAAGAACAATTCACAAGAGCAAAGCTGACTTTCCTAGCAAGAGTATAGCTGACTTCCTAGGATTTTTGACTTTCTGAACCTTTCTTACACATCCGAAAGTTTCCAGCATGTTTGCCAAATAAATTTGAACTTTATGATGGCACCCTGATAAGACACTTTATTGGCTTTGAATATTTTTGTAACCTAACTTGTTCTTTTCACAATCTTTGCTGAACCCTATGGCACCCTTTGATATTCTTGTATCGTGGTTGAGAATCACTGTTAAATAGTCTTAACAATGATGCATGACATGTGTTGTTCTCACATAAAACTTGTTTATGTATGCATAAAACACAAAAAGTTCAATGGTGGTTGCCCAAATACTTCTTTATTTGAAAAGTTCGCCTGTTGAATCAAAAACTCTTTAACATCTGTTGCATTCATTTATTATTGTAACATTGGGCTGAGGACTCAGGAAAGGTGTATGGAAATTAATGTTCCAAGTGACTCCAACTGTTCACAGCTTTTATAAAATTCGTATAAGCATAAAAGCAAGCATATCATACCAAATAATCAGACTTTGATATGTGAAATGTTTGTCATTGCATAAATAAGAATGAAATCGTTATTTTGCTATCTCATTTGCAGGCAAGGATTGTTTTGGTTGTTCAAAAACAGGAAGTGGGAAAACAGCTGCTTTTGCTTTGCCCATCCTTCAAAAGCTTTCAGAAGATCCATATGGTGTATTTTGTCTTGTTTTAACTCCTACAAGGGAATTGGCGTATCAGATTGCAGACCAATTTTCATTATTGGGAAAACCAATTGGTCTGCGTCATGCAGTTATAGTTGGTGGAATGGGTAAGATAATTATTATGAATGCATCTTTCGTACAAAGCAGGCAAGTTACCTATGGTTTTGTTGAAGTATGAGTAATCAATTACAAAGCTAAGCATGTTTAAATAAGTGTTTTTTTAAACATGTGTAGAGTTTTTTTGAAGTTGTTGAACTTTTACTTAAGACTATGGCTTGCTATTGCAAGGGATGTACCAGAAACAAGATTTTTATTTCCAGCCGCAACCAGATTTATTTTAATGTTTTGTTTTGTCTGTGCTGTTGTTCAAAATGCACTGAAACACTTTAAGCTAAAGCAGTCATAGATTGTATCCTGTGGAAATGTAGCTTTCAAATACAAGATTTGGAGGGCAGGCATTTTGTAGAAAGTGTTTTGATTTATGTGAGACAGCGAACAAAACTTCTCTATTAATAAGTTTTCACCAGTTTGTTTCAATCACATGTGGGAAAACTGTTTGAGTTGCAGACTGCACTGTCTTGTAAAATTTGACATCAGGTCATGTTGGGAACAGATGGATGACTTGTTGTGAAAACCAGTATAAATGAGATGTAAATGTTACCATGCACAAGGTACTTTAACAGAAGACAAAGCATGATGATGTACTATGCAAAGGTTACTGGATGAGTGATTTTATAAATGCATTTATTTTACCACTCAGCAAAGAAAGTCACTTTGTACATTAGTGGCAACTAGCAACAGTGTTGCTAGCTTCACTTTCTAACCAGTGCATCAGAGTCTGGAATTAGCTTTGTTGTGGCATTTCTCAGGATAAATCTGTGGTGTTGGTCAATTAACTTTGATTTATGACAAGCTTTGTTCATGACACGAAGTGTCTGCCCACAAACAGAAGTTGAGCCAAGCAAATCATGCATCTTATGTGCCATGTTCTGGAACTTTGGAAATTGATAGAAAAAATGGATAAGGTTTATTAAAATTTGGACTAGTTCAGCAGGCTGGATTGAAAGTTATAGTTTGTCCTTGTCTGTTTTCAATTAACCTTGCTATATATTACAATAAAAATACCCTGTTTACCAGTATGTTACATTATCACAAGTTATCTGCTAACAGAAAAAAGTTGAAAAGTAGTAAACATTTTCAGCTAGTACTGGAATCAGAAAGAAATCCCAATCTAGTGGAATTTCTTTCCTGCTGTTCAATTTTGCTTAGTGCTGAGTAGTGTCAGGTACAAGCCTACAGGCAAAAACCTTGAAGGAACCTTGTATGACATTTAGTGCATAACTTTCCATCAAATGACCTGAAATGCCAGGCGTTGTTTTTGTGGTTTCACTTCATTTCAACGTTATTTTTTATCAGTGCAGTGCATTATTGCTTTCTGTTTAAGTGGAACGGGAGTGTAGACCTGCATTAGATTTGTTTTTTTTTCTTCTTATACATCAACTTGTTTCATCACTTGCTAAATCGGTTTATAGAACAAAATATCATTTTTTTATTATTTTGGTAACAGGTGTGAAGAATTAAAAAATTTCATCAATTTTTGTTTAGTCAGGTCAGTGAGCAGACCCTATTAGCCATATATGTCTACAATTACAAAAAAGGATTTTATGTTTGCAGATATGATAGCGCAAGCAGCTGAAATGAAGCGTAAACCTCATATTGTTATTGCTACACCAGGAAGACTAGCTGATCATCTTAGAAGCTCTGAAGCCAACTTCAAGTTAAACAAAATTAGGTGGCTTAATGGTTGCAGATAATAGATCTTTGAATGCAGAAGTTTATAGTTGATTATTTATGTTTTTTTTTCAGTACGTACATCTAGTATGTTATTTATCAAAAGGTAAAACAATTAGTGTATCACAAAGTAGTCTGTAAAACCTAGCTAGTTGTTTGGGTAAAGTTGTACAACTGACTTGGTTTCACGGACTGTAACTATATCTCTGTTAAACCTCACATAGTCTTCTGAAACTGCTTTTTAAAAATCAATTGTGTGTTTCTTTAAAAATACAAATTAGATACTTAACAACATTGTGCTCTCTTAACCTCCTGAATGTACCAATATCAGATTCTTGGTGCTTGATGAAGCAGACCGTTTACTAGACAAACTGGATGGTGATTTTACTGAAGACTTGAATGTAATTTTTCAGTCATTGCCAAAAGAAAGGTAAGGTGTAGGATGCATTCCCTGTTCCTAGCAATCTTTTCTTCCTAAAAATGTGCTACTTTAGTCCATGTAACTAGTCTTCCAAATCCGAGTTGTGTTTTAGTTTTTCTCAGTCAATAGTGTGGAACATTTATAATTCGAAACAGCATTTGGAAGGCAAACAAGCATGTAGTCTGTTTTTGAGGTAAACAAGCAAACTTATCCCCAATGTTTTTATAACTGGCTCAGGCTGAACTATAACTTATTACCCCCCTTTGACATGTATTTTCTGTTGTATCTGTTTCTTCTTTAGATTTGATGAAAGGTAACAATAAAATGCTGGAAGTTTATGAAATTTTGACACAAAGCAATATATATCTAATCAAACATTATTTTGACTTAAGGTATGCGATGTGAAAACTGGCACTCAGTTTGGTGCAGGCATAATCTTTGAGCTACTTTGCTGGATCGTCCAATGAGATTATATTGTTGAGCTGAGAACGGTTTATAGAATAGGACTGGGCAAGATTTTCATGAGTACACATGCAGAGTCTTAGCTTTGTTGGATGGCTAGTCTGAAGGAATGTTAAATTCAACAAGCCAAATCCTTAACTTTTTGTTAGTATGAAAAATACGTTGCTGTTCACATTCTGAGGCAAGTTGGTTACATGTCTTCTTCCGGGTGGTTATTACGGACTAGCATTGGTCATTGGCCCCCCACCTAAAATTGATTGACTTGCTGTTGCCTAAATAAATAATGTTGTAACAGGTTATCCCACAAACAAAAAAGCTAGAACACATTCATTAGTGACGTGATTTTTCGAACTGGTAGTAGTTTTTGACCTGCGCGACACTAAATCGTGATGTAGACAGTAATTTTTCTTTTATGAAGTGAATGCTGGTAACGACTCGGAAAAGCATGCAAGACAGTTTCTGCAGGCAAACCACGGATAGTGATGAGTAATTTAGGTTGTAACCATATTAAAAAACTTAAAAATCCTTTTCCAGCAATGCAAATATTTGTCACTGTTCGCTGAGGGTTCGGTAAAACACGGTGTCATCGACAAAAATCCTGGAAAGGCTGTTTGTTGAAGTTGCTTTGGATCATAAGGAAGTAGTTGCCGTAGAGGAAAATGGTGTAAAATCATTGTTAGGATTTTCGACCTTGTAAACGGTGCGTCTAAGTTGACATGTTGGTGAAACTTTAACCTTCACAAAAACGAGATGATACCGTTTTTACACACATGTCACAGTTATGGGGAAATACAAATACGAGTCTCTGTTAAAATGTTTGATACCAGCAGTCGATCTAAGGCAATTCTTGTTTGTCCATCCGAATCTCTGCCTTAAGCACTGTTTCATCGCTAGAGCGTTTCTAAATATTTGTTGTACAGTATCTGTCAAATCAGTTAAAAGGAAAAAAGTAAACATGAGGCCCAGTGCTACGGGTCTTCTCACTGATGACTACCTTGTGCGTAAGATAAAACACTAGCTTTCACGTGTATAGCAAAACTATGTTTCTCTTAATCGCCAGGCCCTCCTTTTTATTTAATGAAATGCATTATATCATTTTCTTGCGCATGTACGCGATGTTGTGTTTGTGTTGTTTTGTGAGCGCTGTAGTGTTTTTTACGATTTTTGTTGCAGGCAAACACTTATGTTCAGCGCAACGTTAACAGATACTCTGAATGAAGTAAAACAGTTGTCGACCAAAAAGCCGTTTTTCTGGGAAGCAGAGAGCAAGTTCGTGACTTTTAATATTTCATTGTTTGTCCAATTCAGTCCAAGAAGAACGCTTTTGTCTTCGAAAGCCTTGGCTGTTTGTCCATATCACAACAAATGTGTAGTTGCTGTGGACTCAATAAAAATATCTAATTCCAACAGTTATCGATAGAGACGTCCTTAAAAATTTAATAAAGGCTGACGTTACACTGTTTGTTAGCAATTTCCTTTATTAGCTGGACTCATTCCACCTATCTCAGTGAGCGAAAGCGCGAAAGTTGCAGTTTTGAAAAAGCCTGGTGTGTGGTACGTAAAAAATTTATACGCGATAGCAATAGGATCACAAAAAAGGTTAGTGATCGCCTTGTAAACTTACATTGTTGTTCGTAGTGAAGCGGCTGCGTCGTCGCAAAGTTATACAAATTTTTCGCCGCTGTCGCTTTGCGGGAAACGTTGAACTTACATGATCGACTTCTTGAGCGGTTATTTTCACTGTCTTCGGGACAGCTGCGACGGCAGTTGTGATCGGTATCGAGTCATTTGCGTGGTTTTGGCGGGAAAGAAAATATCCTGTTGAATGGTAGCGACCAGTTTTGGTTACTTTTAGAATGAACGAACAGCAATCCCGAAACGAGATATGTATCAGAAATGATACTTGAAACATACCTTGTTTTTTTGTTGATGCCGCATCACATTTTTCCTGGTCAAACGCCCGCGCTTCGCTCACTGGATCTTGCCCACGATGAAAACAGTTGTTACTGAAACGTCAATTGTCTATAAAAGTGCGATTAAGCGATCGCGCCAGAAGTCGGGAACTGTAATGTCAGTAATTCGAGAGGTGTTTTAGTTGAAGTTCGTAAAATTCTTCCCAATTATACAACTTCGGGGCTGGAAGTTGACCAAATGGTGAATTTATAACTCGGAATAGTTGATCAGCTCTCTCATAAGTGTTAATAGTTGACATTGGCACGGCAAAACATTAGCGCGGCGTTTCTTGGATTGCAGGAAATAATTTGTGACTTGAAGCCTAGAGTATCGGTTATCAAAATATTTGAATGACAAGGTTTCACCAAGTAGTCTTGCTTCTATTTATAAAACGTAATATCCGCCTTAATTTCTGCTCCACAGAGTATCAACTGTGGAACAGCTGGATCAGCGTTATATACTGCTGCCTGAGCATATCAAAGACGGATACCTTGTTTACGTTTGCAAGGATCTATTGGAGAAGTATCCTAATCATTCGATAATGATCTTCACTAAAACATGCAGGTTTGTCACCAGGTTTCAATTTGTTGCTTAAGTAAAACTCTTGCAAAGTGAGCTTGTCTTTGTGAATAAATCGCACACAGTGTAACGTATCTACGCTAGTAATTTCGGTTTGGTCCTTCAACACTTGAAAATATGTTCGACGTTAGGTGTATGGCTGTTCTTTCTGTGCCATACATTACATGTTCTATGTGTGGTCCACTCAGCTTGTTTTTATGTGCATAGTTGTATGAAAATGGCGTGAATGGTTTTATTGTTTTATCATATCTCCCGAGTTTGTATCCTAAATGAGTCGCCATTAGAAAGCGATCTACTCGTGAGAAAGCGATGTACTACTTCAGCTGCCATTAGAAAGCGGTTTACTATTTACACCTAAAGTGCTGTGAAGATGCTTCTTATAAATGATTCAACCTATATGTACTTGTGTTAATCTCATTAACCGACATCGTTGTTTAAAGCAAAAGCTATGTTTTATTTAGATGCTGTTTAAAATTGCAGAAACTGCCAGGTGCTGGGAATGCTTCTCCAAAAAGCTGGCTTCGAGTGCGTGGTGTTGCACTCGTTGATGAAACAGCGTCACCGACTTGCTGCGCTCGCAAAGTTTAAATCCAGCAATATTCGTTTGCTTGTTGCGACTGACGTTGCTGCTCGGGGCTTGGATATCCCTGTTGTCCAGGTAAGCGTTGTATTCCTACAGCCAGGCCTGCTGAGCTCATGAGAAACTGCGCGGAAATGCTTTGCTTCGAGGAAGAATTTTACAATGAATTTTGCAAGAGTTTACATTCCGCTTCGCTGTTGTAAATTTGGAATGATTGCTGAGAATCGCTGTGTGGTTCAGTGTTGTATAATCTCCACTAAACAGCTATAGTCCAAGATCAACGTCGCTGGAATCCAGTATGAGACCAAGTCTAACCGAGGTCGATGACACGATTCCAAGACTGAGCCCAGTCGTTCACTGCTGGACTTGAGTTCAAGTCTTGAGTCCACCACTTCCGATACTGGAAAGTTGGTTGCAAAACTATAGCACTATAGTTGGCAAAAGCACATTTTGTCAGATAGATGAACTTTGGTTGTGTGCATGTGAGGACGCCACCCCTCGCGACGATAGATCAGCGCATTTTTAGGCAGAACTGAGTCGCAAAATTGTTAAACGAATTAACGTATCTTGCTTAACTCTTCAACAACAATTAAAATTAAAAAATATGCATTCCTCAAAGCATCAAAATCTCCACACTGATAGGACATTTCTAAATACATTTCGAGTGGCATCAAATGACTAAAATCAGTGAAATGTTACGGAGGTGTAGCAAGGGAGATGACGTATGCTCCGGGCGGAACCTTTGTGAGACACGCAAAATCGTGTCTCAAGGACTTAACGGCAAATACTATTTACAACCGCACGCTTTAAAAATATGAATGCGTCTTCCAAGTCACAAAAAATATTTTTCGTTGATTTTCGACAAATGTACCTGAATGTTACCCGTTGATTCGTTACCATCGTATGGTTGAGCTATTTTTTCTGATAGATTAAAAGAGGGCTTTAATCCAAAAGTAGTCTGATCAACGCGGGGTCGTTCTCGCCGGGGATTCACCTTAGCACTAAACGAAGCAAAGCAGTCAGCGGCAATAAAATCAGATTTTGTTCAGTGGTGCCCCTGCGTATTTCCCAGTTTATTCCTGCTCATTCTTAAACTGTTTACTGTTACGACTTATGCATCATAGATTTGAAACACTTAGTATGACCTAAGAGGTGAGCAGAAGCAGCTGTGACTCGTAATAATTTGTAGTGACTGAGTGCTGTATTTTTTTACTAAGATAAAGTGAACGAAAGAGTTGCGACGGACAGGTGCCATATGTGGAGGTGTAAAATAGCGTTGTTTGTGCAAGAAACAATTTTATCAGGCAAAGTTGAGTAGTTTGATGTGGCTATCGAAGTCATGCAACTTGTTGCAATGATGCAAAAGAATCAGCTCTGAGCATTGCTGAAAATGTTGCATAATAACATACGTCAGTGCAATGATGTAAAGGATTCGATTTAAATGATGAATATTTTAAGAAGTTATTTTCAACATCTCGTGATACGCTGTTAATAAAATCTTTAACAGTTTCGCGTCATGCTTCAAGCATGTAATCTTGTGCATACAAACAAGCGATGAAGCAAAAGAAATTTTGAGCATTTGTGACAATGCTGTATAATTTGTCAGTGATGCCAGTGATGTAAAGATAACGTGGTTAATAATTACTGCAGAGATGTTTTCCAACCACTTATGAAACACTATTAATAAAATATTAAGCAGTTTTGCTTCTTTTATACATGTAAACAAATAGAATCATTGTCATGCAGAAACGACCAAGATACGCAGTCTTTAGATATTTTACTGAGGACGTAGCTGATTTCGAAAACAAACAAATTGATAAAGTAAATTTTCACAAAAAGTGTTTAAGTACCACATGTCTTGTGTTGTGTGGTAACGTGATTGCAAGCAGTCTATCTTTTGAGCTCGAACCTCTTGCTTTCAGTGGTTCAAAGCAAGTGGGCAACTTTCGATGTCATTCAGGGTTTTTCAAGGTGTTTTAGGGACCCGAGTCGGGTCCCTAGAATCAGAGAAAATTATCAAGGGAAATATCTGAACGGAAACTGCAATCAATATTATGGAATTTAGTCGGAAATTTTTCGGCTTCCTTCAGATCTATACCATACCGGGTACCTAACATTTTTCATAAAAAAACCTGTCATTTGACCTTTTGGCTTTGATGACTTTCCCTTTAGTGGAAATCGTAATTTTAGAAAAAAAGCGCTGATGCTGGATTGCCTTGTGCTTTGTTAAAATTAGGGCAAGAAGCATAATCAGAAAGCCAGCTAACTCGTTGCAGAGCCATTTCCAACATCTAGCAGACAGCTAATGAGTAAAGATCGAGTCGTTTGCTAGCAGTGGGGCTATATCAGCAGTTCTCAACCTTTGATCCTCCGTGGCCCTCTTATCTAGACCCTTGACATCTGCTGTGACCCCCTGCCCTGCAATAAAAAACGTAGATTTCGTTTTAACGTATAATGTAAGCCGGTGAAGGCTTCTGCTCGTGTCTGCCCAGCGAAGAATTCGTGGCCTCCTGGGCGGCCACCGGCTCCCGGTTGATCAACTACGGGCTATATGTTGCATTTCGGTCACTTTCTGCTGTTCGTTCAAGATTAATTCTGCATGCAATGTGCGTCTTCATAAGTTTTTACACTTATACCGAACAGAACCGAACGCGCAGTTAGAATTATTTTTAGACAGTTTGTACATCTGCTTGCTAGATTTTTGGAAAAGTGTATGATGCTGAAAACGTTTAGAAAAATCCTATTGACACTTTCAAGTTGCATAGACATCCGCTATTGTGGTGAACAGAGTCGGAGGAAGGACCCACCGGCTGGGGAACAATGGTATAAAGGGGGCCCTTCACATCTGACTGAGGACCTTTGTTAGAGCCAAAGTGCTGCTGCGGTTGCGTGGGATGAAACAACGGCAACTGTAACAACTGAAGAACATCGATTGTTTGACGTTGACAACAGAGGCGCGGGAGGGGTGATAAAGGGCTGTGCCCCCCAAATTTCTAGCATATCTTAACGTTTTGTGCTTCGAGACGTGGTGTCCCAAACCAAATAGTTGCTTGCGAAATGCAAAATATTTGCCACCCCTGAAAAAGTTTTGCGCTGGCTACGCTACTGATTAACAAGGTATTGTTGTTGTCATTATAGGGTTTATGACATTATAGCATTGTTATGTTACAGATCACTGAATACACCATAAGTTTGAAATTGAGCCTTTAAAAATAAACACGGGCCTTTATTTACGGCTGAAAGGGGCTTGGGGCCATCATAATGAAAGTTTAGCGATCACTGCTGTACACAGTACTGTTGAACGGAGCTTTAGCAAGTTAAAGTTAATCAAAACGTTTCGCAGATCAAATATGACTGATGAAAGATTAACAAATCTGGCAATGATATCTATTGAAAGTGAAACTGCAAAAACATTAGATGTGATCGAGTTGATAAAAGCATCTGCATCTTTGAAAACTAGGAAAAAGTCATTTTCCTAGCTTGAAACATAGCAAATGCTAAAGTCTGTCTGCTTTATATGTTGTGTTGATGCTGTAGAAATGTTTTTAAAAACATTTGTTAAAATAAATTGACGTTTTGGTTGATATGAAAATTATGTATTAAATGTAAAAAATCGTATATTGGGGGCCCCAAGGTCCAGGCTTGTGGAGGCCTAAACCACGTACCACCGGCCCAGATGGTGAAGTTAGGCCAGTGGTTCTCAACCGTTTTTGGCCCAGGGACCATCTTTAAAAAAAAATATCCGATGGATCACTTTGCTGTGCTGACAGCTCATGAACAACTAGTCGAAAGTGTTTTGCAGATAGGTTTTTATCAAGGATTTATGAAACTCTCTGTGGACCACTAGAAATTCCAGGTGGACCACTGGTGGTGAAAAAGCAAGTTGTTGTTGTTATGGAAATGAAAGTCTAAACTGCCTATTGCGTGTGTTCAGCTTTATGTGCTTCAATCACGTGGAGCTGAGTAGTTACAGACTTTGTTGGGTTGCTGTGGTGTTGTAGGCGATACCGGATTGCTCATTTTCACATACAAAATATAGCTGCAGTTGAAGTTGCTGGGAAGTGCAGAAGTTCCCAATAAATTATAAATTTCTGTCGAAACCAGTTCTGCAACTTAATTCGGCGCGTCCCAGTCCACGAACCTAAGTCCTTTGTGAAGGACTCGAATAGTAGTCCAATCAAGAAACTCCGAGTCCAAAACCATAGAAACTGTAGTCTCGAGTCCGGACGCGAAACTGCCCAACGCTGTTATGCATATTTCCTGAAATGTAGCTGTTCATACTCGCTTTAGTTTTTCTGTGCATTTCGAGATAAATACAATGGCAGTCTGATTTCATGGCAACTGCTGGTTTCGGCATTATGAGAGGCGAAAAGTGTGACTTTTCTATGAAAGGTTTCTGGCTTTTGCAGGTGGTCATCAATCACAACATACCTGGTCTGGCAAAAAACTACGTGCACAGGGTTGGTAGGACAGCACGTGCTGGCCGCAGTGGTCTCGCAATCTCTCTGGTGACACAATTCGATATTCACCGAGTGGAAAGTATAGAAGAACATATTAGTATGTCGATGTTATTTACTTGTTGGTGCGATCATGGTGTTCCTTTATTAAAAGAAACGGCTGTGTTCGTACAAACGTTGATTTATATTTTCAAGTGCTTCATTTCAGCGTCCATATTCGTTGTGTAATTTCTGTATTGTACCCGAGATTTAATCTTTGAAGGTAATGATAACTTTGATAAAATATTGACGATCGAGACTTTTTCATCAATTCCTCCCTGCAACAAAAGCAATAAAATAACCTGAACGTTGTTCTTGCTATCAGCAATTGCCACACTAGTGGCGTGACTTAATTGTGTCCATATGAAGACGCCCGTTGGATACTTCGCTCCAGTTTAGTTTGGTCAAATGTATTCGTTTCATTTTGGTTTATTTGAACTCAACGATCGATGTCACTCAAGTCAAGTTAGCGCATACGAAAATTTTGTTGCGTATATTTTGTCTTGCTGTTGCCAGTCCCGCTTCACACACGCTTGTCTTTGTCCATACTCCCAGCTTCAGATACAGGGTGACCCAAAAAGATGCGTACCCATATTTTGTTCGATAAAAAACCCATTTTTTAACGAATGTCTTTTCTGTTGCAGGAC
>JGI24159J19872_10008850_pt1 | contig 13193 bp, 8 predicted proteins | sample Ectturendosymbi4_FD_19872 | JGI IMG/M metagenome (IMG submission 19872) | reverse complement strand
TACGATGTAGCAGCGTTAAGTGTTTTTTTGCTCCGGTCTCCTAAAATGGAGCACTGATAGTTTATAGTCAAAGCAATGAAACACAAATTTTTGCAACAGCAAATGAGAAGAGTAGTGTTGCAACCTCTCCGGTGGTGTTGCGTTGATTGTGTGATTCACCACGAACGGGATGTGGGTGAAGAACAACACCATACATATATCTGGCGCGAACAAGCAATAATAGAGTGATCATGGCATGTGAACTCAATTGTTGCTTGCTGCCACAGTGCGAAGCTTACCGCATATGCCGCTCGGGATTTCCGATCACAACAGTCGCAATGATCGCCAGTGCCAGTAATAACATGTACCACTGCTGTAACAATGACCACTGTGTGCCGCTGCTGCGCACAATGATTTTCATACCAAAAACCACTTGCTTGCATATTAGATGCTTTTCTTTTCTTGTTTATCACTTCACCTTTTTATCTGCTTTGTCCTCAATTCCTTAACTTAAAAAGTTCATGTGGATCAGAAATTCTTGAAAAAACACAAATTTGCTTTCAACGTGTGATTATATAATGGTTGTTTCAATATGAAACAGGCTCACTAGTTATGCCTTGCTTCGCTTGTGACTTTATGTTTGGAAAACTTAAGAAAGTCATTTCACACTGAACTTTATCTAAGCCTACAAAGGTGAAATTCTGCTGAGGACAGCAAATTTGTCAGCGGCAATTTCATGTCAAGCATTCCATGAACTTGTTGCTTCATGTGACACACTATGGTGATGGAGCAGCGAGAGTCAATTACTGCAAAGCACCATCTCGGTCATAAACATTTCTTCAGTTGAAAACCTCCACAACGCAACAACTCAACTCTATTTTGGCGAAACGGCAATATCGGACTGGCTGCAACAAGAATCATCGTTTGATTTTCGTACTTGGAGAGTTATGACCATGTGCCGCTAAAATGCTCTTATCGTGCGGTGGTTGTAATCATCGACAATTAGTATCGATGAATGGTCGCCAGGCCTTAACAAATTCATTAGGATTCAATGCATCATCTGCGATTCAAACTTCATGCCTGAGTGGTCAAAAAGAATGTGAACCTATCGTGTTTTGAAAACACTTTTGCAGGAAAACCAGTGGACGGTTTTTGCAAATGATGATTGCAGTCTTTTTCTTCAATACACAATGTGCAAACCAATAGCAAACGATTTAAGCCGGAAGCAGCTCAACTTTCACGAAATATGCTGGAATTACAGTGCACTCCAAAGAAGTTTTAAATGAAATGCCCATCGCCGACTCAACGTGAAAAAGTACTAAGTTTTGGATTGCAAAACGCCAAACGTTTTATTGATGTTCCTTGCCAGTACTTCGCCACAGACTTGCATGCAAATACACTAGCAAATGATCATGCAAAATAGCTTGGGATAAACTCAACTTTTATTTTATGAGGTAGATGTTGTTGTTGAGTGGTTGGAAATGTCAACGAAGCAAATTATATTACAAGAGCTCGATACAGAAGTTTTGCCAGAGGGCATACGGCAGTGTTACGTCAATTGCATGAGGCATTTTAGATGCTCAGCGTTGCGAGCACGTGTCTCTAGAAGAGATCAGTAACTGGCTGTTAATTTTCTACCTGCCTCAAAGTCGACTTCTGGGAAAGAAGATTGAATTATAGGCTTTTTTAAGAAAAATGTTAGTTACCCGGTATGGACCTGCAGGGACCCGATTTCTTTGATTCTGAGGATTCGCTTTTCTTTGATTTTTGGGACCCGAATTTTCAATTCTAGAGTCCCGAATCGGGTGCCTACAACACCTTAAAAACCTGGAATAAGTATACACATCAAATTATGTCAATAACGTAGAGTTTACGCGGCAAAGAACTGAGCAAAATAAAATGCTGAACTTCGCGTAGAAGAACTAAGCAAAAAACATCTAAGATATCAGTTTTAACTTCGCCTGATTTGGCAAACGCTTTCTAGTTGTAAGTACCCATGTGTTGCAATAGACAACAAAGAGTTGTCATTGTCAGCTGTTGAACGTCAACAGCAATATTACTGTAAATTGGTAGTTTCGGTTCGAAGCAATGAAATGGTACTGGAAAACATCAATAGAGCCTAAATCTTTTATTTGATGACTTTGAAATTGCCGCTCGCCACCAGTTGCTTTTCCAATCAACATTTTGTTAAAAAAATTGTAAACTGCGCGTTTTATGCAGTTATTTCTGTTATTTTTTAGGCACTTTGGTCACTACAGTGTTTCTATGCAGCGCTACTGAGTTAAAATGCCAGCCATAACCTTTGACATATTTGTTCTTAAAGTGCGTGAAAAGTTTTAATTGCATGAAATTGATCAATGCTAGTATCTTAGTTTCTGCGCAACTTTTGTTAAAGCCTAAAAGACGTCTTATCGCGGGAAAACATTTGAAATACGCAAACATTTTCCGGAAAAATTCACTTGCTTCGGTGTAAAGTAGCAGATTTTTGGCAATTGTTCACTTTATATAGAATAAACACAAAAGTGGGGATACTTTATTTTCCGCTTCTTTCTTATTGCTAATTAAGGTTTTACAATAATTTGAATGCAAAAACCTATGTCAGGGTTATCCAATTCATTTTAAACCAGGGTCAAATCAGCATCATGGCTACTTTCAAAGGACCAACTGTCACTGTTAACAATCGTGAGCTGCTAAGAAGAAGTGTGACAGATGTGCTACTTGGAATGGATGCAGCCAACTTTCAGAGGTGGCCGATGTCACATTTTTAGGCTCCAACTCCGCTCCTACTTCAAAATTTTTTAATCTTGGTCCTGATCCGGGTCCAAAATGTTTTTCAAAATTGAGAATCCGGCTCCTGCTCAGACTCTGGCAACCATCGATGCAACCGAAATTCGGCAATGTTTGTACATAAGCAATAACATTTATAAAGACCACATAGATACCTGCTACTGTCGAAAATAAAAAGTGACGCCGGATCCGCGTCCAGTATTTCACAAATTTTTGGCTCCGGATCGAGTCAGAAAAAAAACGCAGAATCCTTCCTGAGTCGATTTCGGCCCTCCGGATCCGTGGTCATATCTGCCAGCATTACAAAGGGCTTAACATAAGCGAAATGCATTCTAGAGATGTGGTTTGTGGTCAATACTGTCCTGTAAAACAGCGTAGACCTATTTCATCAAAATTTGACTTCTTGCGGAACACATAAAACGACGCGGTGTCTCACATTCTTCTTATGGCCCTGGAGCTTCACACATGTGACTTACGAAGAATTCAGCCAAGCACTTTCAACACTGATATAGGTACATATTCGAAATTGGTCTATACGGAAACGAGGTAGCTCTACGTACAAATACGGATCTGGATTCTGGTGGATACCGGCTGAAATGCTTTTCTCTTGAACGTTCGTACATTTAAGCACGGCAACTATATAAAGAAATAACGTATACAATTTAGGCACTTGTGTGTGCTTCAATTGCAAGGTGTTTTATGAAATTGGCATAAACATGGTGAACACTCAAACACCACCTGGTATCTAGCCCGTTTCCCGGGAAAACCCCGGTACCGAAAGTGATTAGATTAGTTAGTTTTAGTGATGACGGTGGTTTGAAGAAAGAATCCAGAGTGTATAACACAAAATGTTTAACGAAGTCAATGTGAAAAAAGCTTCACTTCATCAAATGACTACTTCTTATCATTTACCGTTTGCATTCTAGTGAATCTTTATTTAAGAAAATCACTCTTTCACAGACGATTCATGGAACGCATTGATTCAAACTTGGCTTCTTCTTGTGAATCTGTCGGGAACAGATCAGGTCACACTTAAAGCCAAATGAAGTTTTCCTCTTAAGAAGCTACAGTGTTTTGGAACGTTTAAGGCCCATAAACAGTCTGACGTGCTTGTTCTATGGGACTGTCGGCAAGACACTGGGTAAACCTATTGGCAGATGAAACTAATGAACCAGTAGCCATATTCAGAAACAGACAAGCACACTAAACAGCATCCTGAACATTTGTGAATTTTGATGAACCAAAAATTTCAATTCTGCTGGTGAATGAAAACGCCTGCAAATTTGCAACAGGTACTTATGAAAGCTCCCGTCGCTTGACGCCGTTACGTCATCAACGCCGTTGGTTTTGTTAAACTTCTGAGTCAGAAACACTGTGTTGCATAGACAGGTGTACAGTAGTTGACTTGCAGTCATTTTTGCCCTTTATGTATGTAACGCCAGACTGTTTTATGATTTGATGTGAGTGTTTTAACATTAAATCATAAAACGCCAGATTGTTGTGTGATGTAATGTTCCGCGCCTCATTCATTGAGCCTTGTTTACCAAAAGAAACGTGTTTATCGAAACTTCAAACATGAAGTTTTTTCAATTATTGTTTTTTTGTGCCTATGTTTCTAATCCACCAGATCATCCTGCGAAAACTGATTTTAAATGGATTCCTAGTATCACAAGAGTGAAAGTGAAGTCCAAATCTTCTAACCAGCTAATATTGCGTCTCAAACTCACACATTAGGACAGGTGCTTTACAACAATGTTACATCCTCGGTTAAGTAAAACAGATAGCGCACGTAAGCAAACGTCGCCTTAAAACCATATAAAAACTCTTCCGCAGTGCCAAGATGTCAAACTTGGGCGCAAAAAATCCCAACAACTTGATTTAGGTGAAAGCTCTTTTTAATTTCCTCGCCTCAGGGCGAAGTGCAATTCACACTGAAGTAAAAAATTTCTTAACGAAGAAAGGAGGTGGCAAATTCAGACAGGATCGTAACTCCACTATTTGCGTGCTGGTGTCTCTAGCGTAAATACCATAGTACCGCTCTCGAAATATAATTGCCTAATAAGCGGTTGGTGTTGTTTGGCAAAGTCTTTCCTTAGTGTGTTAAACTCTATACAGTTTATCAATGAAAGTTCACTCACAAAATTCATGTTCTGGGTTGAATTTTTTCGGCCAACTTGCTTACCGTTTTTGATATATTTTCATGCTTGCAGTTAAAGAATATACGGATGAAATTGCTAAGGTATTTTAGAACAGAACGGAGATTTTGCCAAACGCGCTATAACCAACATCTACTCAAATACACCATCTTTCTGCTCAAAGTTTAGTATTCGCTTGAGCAGACTGCGAAGTTTTACTAATAGTCACCTGAAAATTTTGGTTCAGGAGCAGGCAGGCAAGCAGCAGCTTCCCTGCCTACTCCTTCTTTTCAGCGGTTCTCAACCTTTTTGCCGTGATGTATCCTTTGGGCAACATTTTGTCTATCCTTTACCCTTTTACTTTAATCATGAACACAATAATTTGAAATACACCTATAAACATTTTACTTTTACGTTAAAATTTCATTATGAAAAAAACTGCTGTACCCCTTGCAGGCTGGTGCACCTTTGCGTACCCCGATTCGATAACCACTAAACTAAACCATTCTGAGTGCGTCGCATCCACTAATTAATGATAATAGCTGATTCTGATAAGTCTCATCCGCAAAACCGGAATCAGCATGACCGCAAATGATTTGGCGACATACAGAATAAACAATTATCAAGTGAACTCACATCTTGTAAACCTTCTAGTCTGCATATGGGGCGTGGCTTTAATGAACGCTGTCCAATGATGTCAGTCAACAACACTCAGCAGCTGTAGATCCCATTATTGTGTTGTAGGCACCACCCTGCGGCCGCAAACGATATGTGTGGAAACTAACAGACTGAAACTTTTCTGAACAATAAGTGCATTAGTTTGAATAACAACTCGCCCTAAAGACGTTTTTACCTGCAGATACTATCAGTTTCGTCATGTAAACAGCATGGCATCAACGCATCAAAAACGAGATGGACAGTAGTTCATCAATAATTTTGCAATTGTAAATGTACAAATCGAACAAAAACCAGGTTTCTCCAAAGACGGCTGAACGTACAAGTTATAACAAAAAATCTTTCGTGCCGTGTTTGTTGCATTCTGCTGACGACACGTCGGGTCAAATCAAGCAAGCCGCGCATTTTGCCCTTTCATTAATCGACATGTAATTGCAGGAAAAAAATGTAAGCGAGGTAAGGAGCAGTCTAATTAGTGGCTTGGCGATGACTAAGATCATCATCAAACGTAGGCGCGAAAGTTTTATTAGGGAATTCCAGTGAAAGTTTTCAGTGACTGGCACGAGTTGCGTGCAACGCCAGCCCTGCCCGGGCGACCCGCAACAACTTACAACCGCGCAACGAGTTGCATAAATCATCGCGTGATTCATACAGCATTGCCAAGAAGGTCAGAAATGATAAGAAGACCTGCGAATGTCGACATCAGTAAACAGAACACCGACTTTGCTCCTTGGCACAGTGTCGACCATAGCATTGCAATACTAATATACGATGGGTGCTGGAATCATATATTGTTAAACTTATGGTACGATCTGAGGGAAACTTGAATTGAACTCATAACTTGAACCGTTTCATTTACATTCTTGCAGTTATGCTGCCGTGCAGCTTTGATACGTGGTAGCTTCTGCTTTATTCGTGCTCGATTGTGTTCTCAGATTGCAACAAGTGACATTGAACTGGTGAATGAAACCTATTGTCCACAGCAATTCAAAACGTGCAACTTATTAAGCTAAGTGATGCAAGATTCACCAAACGCTTTTGCAGTGTACTTAGGAGGCATCTGTCAACAGTCACGTCAGCAAAAGTCTTTTTGCAAAACTGCTTGGGAAACACCACGCCTCGACGAAATAGATAAGCCTTTTGTGAACTGATATGAACCGTGTATGATGAACTCAAACTAGAAAAGCAAACAAATATTTTTTAATAATTTGAAGACGTTTTGGTGACTTTTGATAATAAAATATTGAATACCTTATCATTATGATGCCTATAACAATTTTAACAAAAATTCATGGCCAGCGATGAATAACAAAACACCAAAGCGAACCTTGTCGATTAAGAAACTTTTTTGTTAGACTTTTTCTTTCTAAAAAGCCACAAATAAATCCCGCCTCAAGCAAGTGCTAACCCTGATCCGAAAACAACAGGAAATTAATTATCCGAGTAGTGCAAGCAGCAAATCACGTTCAGTGTTTTGGTTGGTCACGTGAATGACGCAGCAGAAGGCGGCATACAGCCGAGAACAGAAAGATGATGCAGTCAAGCCTGAATTTCAAAGCAGCGAAAACCTGCGCAGAATCATGTCACAAGTTTTGCCGGCTCATATTTTCCAACAGTACTGATCATGGATCAGTGCTGCCAGAATTGAGATTTTCAAAAGTAAATATCATGACTCTTGCTGAAATTGATAGCGACCTACATGCCTACAATTCAACTAGAGGGACTGGTGGTACTGAAAATTTGTCTTGCACCTACTGAAAGAACGGCTGGCTAAGTGGCATAGTGGGAATAAGCGCTTTCCACCGAAGTTAGTAGGCTGGATTCGTATCCGAAGTTGGCAAGCTGAGTTCGGTATTCCCACGCTGAAGACTTGAAAAACGGTACTTGAGGCGTGCCAAGCCTTGCGCTCTACTTAAATGGATGGGTGCAAGGCAAAGTTTCTTGCGCAGTGCTGTGGTTGGCACTGCCACCAGTGCAGCATCCACTGCGAAAGCAGAGGCATGGCCTACGGTGCTGGGTAAACGGGGGTGGGCCCCACAGACCACTTGTGGAGTATGATGGAATAGTTTTTTCTTTCTTCAGAATTGTACATGTATATATGTAAGCTTCGATTAATCTTCTCTGAAGTTTACTTCATATTTACCTTTGCAAAAGTATTTTTGTTTGCAAAACTGAATTTTGGATTTTGCTCTTTGGCAGTTATACGTAGTGTACCCATACATTTGTTCTCGTAAAAAAACAATGCTCAAGGTCGTAAAGTGGATTTTCTATGCTTGTATTTTCAAGTAACCACTGTCTTCCGTGTAGCCTACCTGTATTTATTATGAAATACTTTTCAAATAAGAGTATCTAACATAATGCGTTTCATGACGTTCAGACAGCAACTAAATCACTGTAAATTTTGTTGGCTTCATGCAAAATCATGATAGGTCACACGACGTGTTTCCTTTGCTTGTTCAAACTTGCTTGGCATAATATCAAAAACCAAATAAAATATGTGGTCATTGCAATTTGCAGCTTTTCTAACTTTTTCTTGATTCGTTGCTTTAATTCCTTAACAATTTCATTAACACTGAACTTCGTGAATTTGTTTCAACATTTGGTTTTGAAGTTTTGGTAGTCTGTTAACAGCAATCAATGCAAAATCGTTTTATCGTCTTGGTTAATTGGGACAACTTAGGAAACATAGCTGAAATTAGTGAAAATCTAGTGCATGAAAACTTAGCAGAGGTTTAATTTTATCTGAAGATTTTTCCGCTCTTTCGCTTTACTTACATAAAAATTTCGGATAAGTGGTTTTCCTTATCAGGAATGACATCAAAAATATAATGTGACGAATAACATTAAAGTAGTCGAAGTGATATTTGAAAATAAAAATGTTAAAATGTTAAATTCACGACACTGCACGTGCATAGGATGACGTGCATAGGATGACGTGCATAGGATGACGTGCGCACAACCAAATACGTATAATCACATGCATCTAATCACATGCACAAACTCACATGTATACAATCACATACAGAGTTGATTCTACGCGTCCTGTTAAGTTTGCGATTGACTGTTGTCTTTGAAACATTTTCAGGTTTCCACATCAAGCTTGCTTGACAAAAATTGTTTTCTTTCAGAGCACAGTCTGAACGAGAGATTTTTCATCTTTTTCTTGTTTGACGTTTACTTCAAACACCAGTAGTCGTTTTTATTCCAAATAAATCTCTTCGAACACGTCACAACAGTAAATTCACGGCTAACTCTGTCAATCTGGCAAGCATTTAATACTTCAGGTAATCCACCACGAAAAATCTACTTCCCAGTTTAATGGTTAAGCGCAAATGCATAATGACGCGCATTGAGAAACGTTTTGGTTAAATCTCTACTCCGTATTCTTTTTCAACAAAATTGTTTGTTTACGTCCAGATGTGAAACTTTTCCATGGAGGGTACCGAGGTTGGACGGCGCTCGGGGCAAAACAGACGCTTGGCGTCCCCATGTTCGAACCTAAGGTCTTTCGGGAGCAAATGTACTGTATTGGAGAAAGTACTTGGCGACATTGGCGCCCGCCGCCGTCCCCCCGCGTTACGCCCCTGGCTTTACCTGCCGTCAAAATAGCAATGTCAACGAAAAGACATAATAATAACAACGTACAAATTGCATTTGTTTCCGAAAATGTGGCATCTTTTTTTGCAAAAATAAGGTTATTTAAAAAAAAATTATCGTCTAAAAACCCACTTTTTACATTGGTTAGTTTTGGTAGAAAAATTACACAAAATACATTGGCAATGGACTGCGTAAAAGGAAAAATGAAGCTGAACAGATTTTTCCACTTTCTGAGGTTTACGCAAAGTGTTTGTCTTGTCTGGTATTCATTCGGTCAAAGTAGTGTTCTGCTGGTTGCATCATTTACTTTTCCGAGCTAGGCGTTGTAACATCTTGGGTTGTTTATATTTACTTTGTGTCTTGTATTTCTGCTTTGCATTCAGTGCATTCGACCATCCACGCTGCTTTGTGGGTCGACATCAAAACTCTTCCTCGCTATCTAAAAGCTTTGGATGAAAAGTTTTTTTTCAAATCCAGATTGAATAAGTTTAATGAAAACGACACTTGACCTTCGGGATTAGAAAGAACACAAATTTTTCGTTTTCTTCGATGACGCCGCTTGTTTGTCCGGAGAAGATATAATTTTCCGTGAATTTTTTCCGCGAAGACTTGCAAAAACGACTTGTTACTGAAAATTAGCAGCTTTTGCAATTGTATGTGGACTAATGCTGCATTTCTCAAAATAAATTTAAGCGGAGCTGCGTGGTGATGCAGAAGTATTAACAACGATGAGAGTCGATTATAAACTGCAATATGATTTATCAAAACCATTGACAAACCCAACACAGTTCAAAATCAAAATATCTGCTCTAGATTTACCGAAAATAACTTCTTTCGTTCCTTCATTCACTTCCTAGTGATGACATACGTTGTACAACAGCGTAACTAATCAGGACTGAAAAACATTACCACACAAATGTCTTCAAAAATTGCTTGGTTGATTTACTGTTTTATATGACTCAACCAAGAAAGAGAAGCAATAGGAAGAGCCATCGAGCAATAAGGAAACCGATTGTCAGTGAACATTAAAACAAATAAAAACACAATGGCAAAATAACTGATCAATTTAAGCAAAAAATGCCATTGCGTCACATAGGATTGGTGAAGGAGCGTGGAGGTCATGTAGTCAACCAACCCCAAAGCTTATTGAATGCTTATCAATTTAGTGAATTCATTTAACGTACCATGATTTAAGTATAGCAAAGCTTAAAAACAATCTTCCTTACCCACGCTTTGTGCTTTGATCAGGTTTGCAGCAAAATCAAGTGGACCAAGTAAGTAAACCTCAGAAGTTCCGCAATGAGCACTTCACCTTCTTGTTCGCCGCAGTTCCAAAAATACTGAAAAGTTGCCCTGGAGCTATTGATGACGCGCTTTTCGGTGCTTTTAGAGCAACGCAAATGCCAGTTGATGTCGTTTTTCTAAGAATACAGATATTTAGGCACAGCTAAATGCAGGCGATATTTAATGCAGAAGTCTAAATTTATCGCAAAGCATGAAAATTCGGTAATTGTAAGTCAACGTCATTGCTGTAAATGGTGCGAAAATAAAAAAGAAATAAAATATTATATTTTCAACACATTTGCAGCAGTACTCAGCTCGACGCAACCTAATTAAAAAACTTCATGCATTTTTGAAAGTTACTTTTTAGTATAAATTGAAGCGATTCAAGTTTCATAAGGTTTATTAATGAGTGTGTCAAGAACGAGACGTTTACTCGTCATATTTTCAGACAAAAATAAGCGAATTTTTGTGCGAATACTTCCTGGTGGGCAGATCAAAATCCAAAGTATCTCACCGTGAACTCTTCCCAAAAATCTTATCTCTGCCGCTTGTATTTGAGAAAGCACTCTTTCAGTCATTACCTAACATTCATTGCCACAGTTGAGGATCGGAACAAAGACCGATTTACAAACTAACAGTGTTTCAAAGTTACCTTTTTGTGACCGCAGGTGGATAAGTCTCACCCAGAATTACCTTTGCTTTACCAAGCCGAGCATCAATCTTTAAATAACACATACTCTGAATATGACGAGGCTTATTACTCTTCATTCCGCATTGAAGCATTTCATTGAAGCAATTCGTTTGGTTGATCAATGTGTGTCACGAACGGCAAGACGTACACTCGTCACGATTCAAGACGAAAGTACACAAATTTTTGTGCGAATGTTAACTGGTGAGATCAAAAATTCAAAGCAGCAAAATGCTGTACAACTTACTCTTTGTGTATTCTTTTAAATTATCTCTTTGACCGATTAGCAAAAGATAGAATCGATGTTTTGCAAAAGTAGTCAGATCGAGAAAATGCTGCCTGTGTTTAATCGGCTACTACAACTGTTACAAAATAAACGGTTTTATATATTTATTTTTATGAAAGTTAAGCTTACTCTTTCAGCTCGGTTGAAACAAAGACAAAACTGAACTCGCAAATGCTGTCTTGCAAAAGTGACGACCTGTTGAATAAAATACAGTGACATTAAAACAGCAGATACAGGTGTTGGTAAAATATTTAGTGAAATTGCAGTTTAAGAAGAAATGTTTATTTGCAGAAGTTTTTGAAATATGTAAATTTCTTAAAAACTAATACGGTATGGTCTGAATTTATCCTTTGAAACACACCGAAGCCTCTTTCTGCAAGATGCCAAAAGATTTAAAATTTCACAATTAATCAATAATAAAGAACAATCTCAAGTAGAAAAAACAGAAAAAGGAGTATTCTGAGTTGAAATCCCTCAGTCGTTATCTGCAATGTTGATTTTCAAAGTACCTGGTTGTTTACTTATAAACGTTAAAGTGCAAAGATGAAAGAGCTTGCTTCTTTAGGAAGATTATTGTAGTTTTTTAGCTGGAAAGTTTGTCACGTTTGTCTTCTCCCACCATTCTTGATTAAAAATTTACATATTTCGGTGATTGNTCAGACAATTAGTGTCTTTGTTTCAATCTGTTATGAAATACTGTCATCNTGCCGCCTNNGACTCTGCCTGTAATGATATATTTACAGTATTTGCAGCAACGTGCTATTATTTCTTACTATTAATTACGAGATTGTAACTGGAATCATGGTCTGAATTATAACAACAAGTTAGCTTTAACAATCGAAAAGTTTTTTGAAAAAAATTGCTTTCTCTTGACATCCGATGACGTTTGAGTTGTTCTCACTTTGAAAATTAGTCGTAGAAAGCATAACGCGGACTACTTCATTGGAGCTTTAAACTTTGCCGTTTGAAATTTTAGAAAGCAGTTAATAAATTCATTTTCAAACATGTTTCTNGATGTATCAGTTTATTTCAAGAAATNAAATCTGAGACTGCTTGTGCTAACAAATGTTAAGAAATTTTAGTAGAANATTGAGACATGCCCACGTGCAGAATTTCATGAAGGTAACAACTTATGTGTTTCTAAACCTTTTAGATTTTTTAGNAATGTTTAACAGCTTTCGTCTGGCCAGGTAAGATTGGCTGATGTTGTTAAGATGNGAAAAATCTCATTTGCTTTTCTCACACATCANTTTAAGCCACGGGTTCTTAACATCGGGTCCGTGAACTCCCCAATGGGTCCATGAACGTGATTTAAGGTGTCCATGAATATGATTTAAGGGGGCCATGATTATGATTTAAGGGGTCCATGATTATGATTTAAGGGGTCCATGATTATAGGGTTAATCGGTTTGCTCAGACATTTCAATTACTACTACGATTATTAAAACCTAACTTAAAATATTTCTTGCAATGCTTCTTATTAAGGAGTCCATGACTTGTACTAGGGGTCCCTGGCCCACAAATATGTAAGAAAGGCTGCCTTATGCTAACGGACACGAAGCGAAGAAATTAACAGACCGCAATATCACCAATAATCTCAACCGATCTATTTTCTGCCAGTCTTGAACACTTAATGTCGTAATTCCTTTAATAGTTCCAAGAGTACACTTAAAAGATGTACTGCCCTGAGCGTGTTGCTGCTGTGTAGGCTAGAATTGGTTTTAATTCTTGGAAAGTCTCGATTACATAACCACAGAACAAA
>JGI24159J19872_10008849_pt1 | contig 13194 bp, 7 predicted proteins | sample Ectturendosymbi4_FD_19872 | JGI IMG/M metagenome (IMG submission 19872) | reverse complement strand
AGGTTGGATGCCTGCGAGGATTGGAAGGTTGTCCGCTGGTGTAGGACGCAGGCATCCAGTCACAATTCGCAAGGCGTCGTTGATGGCGGGGTCTATAAGGCGGGTGTGAGCACTGCGGCACCAGACAGGAGCACAGTACATTGCGGTTGAATGCACCAGGGCTAGGGTGGATGTTCGCAAAGTTGTTGCTCCAGCCAGTTCCGTAGCAGCCCAGCGTTGTGCCCCCCCCAAATGGTTACGGGGACCCCCTAATTTCGACGTTATGCTACATCTCGAGGCCGAAAGGTCTTCAAAACAAATCCTAATTGCAGACACAATTTGAGCCGAACCAGGCCCTTAGCCAGGTTTTAAGGTTTGGGGGGCAAAATGTATTTTTTGGGGGAAAATATTTGTTGTCAAATGTTAAAGCAAATTTTTCTGAGCACAACAAATTTGGGGTGCACAAAAAAGATTTGGGGAGAACTGCCCCGAATTCTACCCCGTGTCTGCGGGCCTGGGCAGAACCGTCGCCAGAACGTCATCCAGCGGTGGGCTTCATGTTTGTGCAAGGGGCTAGACATTCTGAAAATGTATCGTGTATTTAATTCACAACATGAACAGTATTTGCAGATTGTGCATAAAAGTATAAATATTTTCTCGCAAATACCCACAATAGGCTCGTAGTTTCCAGCTAAATTTTTTTGAACGAGCTTCGCAAAAGGAATTGGGTCGTAAAATCATTGTCATTTAATTGACGGCGATTATTTAGAGATATCGTAATGAAACGCAAATGTAAAAAAATTGCAGGAAATCAATCCCATCGTCCAGTTATGAAAACATTATTACCGAAGGTGCACGTCTTCTTTCATTAGAGCAAATCGATAAACTTTACAATGAGCTTAAGTGAAGTATGCTTAATTGCTTATAAAGGCTTTTCACTGGCCGAAATACGCATGCATAAACATTGCTGATGTCTGGACTTGGTAATCTCCTGGTGCATGACACATGTTTAGATAAATAACATTTTGTATGTCAAATCGCCTATAAATGTTAACAAATATAGACTAAGGCCTACGTGGACGCAACGGTTAACATCCATAACCCAATACCTGCACTACTCTGTTTTAGGACAACTTAGCAATGCCCGAATAAAAAACTTTCGCTTGTCCTTGCCTCAGTAGTTTGCGTGGATGCATTTAATTGTAACACGAGTCACTTTTGCATTATAAAGGGAAAAAAGTTATCTCGAGTGTATACCTCGCTCTTATCTGTTTAACTTCGAAATATTTAACGCATTTTCTACGTCGGAAAATGACGTGAAAATAGTACGGAATGGATATTCTGTCTATACACAACGGCTGAAGGAAGGGAAAAGTGGTTGTGGCTTTGCGGGATTACTTGCAAAGCCATTATCAAGACGTTCACGAAAAGCTGCATATCTTTACAAAGGGTCTGGCAAAATTGAAGCTTGAAAGGTTATCACAACCAGGAAAAAGATTCATACAACATTTTGAAAATAGCATCTCTGAGCAGTATCCTTGGCTCATAGGCTCCGAGGACCAACGCAAATTGTATTAATGTGAATGTTTGTTGCCATAACCTTTGGTGATAAAAATGCATTTCAAAATAGGCGTCATTTCATCAAGCTAGTGTTGCCGCTCTTCTCGTGTGCTGTGGGACAGTGGCAGGACATGTGTTGATTTGTGCGATGTGGGTTTGATGCTTGATTGGTTCTTCTGGCTGCATGCGTTACCTGTTACTGAGACATTAGATTCTATCTGAATAATATTGATACAGAACCGTCGCCAGAAAGTCTTCAACAGAGGGCTTTACGTTTGTGCAGGGGGGCTTGACATTCTGAAAGTTTGATTAAATCTACACTGATTTATAGTGTTTCATATTTTAATTTGGGGGTGCTTGGAACTTTGTTTGGGGGAGATAAGTCCACAAACACCCCGTGGCGACGGGACTGTTTTGATTGCATGTTTCTACAGATATACTGTTATTATAAAGAAGTGGATTATATTAGGTAAAGTCCCATTGAAGGCCTAGGTGTGACATACACCAACTGACTCTGGGACATTTCCTACCCGCTGCTGCTGCTGCCATCTTCTTTCTAAACGCTGGCACGCGAAAACATGCTAATGGTGGGGAAGCGCTCGACACTGTCGAAAATTGGCTGATTTTTGTAACATACAAAAAATCTGACACTAGTGGTGGCTATGTAGGCCTTCATTACGCTGAAAAAAATCGATCAACCCTAGCAGGAAAGAATCCACCCTGATCTCTTAATTAAAGCCTCACCCAAGCAGCCTTCTATACCCACCTAAAAATGGTTCCGTTTCAAAACAGAGCTGTTCATAACAAACCATGGGAAACAGACCACGTTCATAACAGACCAGTTCATAACAGATCGCATTCATAACTGACCACGTTCTTAGCAGACCAATAGGCTACATAACAGACTATTTCATAATATACCTATACTTAAAGGATTGCGTGCACAAGAGATGGGTAATTTTAGCTCTAAAGAAGACTGAAGACTCATGGGACAGTAGCATGTGTAGTTTTAATGATTCATTACTCAGCAAAATACGAACTGCAGGTTTCTGCTGCGAAGCAATTCCTGCTGATATTAGTCGTTACGATAACGACAGTAAAACCACACATGCAGTATTGCAGAATGATAGCTTGTTGTTACGTAGCATACCATTACTAAGCACCTCTTCGAGGGTGCGGAGAATTCTACCTCCACCTGGATGACACAAATATTAGGTACGCCACTGGCACTCACCAGTTCAGAGACGTGACACTGTTTATTTCCGTAACAAAAGCAATGAATTTTTTGCTTATGCAGCTTCACATGAATGCGCAGCATAAACGGCCTCAGCTACTGTAGTTCAGGTGCTCCTCGGTTTACGATGCACTCGGTTTATGACGCTTCGAAATCACGAACGCGCTCGTATAAACGTACGTAAAAAAACGAGTTTAAGTATACGATGTTTGATGCGTAAAATTTTATTTAAATACTGTATTTTTACTTGACTTTCATTCAGGGATATCTAGAAAGGCCTTTCCTTCTTTCATGTGCTATATTTACAGTGTGACACACTCTGGTGTAAATTTAGCTACCGTAACGCACGTAATGTTCAGTAGCAACCATACATCCGGGTTACGACGAAAACCGCGTTACCAACCAACTTTTAAGCAGCATAAACTAAAGAAAACCAGAAAAGATGAAAAAGTGTTTCTTGATTTTGTTTCCAACTACAGTACTCATGCACTCGCGCGGAGCTTGCAACATATGCCACGAACGTTCTTTTCAAAATTGCTCAATACATCACGGAGGAGTTGAGAAAGTTCTCAAGTGAAGGCAGTTTTGCTGAGAAAAACGTCAACTGCGGCATTCTAGCTAATACCATCCATTAGCTCCTTCTGTTCTTTCTCTGTATCCACCTTGCGCTTTTGACCTCCTGATGTTACAGTCGATCTAATCATTTCCTTTGCTATAGCAGGCTAGCAGTTCCTTGTGACATGAAGAACTTTTAGATATCCCTGACTCATGAAAAATAAACCATAGTAGGAAAAACGGCAAAAGAGTGGAAAATTATGAACATTTTTTAAAAGAATCCATAAACATAAAACAAACAACTGATTTCCAGTTCGGGGATCCCATTACGACGGGGGCCCGGGGCAATTACCTCCAGTGGTGTAGGAGCTAGTGGTGCAGGTGGTCTGTTATGAACGGGTTTGTTATGGACGCGGTGTGTTATGAACGTGGTCTGTTACAGTGGCGTAGATAGCCCAAAAGTTTTTTGGGGGGTCAAAAAATTCGGAGGGACCAACATGTTTGATTTTAGGTGAGCAACAGTATTTTTGTTTGGGACGCCACTTCTCAAAGCACAAAATTACTGGATATGCTAAAAATTGGGGGGGCATGGCACCCTGGACTCCCCTGGCTACGCCTATGGTGTCTATGCGACTTCGTGGAAATGCGACACTTTCACAGAACAAACACATCCAAGAATTTCACAGTTGATTCACCAACATTTCTTGTTTTGCTTCCAACTGAAAATAATATTGGTTGCGGTTCGAGACCTGATATTTCTTGTTTCTCTGTTTTAGATGTTGAAGAAGAAAACTAGTAGCCAAGTGCCAGCTCACGCACAAGATCCATCAGATCACTTGCTGAATTAGCCTTGGCCACGCCGTAAATCCACAAGTTTTAGCTCTTATCAGCCCCGGCCAATGGTGGCTACCGTCGCATCGTGTTGAAACGAAGAAAGTGTAACGAACGTCCAGTCTGAAACACTAAAAGTCAACAGGCTGATTTCAACCCTTTCTAGAAGAGAATTATTTACCTGAACGAGGAACTGCTTAACCTCATAAAACCTCTTACATTTGTAATCACCAATGTACGTCCGTTGGAAAGTGGTCGTTAGTCAACAACATATAGCTCAAAGTTTTGAATGATGAGACGTTTTTCTCATCACATGTAAATGCCTGTTTTTGTTGATGTGTGGTGTACAGCGTTGATTCAATAATTTAATTTCTAAGGTTTAAAGTGTTTTAAGCAGTAAAGGTGACCAAAAGGAAGAAGTGTTCTTTTCCATTCTTGCGTTTACTAACACGGTGGATCTAACGCTTTCAGAAACACAGGGGACGAAAAAATGAAGCAAAGAAAACAATATGGTTGTTGCTCAGATGCTACTGTCAATCCTCCGACGCAGTCCCGTCGCCACGGGGGCTTTGGTGGGCTTAGTCCCCCAAACACAGCTCCAATCCCCCCCAAATTAAAATATGAAACACTATAAATTATTTGAATTTTTGTCAAATTTGAGTGTCAAGCCCCCTCTGCACAAAAGCAGAGCCCCCCACAGGCCCGTAGCCACGGGGCATTCGGGGCAGTGCCCCCCAAATTTTCTTGTTCTCAGAAAAATTTGTTTTAAAAATATAATAAAAAAAAATCGTGCCTCTCTAAAAATGTATTTTGCCCCTCCAAACTTCAAAACCTCGCTACGGGCCTGCCCCCATACAAATGTAAAGCCCCCATATTGACGACTGTCTGGCGACGGTTCTGCTCCGACGTAGGCCGATTGGTTAAGCGTAATCAAGATTAGTTAAATGTTGTCGTTTGGTCAACCCACCCTAGGTTCTAGGACTACTGCCGCCCGGACAACTGCCACCTAGGACAACTGCCACCTATAACGATCGCCATCCGGGAAACTGCCACCTAAGACATATTGAGTTCTTTGCGTTTATTGCCATTAAAGATATTTGAACTTCACAAAGATTTAGTGTATAACAAATGTTTCTTCATCCTCTGATCACTTGTATAAACGTAACTTCAACTTTGAAACTTTTGGGTGAAGAATGTCGTGTTGATATCATTACATCTTCACAAGCATGCTTAAGTCAGTGCAAACCTTATTTTTATTGCCCCTTTCAAATTTTTCACAGCAAACTCCCTTATACGCATTATCGCATTCATTCCACGCACTCATAAAACATGTTTTCTTCCGTCCATTTTACGTTCTATGAATTCGTTTACCTTAGCTTTTGATTTGTGAGTTACATGGCAGAAACAGCAACGTTGCAACTCACTTTTGCTGCACTACGTTGAAGCAATAATATCGGAACACAGAGGTTCTCAACCGCTGTGCCGCGAGAACTCCTATACGTGTCGCAACGCGATATACCAAACTGAATTTGATAGCTTGTATGTGATGCGTAAAACGCAATGTCCTCTAGATGGCAGTTGTCCGGGTGGAAAAGGGTTTGTACTAAAAAAGAAGTGTGGGAACGCACATAAAAAAACAGCTATTTTCAACAACACTTCAAACTCATTGTTCAATCAGTTTTTAATGATGAATTCACTTTCATTGCACTACAAACGAAAACATGAAAAATGTGTGGGAATGTGTTCCGCCCCACGACACCCATGGGTGGCACTTATTCTTGGTGGCAGTTTTCTGGGTGGCAGTTGTCCTGGTTGCAGTTGTCCTGGGTGGTGATTTTCCTACGTGGCAGTTTTCCGGTGGTAGTTGTCCTGGTGGCAGTTCTCCAGGTGGCTGCCGTCCGGATACCGTCTACCACAAGTACAGTACTACAGTACGAGACGTTCAGGAAGTGACAGAAAACTTGTTTGAAATGTTCAGAATTAAAGGTCGAGTTAAATTCTACTGGTTCTACCAATGAAGACGAAATTTAAAAACTCTGATGACGAAATTTAAAAACGAAATTAAAAAAAAAAAAAAATTAAAAAAAAGAAATTTAGCTTTTTGTGACCTTTAACTTATAACGCAGGAACGTGCGTGAAAGTGTACTACAATAACTCACGCACACAAATGTTAAAACAATGTTAAAGAATACACACGTTGTCTGTCACAATAACTTGACACATGAGCAGGGGTGTAGATAGGGGGGGCCACATGTGTCATAGGCCCAGTTGGAATGAATCGTTGTAATATTTTTACAGCTTTTTTATTTTCAAAACTGTGGAGGTTTCAGTGTAGCAAGTTACGAAGTTCGCACAGTGGTATGTCACCACAGCATGCCCAGTGCCGGCGCTACCACTCAGCGAACTAGGCGGCTGCCTACAATGCTGGGCCGAAGGGGGCGCCAAAAATACAATTGTGTGGTGCAGAAAGTGACGAACGTACACCAAAAAAAGAGAATAAACATGATGAAAGTGAATGGACCACACGTTACCGCAGTTTATGAGAAGGTAAAGGTACTACCCCATTTCGGGTTTGCTGCATAGAGGTTAATATTTTTCCTATTAATTTCAATTCCACATGTTCTAGGCAAGCTATGTTGCAACTTGGTATGAATTTTATTCATGTGATAAACTTTTCTAATGTACAAAACGTCCTTAGTATTTCCGGAATGTATGTGATGAGCAGAGTAAGAATCTTTGTATAGAAAGGGTGCGTGCTGGAATGGATCTTGCCAAGGGTGCTCAAAAGTTTATCAGTGGTGTGCTGTCAGCAGTGGCGTAACTGCCGGGGGGGCAAGGGGGCAAGTCGACCCCTGGCAAGCTAAATGTAAAAACTGGGACCCCTTCAGTTGACATTTTGATATTTAGTATTCTTTAGTTTGTTGTTTTTTTGCGTTTTTCGTGGTGTTTTCGTTTTTTTTTACCTAGTGTGGACATCCACGACATCCAGAGATTCACTATCATTTCTTAACTTTCTTATGGGTTTTGGCTAGTGGCCCCCCTACGGTAACCAGTGGGCCCCTTCAGGTAAGCAAGCTTTGCCCCCCTGGCTCAAACCTCTAGTTACGCCACTGGCTGTCAGGACCAGTGAAGCATGCCTTCCAAGCTATACTTTATCAAGCTCATTGTAAAATTTTAAGGCTACCACCTCTGTTCTTTTCATTTCTTGACTTTTCCTGGCTGCGCTGTTTTACCCGAGTAGGTTTATGTCGAAGCCTTCACTAAATCATGTTTCAGTCATCAAGTGTAGTCAGATTAGGAAAAGTTGCTGAAACGCCAGCATTATCGGCGTTTTAGTAGCCTAGTCAACCAGTTAGATTTAGATTATAGGACCCACCACCTTAATTTATGTAACAAAGAGATACTAGCTGACATGCAACATAACCAACATTGGTGACCTTCGCGAACGTCAGAGCTTTGTTGTGCATGTAGAACTTCGTCGATTGTCACGACACTAGACTAAAAAGTTTTTGAGGCCTATGCGAGAATTTTTGTTTATGTGAATGCTGTAACGCCTGTTATTTGTGTAGATAATATTTAGATGAATTTGATGTTCAAATAAACTCGGCATGCATCGAATGAATTAGTTTGATGTAAAAAAATCTTCCTTGAAAGGGTCTTTTGGGTGGAGTGCTGGTGCTGGAATGGACCCTGCCTAGAACGCACCGGCAAATTTAAGATGTACAAAGAACAAAGAGAATGTGTTTGTTTACACTGAAACAGATCGTGCCACGGTTTGTTGAGCAGGATGACGTCATAAGCTATGAGGGGGCGCTGAAAATGGATCTTGCCTAGGGCTCTGGAATGGTTTGCGCCGGCCCTGAGCATGCCTGCCCCATGCAACTGACGCGAAAGCAGATCCGCGTTGAGGCGCACTGACCCAGTTTCAGTTGAGGACTTTAGGATAATCCTGATGAAATGCAAGCTTTCGAGTTCGCTGGTTTGTAAACCCAAGACCTACTGCTCATCCTTGCCAGATGCAAAACCGTGACTTGAGCCCTGTATGCAATTCATCAACCCAAAGTGATTTTTAACGTAGCCTATGTGTTATGTCCCAGGAAGTCGGTCACGGAAAGTCAGCTCGGTAAAACAAAACAATATTATACAACCTAACCTTTAAGCACAATATAAGACCTATATTTTAAATAATAAAAAATGTATTAGCAACTAAGTTGTGATCATTGCGTTATTCATACAGGACACGGGTGGGGACCTAGGCGTAGCCATGGGGTCATGCCCCCTCAAATTTTTAGCATATCTAGTCAATTTGTGCTTCGAGAGGAGGTATCCCAAACAAAATACTGTTGCTCGCCTAAAATCAAAATTTTTGGCACCCCCCAAGTATTTTTGGACCCCAAAATTTTGGGCTGGCTGCGCCACTGATAGACACTGAGACTGAATGCTTCACGTACACGAAACAGAAAGTTGGCAACATATTTGAGGACATTGCTTTTAATTGCGTGTTCGCTCAGTTGCTTTTCGATCGATATACCACACGTTTTCGAGCCATACGGCGTAGACTAATGCGCCGTGAAAAAATTGTAAACGAACGCTATCAAAATTTTAGAGGAGCAGAGAATTTCTTGTTGTTTCCATGTTCGTTTTCTTCAAACATTATCGATTGCCGGCTGCTAAGATTGGTCACCAAAGCGCTGGCAAATATTTGTTGAACGCACAGTCAATCTTGAGCAATGATTCGTTTTGGTTTACAACGTCTGGAACAGCCAGCACGTGCGTCAGCCATTTATAGGATCTGCATTAACTGGCAAGCAGTGCTTCCGACCAGATCAGTTGAGGCCAAATGTGTAAACGGTATGCTATTTGCGTCCGGATTTTGGCTTGAAAGCAAGAATCGTACTAAAATAGCTGCTATTTTGTGCTTGAGAAATGTGACATTTCTAATTGTTCAGCAAAATTTCAAAGCCGTTTGAATTGGCAACAGGTGATTAGATACAGGTAGCAAAGTAACAAGGTTGCTATAATCGTTGGCGCAGAAGACGTGTTTTTATGTGAATGGTGAGATAGGAAAAGACAAATTCTGAGTAGCGGTTACGGTAGCTATAACGTTCTGTGAGAAAGAGATGTGTTACCCAGATTGCTTATAGGTCGCTTCAGTAAAAGGGTAATGTCTGAGAAAATTCTTTCGAGTGTAATGATTTCTGAGAATAATTTTCCACTGTTTCGTCCATGACTCCACCCTGACACATTTCTCGTGTTATTCGAAAAATCATAAGAATTGATTGTGATTCGCCCTTTCTTTGCTTTTTTTCACCGACGTTATTCATATTGTTTACATATTCATTTGCCTCAGGCGAGAAACGGAGTTACTAGCTGTCAAGCTGGTCTAAAACAGGCGGAAAAAAGAGAGCAAAAAGTGCATTTTTGCCCTGGTAGGCTGCCAGGCAGTCCAATACTTCAATCGCAAATTTAGAAGCAAGCTTATTGCAAATTGGATTATTTTTTGAAAGGTCGTCACGAAATGTGGCAGTAATTGTAAAAATGTGAAGCATGACACTGAGGTGAGTGAGTGAGCTCCAGACATGCAAATAAAGTACAGATTAGTAAACTTGACAAGATTTACGGAAGTGCAGGAAATTATCGGAAGTGAAGGAAATAACAATCAGACAAGCAGCCAAAGTGCGTCAACCAGCACTGTTCGCTTCCCAAAAAATGTAATCTTTTTACCAAGAAATGATGTTGCACATGAACAAGTAAACAATTTTGCACCATAATCTTCAAATGTTCGCTAGTTATATGGTTTTCGGTCAACAAACATTTTTCACGCCATTGTCTACGAGTTTTGTCACTGACAGTCAAAAATATCCAAAAGCTTGGTTTTCCCGAACGTTGTTGTTAGCCGCTCCTCTGCCGAGAATATATTTGGCAAACAATAAATCTATGTTCCAGAAATCAAATCCGCCAAAAAAATTGTTTCAAACTCTCGGTAAGATTGGGTCAAACCTTATCGTTTCGGTTTAGGCCAGTGGTCCTTAACCTTTTCTCTACCACTCCTCCCTTAAGGGATTGTCTTTGTTTCAAGCCTCCGTGACTTTAAATGAGTTGTAAAAGCAAATGCATTTCATAGCAAATTAATTGATCAAACTTTTCATGTTGTTCAGCGTGTAAGGGATCGCGGAATCCCTGGAAATTTATTTTAAGGCCCCTGAGGAGGCTTGCCACCCGGTTAACGGGAAGACGTTTATAGTCTATTGCCCAAAGTAAAACTTTTCTTGCCCTGCGGTTTTCAAGAAATTGCTTTTTTTTCATATTAGCAGCATTGTGCCATAGCAAAACTCAATCACCATTACACTTAATGTCGTAAAGCCTAAATTATCCACTGAAAGTTTATCGACTCTGCACTATTCCGCCTAATTTTCGTATTTAATTTGCAGTTGGGGGAAGTTTCCACAACCTTCTCTACGGCGCGCCTTACAGAACATAGCTTTGCCCATATGCATTACCACAAAATTTGTTGCTGGCAATGGGGCTTGCTGTATACGCAACTAAGTTGTGAAACTGCCCAGGTTGGCAAGACAAAACTCGCCAAATTACTTCGAATCGAATTAACGAATTTTTTTATGTTTGGCTGTCATTTTGAAACATCTAAAATTGTGCGCTTGTGAACGAGTCATGTATCCAAAATAGTATTCCAAGTCAACCCTGAAGAAAACGTATTATCTGATCACAGATTCTTAACTTTGAAAGATTTAAATTACATAAATTCATAGTCATCTGCCTGGAATCGAGACTTACTTTATCGACTTTCCACGCAAAACAGGGAAAGACGAACGTATATTTCTATTTTTTTAATGATCGCATCCAATGCGACAGATATGTTTAACGACAATTGGTGGCAGGCCGAAGCCTGATCAATGCTTTTTCCCTGATCGGCTGAGGTGAGCGCTCTTGTCCAACGAGCGCTACGGCGAGTCACTCGGTGGTCGCGCATCGAACACGCAACCTTCCAATTAAGAGGCGGACACTCCATCACTGATCTAATCGCCACCCCAGCTAAAACTTAAAACTTATATTTCTTGTGGTGAGAGTGATAAATTCAAACATGACAAACGGTTACTCAGGACAAAACATCTGAACAGCTGAAGATCTAAAGATTGGGTAGCGCCCAGGGGTACAGTGTGGCGTGAACGCGTTCCCACACTTTTTTTCATGTTTTCGTTTGTGGTGTAATGAAAGTGAGTGCGTCACTAAATATTGATTTCAAAATGAGCCTACAGTTTTCTGTTGAAAAGTGCTAGTGCTTTGGGTGCGTGCCCACACTCCTTTTTTAGAACTGCACTCCTAGTGGTGCTAAATAAATGTTATGTCGTTGCCTGTACATGCGTATGTTCAGGTGGTTGCTATTTCTGGAGTAGCATTTGCGCAGCAGGTAGTGACCTCGAAAAGCACCATTGGGGTGTTGGGACTTGGAAATGAAGACCATTATCAGTACGATTAAGTTCCACGTTGCGAAGGTTTGATAGCGGTTTTGCTCACTCAGCGAAGAAAAAGGTTATGTAGTTCACGGCCATAAAAATACCCAACAAAAGTTTTTATATCATTTTGGTCATCTTTTTGTGAACAGGGCAGCGAATGCTCAAAGAAAATGATAGATAGTTTTTGCGTCTCACTAGCAATGTTCGAAATGGATCATTTATGCTGCTCCCACAATACAGTTTTTTTGGGAACGCTTGATCACAAACTCTTTGGAAATCGGAAGCAATCAGTAAAATTAAAATGAAGAGCATCTGAATACAACGCGAGTTCCTGCAAATGTGGAATATGTAGTATAAACATTTTGCCTTGTTACGATTAAATGTGTTAGTCTATCGTATCTGATGGATCAGTTGCAAGCTAAACCAGAACAAACTTACACTAACAGCAACATTCCCTACCTTGATATCCTACGTTTTTTTGAAATCTTTTACAATTAACCGTATAGCTAATAGCTATGCAGTTGCGCTTTTGAGCCTGTCTCAAGCACGCGCCGAAGGCGCAGCACAGGGTAGAAACACGATTTTCAGTGCTGTAGATTTGAACGTTTCGTTGCAGTAAACACAGACAGAATTGAGATAACTCTGAAGCAATAGCGGATAAGGGGGCTGACTGGGCTACAGCCAGGGCCCCAATCCCTAAGTCGGTCAAAATGTGTAAGTTTTATATATACATCTAGAAACGGCTCTTTTCTACGTTTCAGCCGGGGGCCTCATGCAACCTTAATCTGCCACTGCTTGAAAGCAAATGGACTTGTGAGCGCGACAGGTTGTGATGAAAAAAGAAACGAAATATGATAGAAGTTTTTCAGCTCCACTGCATGATGAAGCTGGCTCAATGAAGGTATCTTGTCGCAGTTAGCTTAGGTTAGTCTGAATGTTTTTGCGGAATATCAGTGAGATACGTCATTAGTTTGTCATGCTGGAGTTGCGTTAGACTATCCGGATTTCGGTCAACTGGTTAAATGATTAATTAAAGCGTTTCATCTATCCAATATCCAGACAATATTTTGTGGTTCATCAAAATGATAAAGGAACAAATGTAGTGCTGTGTTTTTACGTTTTTAGGCGTCTTAATCTCCATACAAATAGTAAAAAGTCTTAACCTACTTCTTGACTACAGCCTTGTCGCAATGGAGGAGCTTGATACTCGATTACCCAGAGTATACCAGCGGGAGCTTATGCTCCAGGCTAAATCACCTATGCTTGACACGCAAAAAAGTAAAGGTGTCAAGAAAGTAATTAAAACTGACATGTTCATCTTGCAGAAGGGTCGAACAGATGCTGCATGCTACAAAGCTGAACCTACCAGCATGATTATTATTGATCAACCGCTACTGCGGGTAGCCTGGTTACTTCCCAGCCGTTGCATCTATTGCCAAGGGCGTACGCAAGGGGGGGGGTGGGGTTGGAGTTAAACCCCCCCTTGAGCTTGATATTTTACAAAAACTTTATTACCTTCGCAAGGAGATTAAGTGTTTTCGCATACTTTTTGCTTGTTAATTT
>JGI24159J19872_10008848_pt1 | contig 13194 bp, 10 predicted proteins | sample Ectturendosymbi4_FD_19872 | JGI IMG/M metagenome (IMG submission 19872) | reverse complement strand
AATGTTGAAGTTTCGCAACCTTCCAGTACATTTTTCAAAGAAAACTTGTGCCTCAACTGCGTCAAGCTCGGGGTCAGGACAAACGACACCTTCAGAATATGCATGAAAAGCTCTTCAGACGGCACTTTCCCCAAACCACGCACATGAAATCAAATACATTGGTACATTTTAGTTATTTCTCCATACTATAGCGATGATATAAATTGACGGAGCTTCGCTATTTTTCAAAATTTACGGTGTGTTCATGTATCATGTCAGCATCTTCTGCAATTTCTGATCTATTTAGCAAGAAAGCCCATTTGGTCTTTTTCGCCAGGCCTTGCACAATCAAGAACGCCCACTTCGAAGCTCATCAGCAGCAACTAGGGACTTTCCAAACGAAGAGCGCACGGTCGGTTGCATTTAGCTTTCAGCAGTTCAAAAGTCAACGCAAGCAATTCGACCTTTCGTCAGGTTGCTACGCAGTATTGTCACTATATTACCAGCCAAAGCGAAAACGCTGAGAAATGAAATGAGGCAGAGTCACTTCACCACCGAAAGTGCTTTAATGTTGTCAGCGGCGAACACGTTTCTGAGCGGTAGGCCGAAGCAGGTTACGTCATTGCTTTGCTAGAGCCAGCATATAATCACAGTAACGACCTGCTCGGGGACATGTCAAGCGTGGTGAGGGCATTTTATTGTTTGAAAAACAACAAAAGAATGAAAAGAACGTGTTTGGAAATACCGTGTTTATCACCAACCGTTGCAACATTTCCCAGTTTGAGCATGCACCATCAAATTCAGGTAATGTTTAGCAGCTAATTTCGCAACTTCAACCCTTAAATGATAACTATTAAATGCCCGAAAGTGGCAATGAATGAACCGCCATGTTTACGAAAGACTGACATCGAGCTGAAATATAGTCAGAAATCCAGGTCATACTATAGGTACAAAAAACATGAAAAATCATGTCAATTAGATTTGTATTCGATACGGTTTCTACTAGGTAAACCTACCAAGTTTTGAATTTATTATGCGCTTTTGTGTATCTGTGTGAGATCACAGAAACGCCCCCTTTGATTTAAACACTGATCATCAAAAATATATCTGCGTGTATCAGAAGTACAAGCCTGACCTTCTTTTCATGCAGCACATGCGTCCCACACTAATTTTTATGCAGCATTGCGGCCCAAACATAGTTAAGTATCCCGTGGAGTCTAGTTTGAAATTCATTTGAAAAATTGACGAAATATCTGGAAAACTTCACACTGAAGTCAGCCTGCACCACTTTCGGATTCAAAGTGGTTTGAACTTTCAGGCATACCGCAAAAATACTGCTTAGTTTGTCGGTGTCCATTCATATACCCCGAGTCTTGATTATTTGTACTTAAAGATTGCAGATCCGAGTTTTTTGTCCAACTTGCCATTGACTGGTGATATCTGGTNCAATANTGACATATTCTTTTTATTCTGTAAAATCTTTTCGACTCGGTAAAAATCTCCGAGGCCAACTTTTGTCTTTTGAAGTTCTCAATTGTAAAGTATTCCACTGATTTCTTCCATGCTTAATTCTTTCACTTTATGCGCCACTGGACTGGTAGACTGAACCTTAGTTATGACGAGTATTTCTTCTGTTCACCTAGAAGTAAATCTTTTGCGATAATATACTTTGCTTTCCATATTGGAACGCGGTCACCAAGTTTGAATTTTGGACCAGGTGTTCTGTACGGCTGGAGTTTTTCTGGATATAACTTGCAAAAGCTCGGTCTTGCTTTTCAGATTTACGTGCTTAAGCAGGTATAATTTTAATAGACGGCAGGTTGCGATTCGTACACAGTGAGTAACTGCAGTACAACATCAACATATTTTCTTGTTGACATTTCAGTAAAGTATCGATACGTTTTTAATTGTTCCGTTCCACGATTCGACAACTGCAAACTTCTGTTCGTTTTCCGTGGAGTAAATTTTCAAGAGGCCTTGGGCGTGTCAGTCGCAGAAGTCTGAGCCTTTGTCGACACGTATCGGTTTTGACTCACGCTTCGACCCCCGAAAGATTCTGTTGAAGACGTCAAAGACATTCTGGAATTTCTAGCCGCAATTAGTTTTAAAATGAGAAAACCAAAAATTAGTTTTAAAATGATAACACCAAATAACAGCAATATTCATGCTGTTATCTCCAAAATCTCTTAACTACTAACGGAGTAACAGAAGCATAGAATCATTGCGCATGGTTAATAACTTAATGCACACCTACAACGAAAAGAATGCCAACATTGTTTACAGTAGCCGAGTATCGCATTTTATAGGCTTATAGAAAGTGCCATAAACGGTTTGTTTTTTGTTTATATTGGAATTCGTGAACAGATTTCTATTGCACTGTAATTCAACATTTTTGTACATGAGTTTTAACGTGCTTTTGGTGATGGAAATTGCTGAGGTTTAGTTTGTCTTGCATTACACGGATGAACATCTGTGAGGAGTTTGAAATAATCGTTAAATGTAACTGGTAGCTGAGATTTATTATATACATGAATGTTTCCACTTCACGACTGTAAGTATCGTTTGGTTGCAGATTTTTCTGCGTAATATAAATGCTCGTAACTTTAAGAATCACACTTACAAATGGGTTCAAACATCTCATAGTGCGATTTAAAACAACCGATATTGGTTGTAGCTGAAATGAAGATGCTCTTCCACAGGTAATAATTCCGTATTGTACTAGTGAATTTATTAGGTTATGATACAATATGCGAAGTGCTTGGTACGTGTGGTTACTCACATATGTTTGTCTTTGTGCTTTACACCAACATATTTGGATATAATACAACACAACCGTTTACAACTCTCTGTCCATGCCAGTTTCTCGTCTACAATTACACCAAGTTATTTGTAACTCAAAGTCCTTCTGTGAAATTGCCGTTTGCATTTATTTTTACAGTTATTTTCAAGAAATCTGTGTCAACATGTTTATTTGTGACTAACATATATTTTGCGATATGGCAGATTAACATATATTTTGCGATATGGCAGACTAACATATATTTTGCGATATGGCAGAAAGCAGGAAGATACCTCAGAAGCTTGCCACAAGGCTAAAGTTTACTTACTAACATATATTTTGTTTCAGAAATATTTAATGAAAGCTTATTTGCAGTTAGCCAATCAATGAAAAGAAGAAAATATACATTTGACAACACTAACACAAAACTGCCGCAGATTTTTAAATGTTAAATGCAGCTCGAAATTCTTACAATGTACACTTTATGACCCCATTTGAATTAATGTTTTTGCCTGTATATACAAAGAATCAGCTTCGTTCTAGAAAACGATACCACACACTGCGTCTGGCAGTTGACTACGTTAATTTAGCATGCGCGATTGTTTGTCATTCACACAGCTCACTTTTAAATGGAAGGTTCGCTGCACTCTGTTTCTGATGCGTTTGCGTTATTTTCATATGACTTTCGTTTTTGCGTGCAGCACTTCAGAAAGCGCATCACGTTTACGTCACGAGGTGGACAGCGCGCAAGTACTGTTGCTATGATCGCAGGACTTTTCAACAGTTACATCCCCTGGGGATTTTCTTACTGGCGTGCAACGTTGCACTTCCACGTCACCTCTGCTGAAAACACGGTTAGGTGCTAGCATGAAGCTGTCGAAAATTCCCACATTGTTGAAATCGATAAATTACCCGTAAATTTGAGACCGAGTGAAACTTTGAAGTCTTGCGAAGTCGTATAAGCAACGTTGACACAACAACCAGTAATCTAAATGGAATCATATATCTGAAGAATCAACGAATGTTTGCTGACAATAAAACCATTTATTTTTTGAAATTTCCAATGTGATATCATTTAATGCATTACAGTAGTTGTTTCGTTATTGTTTCTGTAGTGTAAAGTACAGCATATACCCGTGTCCTAATTGCTTTGAAGAAGTATTTGTTGTGAAACAAATTCTCATGCGTCTGCATTATTGTTTGAGGTGACAAAGAAGGCATTCACCTGCCTATTATATCAAAACGTTGCCAAAAGCGATGCACCTCGCCATGGGAAAAAATAAGCTGGAACCATATACATAAGCTTAAATGTTCACTACATCAGAGTAACGCTTTTGATGTTATATATTGAAAGAAGGTAAGTCAAACTGAAGTAAACACACAGTTTTCGGCATACCCACCTATGCTGGTCGATTATATCTTGAATTTCACCTATATGGTGCTTTGTTGATGGCGCTTTATAACTACAGTGGTCTTGCAGCCAGGGACGGATTTGCGCATAGGCCAAATAAGCCATGGCCTAGGGCCCCGCGCTTTTGGGTTCCCCGCGCAATTATTTCCTATGACGACTCAATATTAACCTAAAATTTTGCAAAACAGCGCAGAGGCATAACTTCACAATTTACCTTGAAAGGAGCGGAAATTCAAATGTCTAATCTATACCCTTATGAGTACAGTAGCAACATCACAATATTATGCATCTGGGTGTGATAGAGATGCAGGTCGTCTTTGTGAAAGTGGTTACAAAAAGAGAATGAAAAAGAAAAACGGTATAGAATTGATGTTCAATTTTCCACTGACAAAAAACTCGCAGCAGGGCAAGAACGTCAGAGAAAAGCAATATTTTCAGTATTGGATCCTACGTTTGGTTGTTTTTACTAGATTTTGCGCAAACAAAGATTGCTTGTTAGAACTATATGTTAATCAAATCAGCAAGAACAGTTTCTTGTGAGCTTTACTGGGAAATACGTGTCTGCATTGGGCTTACTTCATATGAGGGCGTTGCGACAATACTTTGCTGCTGTGCAAAACTTGTCTTCATGCTGTTAACCATCTGCCTGTGGCGTAGAGCAGGGCTTCTCAAACTAGGGGTCGCGATCTCAAATGGGGCCGCGAAATGTAATTTCGGGATCTCAAAACCAATTGGCTTGACAAACCAGATACAACAATTTTTGTTAAATTTACAAGAAAATTGAAAATAGGCTTGCAGTAAATATATTTCTACTGCATTTTTATTTTTAGGGGCAATATCCTACTTTGTTTACTATGATTCCTGACTGAGCTATCAAATGATAATAAAAAACAGGCACAACACGTTATGCGTGGTTATATCATGATTGTTTCAACGTACTAACCGATACTGACCTTATTGCATTAATTCCGGCGCGAAGGCATGCTTCTGTTTAGACGCTAGGTCTACAGTACTCTGCGGCTAGGCTAACTGCTTTGAGAGCACACCAAGTAGTTTCAAACTAAAGTTAAAAGTTTCATACGCAGTTTCAGAAGCACTTTTGACTTTGATTCAGGAGAAGTTGGATCCGCAAACCATACACAATTGAAAACTTTAGGAGGGCACACACCTGCCATGCCCAGGATGAGTTTGCGGAGTTATTAAACGACAAACATTTGCAACCGGAATTTTCAAAATAGTTTAGCTTATGTCATTTTTGGATAAGAACAAGAACTGAATACTCAGTAATTTCTGATCTAGCCGTTCATAAATTCTTAGACTTTTGCACAAGATGTTTGTGTGAAGCGGTATTCTCAAAATTGATGATCATCAAGTCCAAAAACCGATCCTTTTTGAAAAATGTTAAGAATGTCCTTCGTCCTGCGTTGTCTTGTATCAACCTGCGAATAATTGATCTGTGTAAAAATTATCAAGCGCATCCATCCTATTACTTGTGCTTGATAACTTCTATAAACTGAATTGTTTTTTGTTAATTATTTTTCGCCTTACCGTTTCCATTACGTGGTAGTTTTATTACTGAGTAGCTACTTTCGTGGATTGTGTGCATTTGCAGGATTTCGCCATTGACAAAAATGCAACTTGAGTTTTGTAATCAGACGTTCAAATGTATCATTAACATCTAGGCTATCCATCAAGGGGGCCGCATAGAGAAACCTTTTTTCAAAATGGGGCCGTAGAACAAAAAAGTTTGAGAAGCTCTGGCATAGAGGATTAAAACACCATATTTTGTATTGCTTAGAAAATGACAACTTGAAAGCGGCATAAACAAGCTCTGTGTCCACTGAATGGATTGTGCTTGGTTGTTCAATAAAATATGTGGATACGGTTATTATAAAAAAGGAGTTTACATGCAGGTAATCAGATCGAAAGCTGGACGATATTTTCGAGGGCAGCAACACGGTCCCACATGAAAATGTATACAGTAGAAATTGCCTAATTCGTCACCTCAAGGGGATTAGAAACAAGTGACGAATTATGCAAACAGGTGAAAACTCTATCATAGAAGCTCGTATACTTTATCAAAGTAACTCGTATACATACATTAGTGCTCTTATTTGCAGTAAAATACAAGTTTATGACGTTATGGTTGAATACAACAATTAATTCCTCTCCTCTGTCTGGACTCCTCCGTTTAATCAAGCACCTATTAAATCTTTAATAAACTTTCCGCCTTCTCTCAATGGGGAGTTGGGTAGCGCTTCGCACCTCGTATATAAATTCGATAAACAAATTGCGAGGTGCAACAATTCTCAGATAAAGATCCTTAATTTGTTTTTATCCCCACACGTACTAGCTGCTTAGACATCAAAAGCGAAACTGCAAATGACGTATCAGCCGAACAAAACGCTTCTAGGGGATAGAAAGAGGTGACGAATTGAGCAAATTGACGAATTAGACGAACAGAAATGTACACAAAAGATAGGGATTCTGCCGGGACCGACGAAAATGTAACGAATTAAGCGAATTGGCGAATTAAACGACGACGAATTAGACGAGTTCTACTGTACATCCGAAAACCAAACCTCCAAAAACCAGACCACGGGCTGGTCTATGTCTTGAATGTAGACAGAGCTAAACTGTAATCTTTCATGGCATGGTATTTGAGCTTTGCATTCGTGTTGTATGTCAAAGGATCTATAGCATAGCTTCTTAATACGTGGGAATTAACAGGGGCTGCACCTGGGAAATTAGTCATCACCTGAAGATATGAAAATTGGTTATGATTTTAAGAAACGTTCCTTTTTTGCCACCCACTGGAAATAACCGCAAAGACTACTGAGATGATTCCTACAAACAGCAATCGTATCGACAAAGAATTGAGATACAAGTAACTTGTTTGTAACTGCAGACGCGAAACTGACATTGAAAGGGAATTGTAAACGGTTGTGATGTAGTGCTATATCCAAATATTCTGTTGCAAGGGGGAAAGATAAACTTTATGTGAATAACCAAGAACCAAGCACTTCGCATATTGTACCATAGCCTAAACAGTGGTAGGCAATTAATTTGACTCGGAGGCCACTTTGAGAAGTCCGCATTCAGCAGAGGGACGTACTTTCTAATGAAAATAGAAGCAAGTATTGGTTAAGTTACTAAGTTGTAGGACATTTCAGATTTGAACATATTTCCTGAATGCTTCCGTGGGCCACTGAAAACGCTATGGCGGGCCGCTATTTGCCCACCCCTGTCCTAATAAATTCACGAGTACAATACGAAAGTTTTGCCTGGGGAAGAGCGGCTTTATGTCAATTACAACCAATATTGGTTGTTTTAAATCGCGTTGTGAGAAGTTCGAAATTGTGATTCTTAAAATTACCAGCATTTATAATACGCACAAAAATTCTGCGACTAAAGACATTTACAGTCTTGAAGTGGGCACATTCATGTATAAATAAAATAGATCTCAACTGCCAGCTACATTTAACGATTATTTCAAACTCGTCACAAATGTTCATCCGTGTAATACGAGAAAAACTAAACCTCAGGTCAGAAATTTGCATTACCAAATGACGTTAAAGCTCATGTACGAAAATGTTGAAGTGCAGAGCAATAAAAAGCTGATGAAGAACTCCTTTAGAAATGAAAAATAAACAATGCATGACAATTTTCATAGCCCAATGTAAAAAATGTGTTGCTCGGGTACTACAAACAATATTGGTATTCTTCCATTTTTTATTGTTGTGCATTAGCCAAGTGCAATGATACTATACTGCGTTTACTACGCAGCAAGTTTCATGAGACATTGCTATTATCTCTTGTTTAGTTTGGTGTTTCTTGCGTTCACTAAAATTGGTCTCATCAGACTCTCGTGTAAAGCAGTGGGATGCTTTTGTTCTCCAATCGAATCGCGAATCATGTATCTACTGAGCAGCAAACGAATTTCCGTTCCCACATATCAGTTGCTTCTAAAGAATGGGTCGCAACCCAAGCAAGAGTTGTGAAGAGCCAAAAATAGGTCGCGCTGAGGCGATCCAAACTTGGGTTGTACATTTTCAAGGTCACCACTGCTTGTCTGGGTCTGTCCTTAGCGTACGCAAATGTAATTGAGAAAAGATTAGATTGCTCACAGTGAAAACGAACTTAGTATCTTACTGCGAATAATCATATTTGTTTCTCGTTAACATGCGCTGTTTGAGGACCAAGTTTCCACCAAACTCAGAGTTGGGTGGCGCTCAAACAAGTTTAGGAACTGCTGCCATAAATGAATCATCACATCGACTGAAAATGAATTTCCCGTACGCACGTTTGCACGCTTCGCTCTCAACCTGTTTCAACTTTGTGACACACATTACATCGCTGCGCTAGTCCGTAACTGTCGTGACGCATTTCCATCTTTACTAATCATAATATTTGCTAGCTCCGCTTTTCAAGTGATAGCTGTTAACAAAGCACACAGATCTGCCGCGTTCTCATCCCATTAGAATATAACGACGCGTGTATCTTTTCACGTTCGCCCGAGCGCTAAGAATCAAACATTCTTGAAACATTTCTAGTTGTGAGACGGGCAAGATTGAATTTTTTGTTATGCTGATCAATTCCAGAACGATTTTTAGAATAAAACGTTTTGGCTGATGAAACAAGTAAAAAATGAAAGCATTAGGCCATACAAACAATGCTTAAATGGTAACACAGTTCTTCTGCGCTTTAAGCAGTGCACTGAAATTAAGTTTCCCGAATGTTTTCTACACTCCGGCTTTGAGCTGTGAAATCAAAAATCTGATCAAGCGTTACTGATAGAAAATTCGATAGACAAAATATCTGTTAAAAAAGTAAAGCGTCAGAAAAGCCTGTTGTCACCTGAATATTGCCCAGCCTTAACCTTACTATTCCTCTGTTGCCGAAGCGTATCGAAACGTCATGTATTTCGAAGCTGGCCACATTCCACGTCACAATGTTCTGGGAAGATGCGTGACCACATTTCGCTTGCGTGTACTGTTTCTGTCCCCTCCGCGCAGGAGCTGGTACTTCCCGGAAAAAAGACGAAGGAAAAAGGTTTGACGTCACTTCTGTTGACATAAATTCGGTGGCAGCCGCATCAGCATCGTTAAAGCGCCTGAAGAGAAAACAGCGTTATAAAATCTGTCAGTCGTGTTTCGTAAGTACATATCTTCAAAATTTGGATTATCTTCATAAGTCATCTACATTATACTGTACAATGGCGGAAGTGGCGAGTAACATCAACAACAACATCGGTTTAAGGAAGTCTGGTAAGTGCTTTACTATGTAGACAACTACTAATTTGACTATGAAACTGTTGCAGAATTTCATTAAAGTTTCATTTCTCAACTATCGTTGATAAATTGACAAGATTCGCGATGGTACAAAATCAATGCGTAACACACATCACGAAAAAGAAGAGCATAACACTTTTGACATACGTTTTAACATATTGAGGTGTTCAGTAAGATAGAATAGCGCAGCAGGTGTGTTATCTGGACGTCACTCCATATGTACAGAACTCAGTCAGAAGTAATGCGTATAAGCACAATAAATTAAAATGGATTTAATGTCGTTCGTGTCGAAAACGTATGAGTTCATCGTCACCGGAATTCAACAAATAAAGCAAAAGACAGTGAATCTCTATATCACACAGAAGAAGGGACAAGCGAACAAAGTGTTCAGCAAGATCTCAATATGCTTGTATGACTGATGAGTTTTCCAATAAATTGGTCGCGAGATGCAATATCACCATCTTCTAACTTATGCATTAAAATAGTCATTGAGATAAAAAAGACATTAAGCTTCAATAAAAGTGGCTGTTCCTTAAACAAAGAGCGAATTATATAAAACAAGATTTTCCAACAACTGACAGAAGTCAAAATTTGTAGTTCATTAGTGATGACAACTTGACCACAAAATTGTTTTGTGAGCACGTCCGAATGAAAGTACACGACAAATACAGTTGTGTATGAGGCGTGAAACAGGATTTCTTATCAACCCGGATAGTTTAGCGTTGCTTTTAACACGACTTTGCGAGGACTGTCAGGTATCATCCCTGAATTCCAATTTTTTGTTTTCCTCCACAGCTCGCACCATTATGACAAAGAAGTCAACTGAAATGCAAGCTTCGATGTCCACAAAATACCAGCCGTACTCACTAAGGAGAGGAATGTCTCAAGAGCAAACGAAAAAAAGAACAGAAAAGCAAATATCGTTTACCAGCGCCATTGAAACGCTGGCCATTCTTTCTCCTGCTATTGATGCGGAAAACCGCGATCCGTTTTCATCTTTCGGCGCATCATCTTCGGTCATGACGAAAGTCAGCAAAAATCAGTCGAAATTTAGTCCACAGATGAAAATACAACCTGTCGACCCCGCTGCAGAACTACAAGAATATTTGATCAATACTTTGCCCAGTCCTGCACAGGACACGACGGTTTGCGAGACTATTCCAGCACCAGTGGAGGCATTTGTTGAAAACGCCGTCAATTCGAAAGCACAGTGCACCGTGTCGCACGAGACTGACTCAACGTCGGCTTGGGGAGGTAGCGTCGGATCGCTTCGCATAACTGCCGACCACGTCCTTTCTAACTGGCGTTTGCTTTCATCGGATTTGACAATAGCTTACATCTTCGCTGATGAAAGCAGCGGTAGTGTCAAGTACGTTGTTCATAACGGAGAAGGCAATGATTTGCTGTTGATCCCTGAAAGCAGCTTGAGCAGCTTCCCTGCACCAGAGTCAATGGATATCGATGAGGCATTGATATCGAACGATCCCAGGGTTTTCTTCCTCGATCCGCAAGGAGGTAGCAATATTCAAGGGTTTTTAATTCCATCGTCCAGTTGGAGCGACAAGAGTTTGTCGGTAAAGTTAGACGGGACAGCAGTGACACTTGCCGCACACGATGACGCTACAGCCGACGAGTGGGTGATTTCAACAGTGAACGACTGACTTCCTCAAAACGCAGCCAGGACTTGAAACGTTGCAGATGTAAAGAAGTGCGCCCAGAAAGACAATACTTTGATGTGGTGTGAGTCTGGTTGCAATGCGAAAGCGTTTACCTGGTTAACTCTTCTCTTAATTGACGCAGGTTGTCAACATTTGATTTTATCAAAGTTGCTTGCAAATCGTTTAAAGCAGTGGTTCTTACCCGGGGGGGCAATTTTTTGTCTAAAAATTCCAGGGGGGTGGGCACACTACAAATTTTTTGTGAGAGTATTTATGACAGTATTATCTATTTAATTTATTTATCTGTTAACGATGTTTGTGATTTGCACAATGTTATTAATTTACGAAGTGCATAATTCTTGTTGCGTTTTTTTAATAAAAATGAGTTCCCCAAGACATTGTTTTTCACGAATCCATAAATGATCAAGGATCCAGCAATAGTGATAAACTGGTGAAGTTTAACTGGGATTGAAGATCGCTTCATGTGAAATTTTCAATTGGTTTGAAGATATATGTTCATTTTTATTTGTGTTTTAAATGTGTTCGATTCAGCAGTTAATTCTGCAAAAACATTTCGTTCAGACAATTGAAAATTCAGTACACACAAACAGACTGGTTTCTACTGCATTGCATAGATTTTATGATATTTTGGAAATTGAAATTCTTACTTTTTTACGAGCGTAATGTACAGAAGCAATTTATAACTGAACGTACCTGTCTTCTTGTCGCCGTGAAAGCCATACTGTCTTTGTCAGACATGTCAAGCAGTCACCCAAAATAATAGCTTTGGTCATTTATCTTTTTTAATTTAACTGTTTAAACGAAAAGAATTATTGCACACAAACGGTACATACGTACATTTAGAGCAGTTGTTAGAATAGTAGTCCCACTCCTCCATTCTCATACAGTTACAGAAGGTTTGGACCAACAAAACAATAGCGCAGACATCGTTGGCAGCAGGAAACTAATAGCAAATGAAAGTATTGGTGTTTAGTTCGTTGTTTTGAATTTCGATTATGTATTTTGCAATGAAGTTTTGCTCAATGTTTCTATTTATTTGCTTTTTTGTTCTCCTTTGCATAAACTATCGTAACGTACTTCGATGATAAATAACTCGCACGGTCTTTTCTGCCCACATTGGCATTTTTGAATTGAAAAAGAAACAAAAGATAATGTTACTTTAAACGGAACATTTCTATAGTTTCTATGAAGATCTCACACCAGTTATAATTTCGATCAACTGAGTTATGCGTTGCAAAAATATCAGATATGGAAGAGAGCAAATCAAACTAAGGAGTAATATCTACAGCTTAGGATAAATTATTACAAATGTCTAAGTAACAATATTCATATCACATTGTTACTTAAACTATAGATGTCACCCGCTGAAAATTCAATCTTTTCTGTGAAAGTAGCCTCGTCCTAAATATTATTTCTCTATGTTGTACTTAGCATGTAAATAATCCATCAAACCAAAATGTACTGCATTAGTGCAAAACTGCAGGCACATATTGACAAGCAACAACACGGAATATAATTTCCATAGATGCAGTCAAATATGAGGCGTAAATATTCTGCAGGATGCTCGAAAAATAGTAAGCTGTCTGGTTTGACTTGCATGCAGACAAGAATACTGACAAGGATTGATTTTTCTCCATGGTGGCATAATAATATATGAAACAAGCCAGATATCGATAAAAACGCACGTCAAACAGAAAAAGTGACCATACAGTGATATAGCATATAAGTAAAACAGTATACCGTAACTGGAAGTGGTTCAGAACTTACTGCAATTTGTGATAAGTTTTAATTTTATGCTTGGATACTTGACCCAAGCAAGGAATTGCCTAACGGGTGAATGAAGTGCAACTCCCGGTAACATTTACCTCAGGTTGATATGGGTTGTAGGAACAGGTTCGTCGAGTAGTCAGCGCGGGTGACATGTTGAAGAATGTAAACATGAGCGGATTCTTCATCACAATATCATACAGTGTAAAACAAACTTACATCGCTTGCTTGACACTTAGAAACTCGAGAAAATATTTGCGAGTTCAATGCCCAAAATTTCATTTTGCC
>JGI24159J19872_10008847_pt1 | contig 13194 bp, 6 predicted proteins | sample Ectturendosymbi4_FD_19872 | JGI IMG/M metagenome (IMG submission 19872) | reverse complement strand
AGTAAAAGATCTTTGAAATACTCTCTCCATCTGTCAAGGTGTCTTCCTTATTGTTGAGTAGGACACCTTTATGGTTTAAAATGGGTCTTGCAGTATTAAATTGTTTCCTTCGGAGTCGCCGGATAGTCTAACACAGGGGTTCCCAACCTGGGGTACATGTACCGCTAGGGGTGCATTTGCCTATCTAAATGGGTACATTGAGGTCAGCAATATAAGGAAAAAATATATTTATATATTGTATATTTCTACATGTTTATACATATATCACTTAATAACATTTTCAAAAATCATTATATGCTTTTTGTTAAATATATCTATGATTAGTCATGATGAAATATTTTGTCTTAAGAAATTGCTCATCTATCGAAATGCTGAAAGGGTGCATGCTCAGAGTAAGGTTGGAAACCTCTGGTGTAACAGAACCATTTATAGACTTGCCGGTGATTGGAATCTACTCTATCTCCAAAATACTGTACTCTGAAGACTGCATTTTGGACTTTTACCGTTTGAGCTGTGGACTTTCGGCCTTTAGTGTATCATGAACAGGGGTGTAAAAACAAGAGATATCATCCCTCCACTTTTTAGCAAGAGAGGGATATTATATGCGCTCATCCCCATGGATTTGTGTGATACCAGTTTGTACCAAGTAGAGATGGCACGTGCCGCTGATGGTCTGGTTTTTGGAAGGGCCGGTGAGATTGAACGAGTGGGTCGCTAACGATATTTTCAACGGTTAGATTTCACCGGGCCGCCGGCGCCCGTTAATGTTGACTGAAACCACCTGAAATAATGCTTTACCGATGCTTCATTTACAGGCAAATTTGTTCATCCCATATGCAAGCGTTAATGAACTCCGTCATGCGCGGCTGGAAGGTACAATTCAAGAACTTTACCTGTTACATAATGATAACTTCTTGCATGAGCGTGGAGAAGAACGATTTCTGGTGCCGAGTGGTTTCCCAGAGGGAACATGTTTATGCAATGTTTAATGGCGTGCTATTGTTTCACAAAAGGCTGGAGCAGCATCTGGAAAATTACCCTGGGCTGGAGATATTCCATATGAGTAAACAGTTTAAAAAAAACAGTAATGTTGTTTCTGATGGAAACTAACAATCAGGCCAGAAATTATTACCACATGGAAATTTTCACGTAGTCTGCCAGGTTGTGCACAATATGCAGTTGCTGAAGGGATGTTGAGGCAGACAGGCGGCTCTTGTTAACATGAAAACGAAAGCTAGAAGCAAGCTTAATGTTGAAGATGACTTGATCTGTCCATTATCATATATTGGGCGTTTAACATCCATGCTTTCTAACAACAAACTCAGCCTTCGCATTTATCGTAGCGCACATTGGGGTGTTAAAAGTTGTGTTTATTTCTGTCCTGTGCAACAATTGTCTCATTGGAAACGTTGCGCAGCCGGTGCGCCTCCGACCCTCTGTTTGTTTATTAATTGGGCCATATGCTTGTAAAGGTTGAGAACTCTTGGTCTAAAACCATTCTTTGTGCCGTTGTCATGGCATCCTGACTGCAGACAACAAAACGTTTGACGTATGTGACCGCAACTGTTTCTTTCGCAACAGAAGCGGAGTGTTTCTACCTCTCATGCACGTTCCAACTACAATTGCTGTTGACAACTGCTGATTACGTAACGGAAGCGGAGTGTCTGTACCTCCGGCAGTTACTATAGTAACTAGTTACCTAAAACGGCCCAAAACGCCTCCGCAGTTTCAATACTTTCAAACTAGTTTGACTCTTGTGCTGCGCTTATGTCCATCTCCCAGCCACGAAAAGAAATTTACGCCGCTTTGGAAATGTTTGTTCGGAAGCAAAGCCTTGTAGACAGATTATATTTTTTCCGCGGATAACATCTTTCACGTCCTGGTTCCACCACGGGATTACATTTTTGCCAACTATCGTCATGCCGAATTGTTACCTAACATAGTACATCTACGTGAACAGCTCATGAAATGACATGTGTTTTGAACAATTCCCACTCTTCTACGCCCGCTCTGCAATCTGAAAGCTCTTTGAATAAGGACAATACACTGTTCACCCTGTTTGCGAAGGTCATTTTTACGGTACATCCTTGTCCAACAGGGCCTTCCTGTTTATTTTGCTGAACCTCTTAGTGAAAGTTAAGCACGTTCGCCTTGGATTTCCTAAACGTAATATACAGAACACTCGGTGGTGATCGGTCGATAGTCCTGCACCCTTTTTGGCGCGAACGTCCCATACTAATTGGAACACGACAGCTGAAACGAAATCAATCAGTGTCCGTTGTCCTAAAAACCTTTGTACCAGGTGTATTTGCGCAAATCTCTGTGGTGGAAAAAATGCGTTCAAAATGCAAAGTGCGTTACTGCGGTCAGGATAGGCTTTCGTTTATCATTTAGGATTGCATCACCATAACGACCGATCAAACCCTCCAAAATTAACGTCATTTCCAAGCCCTACACTGAAGTCACATAACGAAATCGCATATTCCTTGGCTTTATCCCTTTGCAGGTCATCGTTAGTGTCTTCCACGAACTTGGGGTAATTTGCATATGGGGTTTGGAGAGTACATATATTTGAAGCACAGGGGGCGATCAATCAACTGCAGCCTCAATATACACACCCTTCGCCTCAACGGGATCCATTGATCAACACAGCCTGCCAGGTTGGGACTTACGAGTATCCCCACTCCAGCCTGGACAGACATTAATGGTTCAGTGCCGGAGAAGAAGAGTTTCAGCTCATCACCAATCTCCACAATGTTAGAGTCATGACGCTTATTCGAAGAGATGCTAACAATATCCAGGCAATACCGTTAGGCCACTTCAAGCCAGTCAGTGCTCTTTCCCTGTGAGTTAGGTGATATTCCGGTTTCCGATAACCAGCTGATGGCAAGATTACTGTTTACGTGTGCCTTTTGGGTCCCCCAGAGTAGAAGCACTCTCTCTGAGTTGCTCCAATTGGCCTCCCCATATGAGTAGTGGGTACAAAGTGGGGTCTCCACTTGTGGATAGCTGGTGGGGATGACTATCGGAAAGTTTTCGAACGGGCGTCTTTACCTAAAGCCAGACGTGCACGACGACCAATACACGACATTATTGGTCTGTTGAATTTCTTGTTAGTAATTTCGAAATTTATAGCGTTGTACAACCGGCCGCACCATTTGCGCTGTAACTTTTGCGGTAATAGGCGGAAACATGGGCACCTTTGTGTAGGAGAGATCTCTTATTGCATCTAACGCGTTAGCGGATGTGCAGCAGGCATCGCACTTGAAAAGGATGTTTCGTTACCGTCTGTCTTATAACCTCCCCCTTTGATAAAACTGAAAACTAAGCACAAAACCACTTTCTTGTTGAAGCTCCAAAAACCAACAGAATGATGCTTCAATCGGTACTGTCTTGGAGTTACAGAAAAAATGTATTATAGTTTACAGAAAAATATGAGCTTTATCTTTCATGAAACATTTGTGTTCTCAAGCAAGACTCACTTAAGAAACCCGCGGAAGACTTGATCCTTGCCTTGCAATGAATAACAAATTAAAAAAAAAAACTATTTTAAATTGAGCAGGAATTGCGAAAAAGCTACGACATGGTTATTACTCAAGCTTTCATTATGCAAAGACAACAAACCTTTTCTCAGGCCGATTTTAATCGGTACTTAAATTCATAAAAAGTTAAAGGATTTTTAAAAAGTCGTAGGAAAATTTACACACCAACTACATGACGGTGAAGCAAGAAGACAAAAGTGTGAAAAAGAGATTTTTCTTTCCACATTGCTATAGCAACATGTTCCAACTTACACTTAGTTTATTACTAAACTTCAGCTCGTATGGATTTACCGGAGTAACAAACGGAAGCTATCTCTTAGCTCCCCGAAGCAAGAGTTCATGCAGGGTGCAGTTGGCAAGCCAAGTCAAACACAGCCATTGAAACGAAAGCGTGACTATTAAAGCCGCGCAGTGTTAAGAAATAAATGAGTAGAAACCCGCCAGCAGGCATCTGGAGCCCCAGCGTGGAGCAACTCAAGCAACTAGAGACGACGCAATTCACTGCATGATTTGAAGAGCACAAGATAACTCTCACTCAGCAAATGGAACCCTCGCAACAGCAAGCTTGAGCCGTACGATGAAACCGCAAAAAGCATAACAGTGAAATGCATACGAAAAAATGAACAGCCCACAGAAAGCGCGCCTACTGAATAATGCAAGCAAGGAAAGAGTTTTGAAAGTCTTAAAATAATATAATGCATTACCGTTTCCAGTTCCGACTCCAGCAGAGAACTCCGTCCACGCATTCCAGCAAATTGTTGAGGGTCTGATGTTGCGCGTACGTTTTGTCGCTTGTTTTCAAAAGAATCAATGTCATTAGATGCGCCACGGACGTGCGAATCTTCCTGTCGCAGAACCTCGATTAGATCGCGTGCACTTAGAGGAGAGTCGCTGATTTGTCTGCTTGTTCCACTTGATTTCAATTCATATTTACTCTGGACTTGGTTAAGCCAGTGAACGTTCCTCGCGTCGTTACGTATGCTCTCCATCAAAACGTGCACGTTGTCGTAAGTGGTGTCCATGTTTTCGGTAGACTCGGTCATAGCCTGAGCTGCAATCTTTCTGATGCTTTGCAATTTCAAGTAACCCGCTTCACCGGCGAACCTCTGCAAGGTCGCGCTAATAGACGGGGGTGTGTCGTCTGAATCGGTTGCTTGTTGCCGCACTAAGCCACGGCGTCTGGAACTGGTCCTGCTGCTGGAAGCGGAACTACAGTCTGATCCTTCCTGGGAAAACTTGCACGAAAACTGACTTCCTGTCCCTTCTGAGACGCAAGCAGGGTCTTGTTTTCTCAAGATTGTGGTTTTGCTGTTTTCGGGGCTGATTGCAGGGTGAACAGGGCTTCCATCGATTCGGCGTTTTGAACGTACGCCCAAGGAAAGACCTTCTTCTCTGACCTTACTCGGCAAAGCGATAAGAGAATCTCTATTCACGTAAATGCTTTCTTTCGGTGCTTCAAAGTTATATGTGTGAACGGCGTTAATATCCATCGAGCTCCTGCCGCTGCTTACAGCAGAATACGAAGACCCATTTGTCACAGAGGTGGCTTCGCTGCTGACATTTTCGAATTGAAAACGTTTCGGTTTGGGAGGAATTACAGGCGCTTCTCGCGGAGGCAGTGGGGGCGGTGCTTCTTCAAGCACTTTGGCCAAATCGTCCAACATCTCGGCGGTGATCAGGTGCCCGTACTTATTTTGGACTTCCGCGTGACTGACGTTCACATAGTTGCTTGATGCAAATGGCATGTCGCCGATAACGGTTTCAGGCAGCTCAGTTGTGTCCACGCATGCGTTGGCCGCAGCGTCTGCTTCGATGCGTGCAGTGCTTGTTCCGGATTGCTCATCAACCGCGTGGCGATTTGTGTTAGATGTGTCTTGCATCATTGACTGCAAGGTATTCATTACTTCATTAAAACTGGCATACAAGCTTGTAGCACTATCCCTACGTGCATTGGCTTCCTTAAGAGATCGGCCCGGCCGCTTTATCAAAGCCGCTGGTAGAGAGTTATACCCACAATCGTATGCAGCCATTCGTTCNTCAAGCGTGTGAGGTGGTTTTAAAATATTGAGGTTCCCCTGGGAGTGATATCGTTGAGCACTTTCATTAATATCCGCTATCTTGGCGTAGTTCCGGTCTTCATCAACAGTTGGCTCTTGAGGAAGCTTTTGTTCTGACAAGTTTGGCGCAATAGAATTCTTTTTTCTTAATTTTCGCTGCTGCACAAAATCTTTTAAATTTTTTAAAGAAGCCTTGGCGCGTTCAACCGAGGCCAAAGTTTGATCGATGTAAGCTTGCTTTCGTCTACCGTCTGTTCCACTCAGTTTTGATTCCAAGTAACGTTTGTTGGAAGGGGAGTGAGAAACAGAGGGCTCTTGAAGAATAGATAGCACGGACTCCACGTCGTCTTTCAATGTGTTACCAGCATTGCAACTGCCCGGGCTATGACTGGATGCTGTCGACTGGCGCTCCTGGTAAGAACTTGATCTTGACGTAGACGCTGTAGACACGAGGCATGGGTTAGCCTCAAGAAATGCGCCACTTTTAGCCTCAGTCGCCACAATGGAAGGTTCCTTATGTTGCAGGTGCATTGACAAAGGAAGAGAGTAGAAGGAAAAGAACGAGAAAGCATGAAAACAAAAAAGCAGCAAACCGCAAGTTAGACCTCAGCAACAAGTAAATTAGCAAGTAACATTATTGGAATCTTTATCGATTGAACACACAAGTTGAAATATCGAAAAGTAGATTGAGACTTTGCGACAGTTTTTGGTGATCCGGGGAGCAACAAACCAAAAGACCAAATAAGTGTGAAATTATTTTTTCGGGAATGTAACAAAACCCTTCGTTTAAAAGACAACCTTGAAAATTTCACCAAAATCTTCAAAGGTTTCAAAGCATGGACAAAGCCTACGATTTCTTACGAATTTCAGAATAGAAGTAACTACATGTTTGTCCCCTTGCTGTGTTTTTGTCAATGATGGCTACAATACAGTGGTTCACTGTGTAACTACAAAAACATATATTTTATTATTTGTAATATGTTTCTATCCATGAGTGAACTGCACAGCTTTGAAATGCAGTAAGTCATCAATAGAGCAATGCCAATTGACAAATACGAAAATAGCAGCATCGACCTATTTACAGATTGGTGCATTTTCTTGTTTGAAGCAAGAGCAACTACTTTATGAAAAAAAGCTAATCCTAAAAATGAACTCTGTCTTACCCATAAAGGAAAACCTTATTGTTTAGCAATCTTCTCTTGTCGTCAATGTTTCATGGGATTCAAAGCAAGTAAAAGTGAATAATTTGGACACAACATACAATGCGTTTAACAATTTTTTTCAAGAGTGTAGACAACTTTTGCTGTGAGGTTAGGTCTTGCGGCAGTTACAAATTAAGCGTCTAAATTCTAAAATATCTCGTGACTGCAAAATTAGGTGTAGTTCCCTTCTACTACTGCGTCATAATATACGTATTGAGTAGGAAGTTCAGTTGATTTTTGAATACAGGAATTTGGATATCACTAACCAAACAACAACTGTTGACATGAAGTTAAAGGAAGCTTTCTACTCTAAATTTTGTCTACTCTAGATTTTGTTTAAAAGAGCAAACATAGCCAGCAACGTTTCAAACCGTTGCAGGGCATACTTTTGATTAATTTCTTTTCGCTTTAATAGTTGCGGAAATGCGTAGTCAGTACCAGTCAGCTCTTCATTTACGTTTACTCTTCCGATGCGGCAAGGCGTACACTTTACTAAATCAGTCGATGATGTAAAGCAGGGGTCTCCAAACTACGGCCCAAGGGCCAAATTCGGCCAGCGAAGCCATTTCATCCGGCCCGCGAACACATTTTGTCAAAAAAAATAATGTATTGGAATACGCGTTGATTGGGCAGAATGTGACATATCCCGAAACAATCCCCCTGTGTAAAGTACTAAGTTTTTCCGCTTTTTTGAGTGCTTAAAACGTTTAAGTATAAAACGTAATCACCTTTTCATCCATACTGTTTCTACTACTTTCTTTTGATAATGGAGCTTATGAAACAATAGACAGCTTAATAAATTGACTTAAAATCAGCGGTCTGCAAATCATAATTAACAAAGAGTGACTGCACCATTATAGGAACGAGCAGTAAAGCTCATCATTGCAACTTTTGTTGCAGTGGAATATCATTCACTCATTTTCGTGTTCATGATCATGAACGGACCAAAAAACACATAAATTCCTCACTAGAACATGTATATTTCCAGATGCTTTTCATGATTCTTGTCAAAGGCCTGGCATTAAACCTCAATATTTCAAGCACAGCTTCTACCGTGGCCTCAGACAAAAGAGGCAAGTGGAACCGGCATGACTGTGGAGTTTCTTACACTGACACATTTCTGACACTAAACAACCACAAAATGGCATAACAATCAGATGGTTACACTTCATGTTTACGAAAAAGGAGTGAGTTTGCTACAGTTCTCAGAACATCACTGTTTTGAGTTTCTTCACTGCGTCAGAAAGTGGGGATTTTGCTTAATATCACCATACCATGCACTCACCACGGCAAGCTTCAGACTCTTCGTTGTTTTCAAATTTCTTCCAGGAGACAGAGGTGAAACTTTTCCACTCTCCAGCGAAACGATATGATTTTTCAGTTTCTCATTTTCGTCTTCCAGCTCTTGTATTCTTTTGTTCAATGCCAGCACCTTTGAACAAAACAAACTTATGAGCTTTGAATTTACCAGAACCTTTAACTACTTTTTATAGTTTAAAAAATCGTTTTTGTTTAATTTCCAATACTACGGGATAGAATTTTAAGCCTTCAGCCAAAAGCTGAAACGTGCGCAACAAAGTAAGATTTTCTTGTATTCAACTTCATGAATCGTCTGCTCTAAAGTGGCCCAACGGAGTTTTTACAATACCGAAGGTATTTTCTGGCGTTATATTGAAGCCCTACTGGTCTCACAGGCAAATTAACGATCTGAACCGTTTCTGTCCTTGGCAAGCGGTTCTGTCTGTTGCACAACAGCTTGTTTTAACGTGCTCATGGGTTCCTGGCAAATAAAATAGAATGCAGGTAATGTTTGAACGATGGAGAAACGAGCTGCTTAAAATATATTTTACCTGCTTTCACTTGGAATAACAGCTGCACCTTTATAACAGCATGTTGCGTGCTAGCCGCAAAATTTTACTTGAACCATTTTCACAGTTACACCTATGGGTTATTGACTGGAAAGACTGACTGCCATCACAAAGGTTTTAAATGTCGCAACAGACGTAGCAGCAATCCATAATGAAAAGCCTCGTCGGTGAGTGCGCATATAGATTCTGCGGATTGCTGACAGAGACTTTGTGTAGAGGTCACAGCTCCGCCGTCTCACTTTGTCGGATACTTCAATATCGTTTTTAATGAAATCATCCCCAGAATAGACTCGTTTCCATGACTACCTCCACTATCCAAGCGCTTGTAAGTACAGGCGTAAGAATATATCTCGGTGATTAACGTGATGCGTGTTAAGATGTATACACAGATTGTTTACGTGATTTTGCTGCACGACTGGACACAGTATCTTGGTATAGTAAAAGCAGGGGTGTAGTGAGGCGGGAACGCGTCAGTACGGCGTTCCCACACCTTTTTCACGTTTTGGTTTAAACTGAGTTCGAAGCTTTTCAAAATGGCTATTTTTGAGTGCGTTCCCACACCTTTTTTGTTAGCACTACGTCCCTGAGTAAAAGGAAATATTTTTCAGACACCCAACTCAACTAATGTAATTTACGAGTGAAAAACTAGGTTTCCATCACGTGCATCTTTTCAAATACGGAATGAAAGAACATTTTTGAACAACTTAGCCAGAAAAAATGTATCTGCCTGAAATCACGACTTTTATCCGAAATATTTTCCCAGCCCGTGACATTTCAAAGTGTTGTTTTTCGGTAATTTGTCGGTCATAGACCGAAACGTTTCAGAAATAACCGAAAACAGTTAAGTCATTTCGGTTAGAATGTTTGAAAATATAAGCTAAAAAACACTGTTATGGCAGGTTTTAATACAGCTGTGAGACAAATGATCGAAATGTTTCAGTGACCAAAATGTCTCTGCAAAAAATGGCCGAAATATTTCAACGAAAAAAAAAACAGATGCCAAATGTTTTTGTCTGCTAGCCAAACTGTTCGATGCATTGCATTTGCAAGAACCCATTTTTGCTAAAATTGCTTTTTCCATTCGATCCCATAAATATAATGTTTCCAGAGGTGGGCAAGTGACGTCAAGTCTCAGGTGAGTTGTGCAGCTGAAACATTAAAGACAAATTTCTGAAAAAATGCTAGCCGTCAAGTAGCGCTTCTTGAAATATTTCGTCGCTGGCAAACGGTATCAACACAACGTTGAACAAGCGTGAGCTGCAAAATATAAACCCAACAACAACCAAGGGTTTCCTGTCAAAATTATTTTTTAACAGAGATATAGTAAATGCGTCTTAATGAATATATTTTTGCCAAAGGTAAACAAAGAAAAACTGTATTACAAAAATTTTCAAAGACTGTTCTTCATGATCTGTTGATTTTCACATAAAAATCATCGATATGACTCATCTCATTTTCTAATTCAGTGTGCAGAACACTGTTTGGATCTCTTTGTTTGAGAATCTCAATTGTTTATTTGGGATGCCGCAAGATTTCTTTACATTACACGAATTGCGCGGGTCCCTAAAATTTGTTCAAAAATATCTCATACACCAAGGCGTTCGCATTGAAAATCTCCCAAGCATCAAATATTCCACAGTAACAAGCTGCAAACAAGTAAAACGCCAGCACCAACCAGAATCTGTCGATATTTTTAAAACAATTGTGTAATCATTTTTGGAATAAGAGCTAAATACCTGTTTTGAGGTTGCCATCCCTTTTTCAGATTTCAGGTACCTGTAGTAAGCGAGTTCAAATGCTTGTCCAATGGTTAATGTAATGTGGTTGGCCTAGGACAAAAAATAAACTTGAGCATAATTGGTTTGTTTGTTTATTTATTACACGGGTTATCATGTTATCATACATTAAACCAGTGTTTCACAAACGTTTTAAAGTTATCCAAGATTTGAAACAATAAAATTGTGTAAGCACTGGCAGTCCCATCATTCACACAGCTTTAAAGCTGAAGGCATTTTATACATAACCGTCTGTAAACCAAACATCAAATCATGAGATCATGAGAAGGTATGCAATAAAAATATCTTCATAAACACTTTTCAATGACTCAGGCTCGCAAACACGGAAAGAAACCAGACAATTACCCCCCCGAAATTTTCAAAAACGTGTTTATTTGTTAGGTACAACAACAAGTTACATTCATTTTGATTCCTCCGAAAATATCTGCAATGACTAATAATAATGAGACTGCGCTCTCATGTTGTTCACAAGCTTTTGAAATCGCGCTGTCATCTTACTTTAAACACAATCGCATTTCATGTTCAATGTCCATCCGATTTCGATACTTCGTTTGCAGTGCACTCATTACACTAAATCTTGATTCACAAAGTCGAGTTGTCACAAAATGGAATCAGCCGTTGAATGACATGCTTGGATACAGTCGGATAAGTTGAATATATAGAAACACAAAAGGTTGTTTGCTGAAACGTTTGTGGTAAATTTCTTCGAACGATACAAAAGCCATTCGATTTGCTGCTTCGGCCGTCATATCCAGAAATTCTTCTACAACCTAAAGAGGTACTTCCGGAAGATTTGTGACTGCATATGGATCGATTGTATCTGGATCGATTGTATCCAATCATTTTCTGCAGCAGGCGTCAGGGTGTCACTACCCAGTGCTCAAACGTTTTGACAAGCTACTGCTCAATATGCTCAGTTATGGTTTCTTGACGTCTACGTTCTTGTCGGCAATTTAGTTTCTTAATTTAGTGAACCTGTGATACTCGTCTCGATTCACGTAATTTTTCCACAAAATAAGTTTCTTTGTGGTATGCGATGATTTTCGCAGGATGATTAAATGACTGTAAAAGCCGGACTTTGCATAGATCGACACAGACAGTCCAGAGAATCAAATATTCAATTACGTAGGCAACATCTGCAATAAACTTTTTCTTACTAAACTGTTCAGGTAAGAACATATGTTTCTGTTACCAATGGCGGACGGTCTGGGTCTGCAAGTCCTTTTCTGCTGGCCAGGAAGACAACAATTTCTTCTCGCAGCTCTTAAATACGCTTCAGAACACGACCGCTTGACAACCATCGCACTTCAGTGCGAGGTTAATAAACCTGAGTTATTGGCATCCACCTCCCCACACAAACAAGAACACAAACGCTGATTAAGCAACCGTGTTGGATATAGTTTGCACATTTTGCAACAGAATTCAGTGTGTCATGCAGTGCCTCTCATAAATTATTTGCTGCTACCGACAGTACTTCTGCATGGAGAAAACAATGCGTCGTCCACTTTGCATTGGACGCTTAGTCTTGGACCAATTTGACTACTCCTGATGTTTTACCAGTACATGCTGCTACACCATCGGTGAAAATCCCTGCACACTTTTCCTCAGGAATGGAATGATCGCTGAAGAAGTTTTCATGGCATTATACATATCGAATGAACACAAAAAGGTATGGTTGACTGGCAATACCTGTATATTCACCAACTGCATTTTTAAAATGAAGATTCTTGTTTGATTTATAATCTGTTCAAGAACACCATCTGACGTTTCGACAACGCATCGTTTACTGTGTTGTGTATGAGACTGAGTGTAATGTTTCACTGTTTTTCACCAATCATTTTTTACAACTTTCTTCATAATGATCAGCTTTCTCTAGTTGTATGAGCGTGGTTAGGGGCAACACATGAAGAGCACACAGCTGATTTACTTACTTCCGGGAATGCTTCATAGCAGTTTGCTGCGCGGTAATGGACTATAAATTACGCTAAAAAAAGCTGAACCGGCTTACTGACACAGCCTGGATAATTTGTCTCCAAATCTCATTAAGCTTATTTTACCTCAGTGATTCCGTTGCCAGAACTTTTAGACAGACGAAACATTTTGGTCTGCTGTTCAATTCCTGCGACGCTTTCCTTCTTTTGATATACTATACCAGTGGTTCTTAACCGGGAGGCGCGCCCCCCTGCGGACGCCCACGCGATCATTGACTATTTTATACTGGTTTCCACAAACAAGGCACCTCATCTAATGAAACGAAGAAACGCTTTTGACTAATTGTTAGCATAAGTTAATTTTTAGCATCTTTACCGATTAAGTAATGTGCAGTACAAAAAAATTTTTGCGATGATTTTCAATGATATCAAGGGTCATGTCAACACCTCTTTAGGTCTGGTGCGGGGGGTGAATCCCCTGCATCCCCCCTGTGTCCGCGCCTGGTTCCTGCCCACAGCGATCCGGTGAAGCGTTGGAACTTTCGCAAGGCCGATTGGAAGCGCTTTTGCCTTCTCACAGGTGAATCCGTCGAGAGATTACCACCTCCGGACACACCAGATATTGAGAGGGCATACCAGGATTTCTGCGAGAGCCTACTTTCTGCGGCTAAACAAGGTATCCCACGTGGCCGCCGGAAGAATTAAGTGCCATGCTGGGACAAAGAATACGAGACCCTCTATCGCTCGTTTATCCGAGCCCCAGTGGGGACCGCCTCTGACAGAGCCGCCTCGTCCCTA
>JGI24159J19872_10008846_pt1 | contig 13194 bp, 10 predicted proteins | sample Ectturendosymbi4_FD_19872 | JGI IMG/M metagenome (IMG submission 19872) | reverse complement strand
AAATTGAATTGCTGTTTTGCAGTACTGTTACTTGTCATTGTTGAACTGTGTTTGAACATTCAATGTGACTTGAATGAAAACTTTTCCCTTGGCTTCTGGTTGAGTATCCTCACTATTGATGACAATTTGATGAAGATATAAGGTGTGGATTTTGTCTACTGTGTTTTGTGTTATAGATCTTGGGAACTACACAATGTACTTACTAAAATTTTTTTGATCAGTTTGCTGATGTATTGACTGAGGTGTTTGTTGCTAAGCTGGTAACTTTGATATATGTTAGTTCAGTGAAGCCATAACCTAAAACATTCTATTATTCTATTGACCCAACACATTTGATTGAAGCAAGTGCCAAAGATCATGGCAGTTTTGCTAGCTGCTCCTAAGATGTATTATCTCCGGTGTTGCCTGTGCAAGAAAAAAGTATTGATCTGATCCACTGGCCACCTTAGGGATAAATATTTCCATTTCTTTGACAAATCTTTGAGACTAGATTATTGAAATGTTTTTTAAAATTATGTTACAAACAGTAAAGTATCATCAATGTTACTGAATAGTTTTTTACTGATGTGATTCACTTTTCTAGAAAAACGTTTATAACTATGATTGATTTTGTGTGCACAGTATTCTACTGCCATGGCTACTGCAGCCCTTCAACAGCAGCAAAAGGGTAATGTCTCATTGCGAAGCAATAAGGAAAGTAAAAAAGAACCAATACCAATAGTGGCACATGTCTTAACTGACGAAGATGCTGATTTGGTGAAGGTATATAAAGTAGTTTTCATTTTTTCACCTTCTTTGTTTCCACCAAGAATGTTACTGAATTGTATATTGTATACCTCAATATGTTTTTGCATCAAACAGTAGCAAAGGTTTTTTTGCAACAACAAGGAAACAAAATGCTGGTTTCTGGTTTAAAATTGTTGCCAGGTTCATAAGCACAGGTGGCTTAGGGGCTTCATCCCTACCATTCAAGTAAACCTTCTGTGAAATTCTGTTTCTTGTTAATCATATCTGGTACAAACTTGAATAAATGAAGACAAAATTGTCATGCCTAAAATGATATAAGAGACAGAAGCATTTGAAGGTTTTCCTTTGCAAGTGACAAGTTCATCACGTATATATGTATATCCTTCAATAAACCAAGCTTTCACCTGTACTGACTGCTTGTGAGGTGTTTGCACTTCTGGCTTGAGTTGAAATCAACCTTTCTTTGATAAAGGCATTCAGATGAGTGCAGAGGGTCATCAACATGCTATGCAATATCTTTTGCATGAGAGAAACAACAAATGAAATCACAGTTTAATAAACCCCCATCATATTCACGAATGTATCTCTGCTTTTCCGTGTATCAGGTGTGAGGCATCCACTAATTATTTAGACAAGTTGAACATTTCTTGACACAAGAAAGCCACTGTTGTGTTTTTCATTGCTTTTATGTTTTATGTAAACTGTTGGCTCTAATGAATCAACTATTCTGAATATTGAGCAAAACGTAGCCATTGATTATGTCTTGCACTCCTCTTGTGTGTTCATGCACATGACATTTGTACAAAAAAGATTTTGGAAGTTGCAATAATGTTCAATGGTACATTTTTAACAGATTGAACAGTCATCATATATGTCTCTTGCGTCGGAATGGTGGTAATTTCTCGCCAACCTTCCATGTGGGCAATAGTATGTTGCAAGAGCAAACTAATTTTTGCATAATCAAAATCAATTTTGCCTGAGCTTGAGTGTGTGAAAGAACGCTACCCTAAAAAAGGACTTGCAGATAGGTTGGTGGGAATTCTGAAAATTGTGTTGTAAAGGGAAAGTTTGTAGTTCGCATGAAATGTGATTTCATGTGAAAATGTCGTTGTTTTTTGCTTTAACAACGAATTTTGTTCGCTTCAGGGTATGAAGTTAAAACCGATTGATCTCAATCGAGCAGCAAAACTGCTCACCGATTCGCATTCAAGTCAGTTATTTGAGCGACACGTCCACGCCTTGAAACGCATATGTGACAGGTAATTGCTCAAAAGAACAGTGCAAAGTATTTTTGATTGTTCATTTAGTCTTGCTGCAAATGTCTTTACCCTGCGTTCTTGTCTGCAGGTATCAACATGGATTTCTCATGAAAGACCTCGTGCAAGTTTTTAAAATCCTGAATGTGTGCGCCGACCGCATCGTACAACAGTCCTGTTATGTCGAGCCAATGTGTAAGCTTCTAAATGTATGCGGGTAAGGAAACTGCTTTGTGATGCCGATTATGCTGAAACTTCAGCGAGCTGTAATTGGTTTGTACTCGTAGATTTAGCGATACGTCACCAGTGACCGGTTATTTTTTATTTTGCGTTTTTTTCATTGATGTTCAGTTGCCAGAAAAAATGTTTTTCGTTGAAATTGTCTCTAAATTTGCATGCTCATGTTCAGGTTGCCTTTTCTAAAGGAGAAGATGTCTGATGAGACGGTGTTCGCTCAGATTGTGCTCGAGTCCATTTCTCAGCTTGGCTATTTGATGCGAGTTTCCAACGCGTCTGTTCAGTCCGCCCTTGCGGATACAATCATAAGCATCTATTGCAATCCGCCTGCCAAGATCGAACACTTGGAGGTAGTTGCAGATAAAATGATTTTCGCAACGAGGGCTGATCGTGCTTAGAAAACATTTTGAGACAGTCAGATAAATATATGCGTTGGAGGCGGGGTACGTATGGAAGGCTGCAGCACCCCCAACTATTTCGTTTTCAGGCAAAAATCATTTTAACAATGGAAGAAAGTTTTTTTTTTAGTCGAAATTGTCATCTATTTAAACAATTATTTTGTCAAATAAACCACTTTCTAATATTAATGGTTGACAATTGCATCAAATGTGTCTTTTTATTACTTCGAGAAGTTAAGTAACATCACTCCACAGGTAAAACAAGCAAGGGATCAATCGCAGATTTTTAATAGGAAATCGATTTCACGCAACACTACGCATCGTCAGTCCCATCATCCTATTCAAATACAATTCGAGAAGTTATATTGTAAAGTTTTTATTAAGTATGCTTATTTTGGCATGAACATATTTTGATACGCTGAAGTCCACCCGTTTTTTTCGCCCCCTACGCAGATAAATATTTCATGTTGTTAATACGCACCGGTTCTGCTTGTGGTGTTCATTCAGTGCAGCAGAAGTAGCGTGATTATTTCTGGACATTATGGGTTTTCTTGCGATTGCTTTTGGGTTATTCACAAAACCAGATGCTGGTCTCCGAATTTTGTAAACCCACTCACGTTATGCTTAGTATGCAACTTGGAAGTCAGAGTTTAAGTTGTTTTTAGTTTGAAGAGAAATTTGTAGACGGTTTTTCTTGTTCTGTGACTGGAACAGTTTTGAGCGTTTTATAAGCTTTTGAGGTGCAGAGCAAAACACAGAATTCCTGTAAAGGCGTATCAGCAGGAACAACGTAGCAATCAATTTAAGCAACTGATTGTTGTTGTTTCTTTGCTGAGGTGGTCTTTTAACGATTTTGGAAAGATCATATAATCATTGAAATTTCCAATCTGAGCGGAAGATTTTCATAAATGTCACTGTTGTGATGAAAGCTGCGTTTGTGTTTTTTTTTAAAGCAAACTTCATGAAGAAAAGTCCTTTTAACCACCACGACAATGCTGTAATATCAACAACGTACCGGCGACTTTATGCGCCCCAATAATCATGCCACGCTGTGACTTACCTGCACACAAGTCGATAGTTTCAAAGTGCTAACCTACTTTTTGCAAGTATTTCGCTGCTGTTCGTCATCCCGATCTTTATGAACACATCAGGATCTTCGACCAGCGACGCTCGAATACAACATGAAGATGGTCGAGATGAGTGATGTATCAGAGACTCTGGTCAAGTCTTTAGCTCTTCTTGATCGGAATTTGCACATCAAGCTCAAAGTGATGAAGGTTCTGCAGAAGCTTTCGTGCAATTCTGGTTCGTTTAGTGGCTTGGAAGTGATGTGTTTAAGTAACTTTCACCACCATAGGTGTAGTGATTGTGGAAAACTTGAGTAAACAGTTCATGGACGTTGCATTTTTTTAATCACAAAAGTAAATTTTCTTTTTTGTTCGCACTCTTGTGTTCTGCGGATAAACCTAAGTCTGAACCAACTCTTTCTCATTTTCCCGTGTCTTCAATATTATTTGTTTGAGGGGTATCAGCTAGAGAAGGCATGGCCAACCTAGGGTCTGTGGGCCATCCACTGCCGAATATAACTTTCAATGTGGCGCGCTGAACTTGTACGTTCTGTTTCAATAAATCCAGTAAATAAAATCAATTCAATTTTCAAGTCATTAGATTTGTTTACACAAACAATCCACCCATCTGCTCCCGCTACAAAGTCTAAGAACCCACCCTGGTTCCCGAGTGAAAAAGTTTCTCATCCTTGGGTATAAAGGAGTAAAAGGTTTACGCAAAGTTGTGTCAGAAGTAACCATTGCCCGCATGATTAGTAGTCGTTGAGTGACGTGCATGGCTCACATAGACATGCGTGAAGTTGAACACCTACTTAGTGGCACCCATGATCGCGAAAGACATTCAATTTACGTAAAATCTAAAGTTTCAAAATATTTTCGAAACTTGGCTGCAAATGTAAGCTTCAGTGATCATATAGTAATCAGATTGGGTGTTTGAACGAAGTGGACCTTCACATGAACACTCTATATCAGGGTCGCCAATTAATTTGGCTAGGGGGCCACTTTCAAAAGGCCGCATTTAGAGGGGAGCCGTACCTTCTTATGGAAATAGAAGCAAGTCCCGGTTAAGTTAGCCTCAGCACTAATATTTACTGTGAAAGTTGGAGGAAATTTCAGATTAGAAGATTTTTCGTGAGTGCTTCCGCGGGCCACTGAAAGCGCTGTGGCGGGGTCTGCCCACACATGCTCTATATGATCTGCCACATCGCATGTGTTCAGTTTTGGGATCTTGCTTACTTTTTTATATTTGTGAACATGTGGTTCGAACGCGAAAATAGATTGCGATTAAATAAGACAAATATGTATTAATCATTGTACGCGTTGATCAAGAACGTTTGTGAAGCTTCTTGGTTTTGCTTTCAAAGTGTGGAACCACAGCAGAGCAGGTGGCCTCGTCCGTTGTAGATGCTTCTGCACGTTGAATGGTTTTCATCTGCAGCTGCACAGCATGATGTTGATTTATAGAAGATGTATTCAAAATGTATTTGTTTTGTTCAGTGCGAAAACCACATTTTTTTCTCAAAAAAGCTTTTGTTAGTTTTTCAAGGTAAATGAACTGACACGTTTTTTATAAATAACTTTTTATCGTAACTGAAGAAAAGCCGCAAGGGAATTTTACATAAGAATTGAGTTTCCGCCAAAACATTGCTAGAAAGATCGTTTCGTGATAATGGTGATCAGATGTTCTATTACTCAGTTTCATCCTCGTTTTCCTGCTATTTCCATAACTTACCCGCTTTTCGCAGAACTGAAGATTCTTCCCACGCATAAACGAAACGCAGACTATCCATTACTTCTACACAGACTGATTACTAAGAAAGGAAATCCACCAATAATAGACAGTAGCTTAACCTAACCGTTCACTTGGAATTGTGACTGCGTTACAGAGTAATTGAAAACCAACCTGGTCGATCTAACCCTGAGAGGGTTTCAAATGGTTTTCAAGTGTTCGGTAGTTGTCATGAAATAAACGGGATCTTTGGGTATTTTTAATGCGCGTCTATTTCCTTTGTGAATCGTTACAAGTTTTTCCGAGAAAGTTGTTTTTTATTCACTGTATTTTCACTTAAACCGCTCCGTTCAACTTCTTTCACTTAAATTGCTTTGTTCAGTGGACAACTGCAAGCAGATGTTGCGTTCGGAGGCTGCCTACAAGATTTGCTGCGCTATGAACAATCCGGATCCCTCCGGATATCTTCTCTTCATTTCCGTTGAGATTCTGTGGAACCTTCTGGAACTGGGCAGAGAAGAGGCAGCGGCGCAGCTCGGCAACACGACTTGCATCAAGTAATTTTTGTGCCCTGTCATCAGTTTGTTTATGCAACCAATTGTTGTTTATGCAACCAATTGTTGTTTATGCAACCAATTGTTGTTTATGCAGCCAATTGTTGTTTATGCAACCAATTGTTGTTTATGCAACCAATTGTTGTTTATGCAACCAATTGTTGTTTATGCAACCAATTGTTGTTTATACAACCAATTGTTGTTTATGCAACCACAAATCAAGGCTGTGGAGCCGCAACTCAAGTTTCAGGCTCCGGCCCTGGCTCCAGAACAAGTTGATCCATTGAAAACTGAAAAACATTGTAATATTTGTACAACTCGCTTGCCCCACAAACTATGGCTGTGGAACCGGAACCCACATTTCATGTTCCGGCTTTGACTCCAATATCTAAAAGTTTTTGGCTCCAACCAACCAACCAAAATTGTTTGACTTCGGCTCCACAGCCCTGCTACAAATACAACCAGTCATTCATTTTACGATGCTAGGAAACGATGTTTGTATTTGCGATAAACGTGGACTGGACAACGATGCAATGTAGGATCGGGGCGTTTCTTGTATGGATCCACAGGAAATCGTGACACTTCAGACAAAAAATGAAACAAAACCAGACAGACTTGTGGAAGTAAATCTTAATTGAAGGTTTCTAAACTTTTGTACAACTCTGACCAAAGCGCACGCTTTGCTTTTCCGACGTTTCAGGCAGCTTTTCTATTTTACCCGTGCCTTTGTGTCATGAGTGCATCCACACCTTTCTATCACTTGGTAGATATTTTGAGAGGGTCAGGTTATAGTCTCTGGCTGTTGTGTGACGTGTGTACTGGATATTGCTTTCCCAAGGGTTGAAAATATGTAGTTCTTGATGTTAGGCTGTCGTTCGCATTATTACAATATTGTGACCCTGATGAAGCGAGCAACACCTTTGATTATATTATCACCAAGGCAAAGGCTCACGAGAGTGCTCACAAAAATTTTTAAACGCATTCGCTCGCACCTTGACTGTAATTGTCGAGTGGTCGAAAACTGATTGTAAGGCGTCATGAACGGTGCGTGTTTGTTCCCAAGCCTGGTGTTTAGATTTGTTTTCTGCGCTGACAGTGAATTGAAACTCGCCTTCAAAGAATTGATGGCGAGCGGTTGCTCGAAATACGAACAGCAACTCAGAAACGACATCCTTGTGATCAGCACTCTTATCGCTCAACACCCTGGAACTCCAGTTGTCGAGACCGGTGAGACAAAACGAATGCGTGAAGTTTGTGCCGTGATATTGTTGATGTATGCGAGGTTTGTTTGTGATTTTGATGGATGCGAGGTTTGTTTGTGATTTTTGGTGGATGCGAGGTTTGTTTATAATTTTTGATGGATGCGAGGTTTGTTTGTGATTTTTGATGGATGCGAAATCTGTTTGTGATTTTTGATGAATGCGAGGTTTGTTTGTCATTTTTGATGAATACGAGGTTTGTTTGTCATTTTTGATGGATGCGAGGTTTGTTTGAGAAATTACTTTTTATTCGAAGCCGTTGCGAGATTTGAGCAATTGCTTGTTATTCGAACACTCATAATTGTTTTTGGTCATCTTTTCTCTTTATTGAAAAAGAGAACATCAGTTGTCCAGCAGCAGAAGAATTGTAAAAGAGCGTTTTTGCTCGGCATGACGAGTTTGGAGCTGGACCTCTTTCGGAGTTTTGCTCGTTCGCCGCACGCTTAATTGCGTTGCATCGACGCAGCAGCGTTGCAGCGTTGATGTTGCAAGCGGCACAACAAAGCACAGTTTTCGTCATCGGATACGTCGTAGCAATCTTATAACATCCCTTGTATGAGAGAGATTTTTTTAAATGTAGCAGTTGCAGACGCGTCAGATCTTAGGATTGGCTTTTGATCAAAAAGATGCGTTTTTGCGGCAAAGCAAAAGTCCCCGGCTGATGAACGCCCCATTTGCTGCCTGAGGAAGCAAAGATGCCCTTTTGATTTTCAAGAGCAGAACTTGCCTGTTCGTACATTACGTCACTTTTGCAGGATTCGCCAAACAACTGATCTTGTTCGCGACCTTCACCGAGGTCAAAAGTCACAACCCGCTCGTGAAGAACTTGAAGCTGACGCAGAGTCACGAAGACTTTGAGTTGAAGAAGCTGCTGATCAACATGATGCAACTTCTGAGCAGAGACCCAGCTGCTCTGCAGGTCAGAGTCTTTTTACGGTTGACGATCGAATGTTTTGAGATACTTTTTTTTCATCTGCGTAATGTTGTTTAGGATACATTTCTGACGAAAGAACGATAACAAAACTCGTAGAAAAAGTAAACGCTGCAGAAAAGCGTAAAAACAGAGTGAAAGAAGTGATCATTTAATGAGTTTTTACAAAGAAAACGAAAAAACAAACCTTTTGCAAAATTTGTAACCTTCAATGTTTTCCGCTAAATTTCTAAGATATCTTTTCAGGATGCCCATTTGTTAATACTTTTTTAGTAGCCACAAACAAATAGTTTGAAAATGTGCTGCATTTATCGATAGCTCCAGCAAATATTTTGCGAAATTCATTTAAACTTGTCCTGTCCAGCAATAACATCATTCGCCAAATTGTTAAAATCGTTGAAGTAACCACTTGTTTTGTATAGACCTGGAGCAATTTTTGATGACCCCAAGTTTAAGTGATTGTGACGAGAGAACGAAAAAGCAGAAAGTAAAGATCTTAATTTTTTTTTCAGCTTCTTTCCGACGGGAAAGTTTTGCTTTCCTTATTTCATTACGTAAAAGCGAACGAAGACAAGAAAGTGCCGAGGGAATGGACACCAGCCCAGTTCGAGGAACTGCAGTTGTACGCAATGTCTGTGCTCTGTCGACTGTCTGTCCTGCTTATTGACGACTACATGACTTGTCAGGGCAGCACGAGGCTTCTGCTCTTGCTGGAATGGTGTGTTTCATCGGTAAGTACTCAGAAAATTTGTGTTAATTGCTTTTCAACTGCCTGGTCGCCGCCGCTGGCAGTTAGAGCTGCGGCCAAACGCTTTTTCTGAAGTTTCCGCACGTTTCACACGTTCGTCCGTTTGCGTGTTGTTATTTTCACATCACTTCGGTAGGCTATGACCCTTGATGTTGGGAAATAATTTCTAGTAGTAGCGTTCAAGCGGAAAAGATCGTGACTACGTCAAGTGGGCTTTTTTGGTGGCAGTTCTTTCCGTGATTTACATTGGCCTAATTTTTTGCAATCTGAACGTTTGGTGTGCGGTGCGTTGCTGTGTCGAAGAAAGTCTGTTTAATGTCGTGTCAATTTCATGTTTGGTATTTGTTTCGCAAAGGAACCGTTTTCCGGCCACGGGAACTCTTTTCAAGGCGCAGGAGGACGCGGCAACAAACGGGCCCAGATGCGTCACTGCCTCCGATTGATCGACGCAGTTGTATCGTCGGGGGGGGAGACGGTGGCGCAGGATCTCTGCGATCAGGGAATAATTACTCAGTTGCTCAGTGAGTTCGTTCGTGCGTCATGTTTTTTTACCTTTGTTGACGTCGGCGCGATTTTACGCAATAATAGTCGGGATCCGAAAAAACGGCCGATTTTTTTCGGAAAGGCCGGAAATGTTTTTTTTGTCGTTGCAGATATTCTTCAAAATTTCTTCGTTCAGGCCGACGACGCGGTCGACATTGAAATGCAGTGCGACATACTCTACATTCTCTCCACTCTTTGCGAAAACGACCTTCACCGCAAGGAGCTCTTTGGAAATCAGGTCAGAACTGAAATCGTCGCTTTTAAAGGAAAGATACAGTAACGTTGCCACCCAGTGTCGGATCCGTAGGGAGTGGGGGGCTCGTGACAGTTTTCTTCTCAGACCACAGTCGCCCTCCTTGAAACAACCCCTCTTTTCAGCAACTGCACAACTTCTAACTTCATGCCCTCATCACCCACCGCAGGGAACGGCAAATACCGACCGGGGGCCGGGGCCGGGCCGTGCGGAACCAGATCAAATTGTTCCAACAGTGACTGGAGTGACTGACATAAGGAACACACTGCGGGTGCCTTGACTACCATAATCCCTACAGGTCAGAGCATCTTATTGCGGCAAAGCAAGCTCAGATCTCTCACTGATTCAGTACCATGATGACTTACGAGTTGTAATGAATTTGCACGTGCCAAACATTCATTGTTTTATTGAGGGCCAGTCTGAAAATTAACGCCAGGCTGAGGCTGACGCCGGTCCGCAGTGCGAAAAAGGTTGTCGACCCCTGATCTAGCATATTCGTCTTACGGAGAAACGAGAGGAAGCATCCTTGGCAGATGGAGAGTTTATACTTGTCACCCCTTGCCCACATGCTCATTTGTTCCCCTAGTTTGGATCCACCGTCTGCCACTCTCTCTTCTTTATTTGTTGACCGATGCCCCATCACACACCGTGGTATTCTTGGCCTTACTTGCGCAGGGTGTCGACGTCCTGGTCCACTACATGAGGACCAACCCCGAGAAAGTGTCCAGCGGCCTCGGCCACCACAAGCTGATGCTGGCCGTGGTTGACGCCACATGGTGCTGCGCCGTCGGATGCTTCAGTACCGAGGATTTCCTGCTTGAGAACGAAGGCGTTTTCCTTCTTATCGATCTTCTCGAGGTAAACAGTGGTCTGCTGTGGAGGCCCACTGCTCTGGTTGGTGCCTCGTGGGTTAAACATCATATAGTTTTTCGTGACAGGTTTGAAAGATAGAAAAATAAACATTCCCCTGCGCCGATACGTTTGCTGTGTTCGTTGGAGCAGAAACGTCACGTCAGTTTGTCACGTGACGAAGAGTTTCCGTTGCTTTTGGACAGTTCTGTCTCTTGCTTGATCCGCACACTCCTTTGCAGAACAAAACATTTTCAGTTATTCTGTGCGAGAGCCGTGGCGAGTAAAAAAGATTCATTCGTCCACAAATAAACTTGAAAAAAGTGAGAATTGTGGTTCGAAAATCAAGTTCATGCCGCGAAAACGTTTTCCCAATTTATGTTGTTTCATTCTGTGGACATGTCATCGCAAAAGTTCACTTGAATCGGCGTCTACTTTTGCTCCAGCTTCTTTTCTGAAAATGTGCATTGTATAAAAATTAACATCAGCTCAGCTCCGTCGTCGCTGAGCAGCTACGCAGTGTTTTTGTTAATGGATGGAGACCTGGCGAAGCCAGTCGCTGACATCAAAGTTTGGGATCATTTTACTTCGTTATTTTCAAATCTATCGCGTTGTTTGATACCGATGATTTCGTTGGTTTTGCTTCGATTCCATTTTAGGGGAAATCCCCTCCTTGGAAACATTTTGCCGGAATAAGTTGGGGTTGCCGAAGCATCGATGCAGGAGCAGCCACTTTTCGCTTGCACTGTGCAGATAGCAACGCTTGTCGATTGTTTATTGTCCAGGCCTGCCCGAGGAACATGCACAACTTGATCCTCGGGTGCGTTCTGGAACTTTGCGAGAATCCAAAAACCATCACCCACATCCACACGTGGAGGGGCCGGGATGACGTCACCGCCCCCCATCTATTCATACATCTGTGGCGGGAGGAGGAGAAGGCGATGGGAGCTCTGAGGGACGATCGCGGAGCCATCTCTGACGTCGCCGCTCCAATCGCCGGTATGTCGTTTCGAAAGAAATTTACTGCAGCTGGGAATTTCGGATAAGTAAATTTAATCCGGAAGATTTCAGGCCTCGTCGTATAGTTTTTTCGTCTCACTTCCGTTGCTAAAGCAGATGTGTGTCTGTTGAATTAAATTTTGGAAGTTAGCGAATGCTTCCGAAGTCGTTTAGCAAAAAGCGTTTGCACAGGCAAAGATGAGCTACGGATAGTTTTCCGCAATGAACATCAGAACCTTGCAGTTGTTTTTCAAAGGGCTTTTCGCAATATTGTGCAACTAGCATTTTACTCGATACGCACAGTGCTACGGTCTCGTTATGGTTCTTTTAGCTTCAGTTCAACATGGTTTACCAGCCTGTTGTAAGGTTGCCAGACGTCCTTGAGCGCCAAGGACTGTCCTTGAATTTGCTATCAAAACTCGTTATGTCCTTGATTCTTGTAAAACATCTTGTTGTCCTTGAATTTTGTACGACGTCTTTGAAAATTCTTGAATATTTTCAAAATTGTTCATTTAAGAACTATCGATTACGTTGAACATTCAAGAATCAAAAATAAACAGTGTAAATGAACAGAACAATGCGTAGATTTGTTCCATCTCAAACAGTTGAGCTTTCTGAAAGTAGCCCACCGCACCCATTGATGTACAGAGGGGGGTGCAGACGGGGCGACGACCCCGGGCACCCAAAGCGAGGTGGGCATCCAAAGAGTGAAACTGCAAAATTAAAATGCTGTAGCAAGATGATTTTTCCTATTGTAAGGCTGCTAATACATGCTGCATGGATATAATTTTTCGAAACTTTAGTCTTGTGTTCTTTGTCAACACTAGTTTATACCTACTCAAACGCCAGCAATACATTCCTCAATGCCAGGGACGTGTACTCTAGTTGTGCGACTCGAATCCAATTAAACTGATAATGATGTGACCTTGTCCAGATCATGCAATCAAGGGAAAATATCAAAAAAGGATTGAAAAATAATTATGGCCATTTAATTGAGTTTGAGCCACATTTAAAAACTGTCCTATTTCAACTTGCTTGGTTGAGCTGACTTTTTGATGCATCATTAGCTTCTCGTTTCATTTTTTGATGTGGCAACCTTGGTGTTCGTTAATGCAGAGCTTCACACCTGTGCTTGCAATATGTGCATTATTTTGAGCTTCGTCACTAATTGGCAGTTCAGGCGGATTCAGTCCCGTCGCCACGGGGGTGCATTGGTGGGCTTTGCCCCTCCAGACAAAGCCCCAAACCCCCCAAATTAAAATATGAAACATTATATATCAATGGAAATTTTAACAAATTTTCAATATCAAGCCTCCTTGCACAAACAAAAGCCCCCCTGTAGTGAACACTTTCTGGCGATGGTTCTGTGGGATTGATCATAACGGATCACACAAATGCGTATCTGTTCTGCCCCCAGTAGTTGTTCATATACAGGATGACACAAAAAAAACGGTCATCACCGAAAATCGAACAACTCCCAAAATTTTAATTAGATTGACACAAAACTTCAGCTACATTAGTTCAAGCCTGTGTAGCAGACATTTCCAAAGTTTCAAGTCTGTACTACAAAAACTCTTTGTTTCACTGGCACTCAAAAAATGTGCTCTAAATGAGCTCCCCGGCA
>JGI24159J19872_10008844_pt1 | contig 13195 bp, 14 predicted proteins | sample Ectturendosymbi4_FD_19872 | JGI IMG/M metagenome (IMG submission 19872) | reverse complement strand
CCAACTCTCTGTTGACGTCATGCGCTGCTGCTTTGGCTGCCTACTGCACGAAGCGGCCTGTCTGCTTTCACGCTGACTTGAAGACTTGCATGACTACGTACGGCACAAGGACTCCTTTCAGCATTTATTACACCGCAGGTATGGTGCCTCGGTCTAATTGAGTTGAGTTCGTCTCATTTGCCGCATTTTTAAGGACAGATACATTCTTATTAGAGTGCGTCTGCTGATATAACCGTTATAATCCTTTTCTTTCTTCGGAAAGCATTGCTTTACGTTCAGAGTAAGAAAACAGTTAGTGGTGCGAATACTTCGTCATACTGAAGAATTTGTAGAATAAACATTCTGCGCAATGGGAATATTTGTTGGAAGTGTTACACTCTGATGTAGTTTTCCAGTAATTCGCTGTTCAATCATAGCCTCAATTTTGTTAGAAAAAACTGTCCGTAGTAACAACGCATTAGCAACAGCTTGCGAAAATGACCAGCACTTAATTTCTTTTGCAATTGATCTTCTGCATCTTTGTGGCTTCACTGTATACAAACAGGCGGCATCCTTGATATCATGAAAAACAACGTGGCTGTCGTGACGCCGACGTTGGATGATTTTGTGTTCTGCAATAACATCGAAGGACTTCTTTTAGCTGTTGGTCTACTTCAGTATAAACCAGATGAAAGGAGGTTGCTCATCGACAGCTCAAAAAAGTTTAAAATATGTGTTGCTTCACAACAGAAACAAGTTTGCTTGTGTTCCAGTTGGTCACTGAGTAGTTTTAAAGGAACACTACCCAAGTATAAAGGTGGTCTTCGAAAATCAATGAGCATAACTGGGTGATGTGGGTCGATTTCAAATAGCAAACTTTTATTAGGACAACAAGGGGGCTGCATTAAGTACCCATGCTTTCTTTGTCGATAGTCGAAAGCATGGGTACTTAGTCGATAGTCGAACCACTGATCAACACTGGATAAAAAGCAGTGGCCCGTACGTGAACAACTTGTGCAGGAAGATAGAAACATCATCAATGAACCACTGGTCAATCGTGACCACATTTTACCATCTTTGCACATCTAGTTAGATCCTGATGAAACAATTTGCCAATGCCCTGGATAAAGACGGTGCTTGTTGTCATTACTTACGTAGATTGAATTAGAATCATATTGCAAGATATTAGTCCTGCATGATAAAAATGTTTACTGTGCTTTTAATATTACATCTTATTATTTGTTTGACTTAGATTCGAGGTCCATGTCACACGGGTTAGTTGTAGTACGCACACCCTGTCCTGGGCTTAGCAGTGAAAAGCTGAAAGCAGCTATTTTCGATCGGCCACAAATATGCAAACTGATTGAAGACCAAACTTTCCACGTATGACTGATGTTGAGTATGCAGCCTGGCAATCATTCGCTTCATTTATAAAAGAGTCCTTCAAAAATACAGAAGCAACTACCTGGTAAGGTTAAGGTTACAAACTTTCAAGTTCTTGGAGCAAGGATGAGAATCAAACTCCACTATCTGTTCAGTCACTTCCTTGAAAACCTTGGAAATGTGAGTGATGAGCAAGGCGAAGTCCAATTCACACAAATAAGTAGTGTTGAATCTTTGAACTTCTACAAAACAGATCCTCATCTGCATATTTTTCGTTGTAAATAGTTTTTCTTTCAGTGTTGTGTGGTGAATGGAGGAGCTGTTGTTTAAATCGTTTATTTTTGTGGGTCCTCATGTTTCTTGCGTAGGCTCACCTATATGTTGGTTTTGTTTTACGAAATTGGTTCCATTGTACGTTCACTGCAAACAATTTTTTGCTGACGCATTGGAAGCTTGGACTTCTTAAGTGCAACGCTTTGGAAGTACTGGTAAAGATACGCATGTGTGAAGCATATTGACACAGATGGGTAAAAGAATGGGTTGATTTAACATTTCTTCAACTGATCGTCTCGTTAATATCCTTTTTTCCCGTTGTCTTCCGTCGAATCTTGTGCTTATCACAAAGCCTGAAGGAAGTGTAAGGTGACCCCCTTACTATTGTCAGACTTCTTCGGAGCTTTGTACATACGTGACGTGTTTCCACAGCTGAACCACCGTTGAACACTAGAGGATCAAGGAACTTATTTCCCTTTAGGAACTGATATTGATTTAACGCTTGAGGTCGCAGGCGTGTCCGGGCTGTTAGTTTGATTTATTCCTTCTAAACATTTACTTTTGAAATGTTTGTTAAGTTACCGCTCACTGCCGCTTCTTCGCTTCGGTAGATACTAATAAGACGGCTTGTTATAGGTGGTATTTTTCACAATGGCAATCGATTTCTTACAACTCGTGTTGTGACGAAAAAAGCACAGGGCCAGATTTATTTTGCTGCCATCAGGTTGATGGTGGAACCCATGAACTTAATTTCACGAAATGCAGGTTTTGTTGTATCGCTGAAAGAAAACATTTGCTTCTCAGGTTTCGACGACGATGGTGTAGTTCAAGCACTAGACTGCAAGCTGTACACAAGCAGTGGTCCCACCCCGACTGATGGGGAGGCAGATGATGACGACATCATGGCCGCGTTTGCCGATAGTGGTTAGTTGTGCGTTGGCAAGTCTTCTTTCGCGGCTGCAATCACTAATTTGACCGAATAAAGTTAGTCGAAAACAACGCTTGTAATGTCAATGACTACTACAAAAGTAAGTTTTTTTGTTTGTACAGTATTTTCACGTTGTGTATGCAACTTATATTGTTTTTTGGCACTTGAGCTCGGCGATTTGGTCTTTCACAACCGCGCTGCTTTCTTGTTTAACACAAAGCCAGCTCAACCGCATCTGCTTGGCTGTCATTGGTTGACGCGTGTTGTACTTTTGACGCAGCATATTTCTGTCCGAATCGACGCTTCACAAGGTTCATGTGCAAGACGAACGTTCCCAGCACCACTTGGTGTCGTGCTCCAGGTAAAGTTGCTCCGATGAAGCTTTTGTTTATTGCAACCAACTGCATCGTTGGTTTCATCAATGTTTTACTGCAACCAATATAATCACACCATCGTTGACGACGACGAAGTAGGTGCTTCTCCATTTTTTCTACGCAGGTTGCGACTCAGGTTGAAATTCTGACGTCGTGCAGGGTAGCACGCCATCTATCGCGGTCAGCCGCAAGTGTTTGCTTGAAGCTATGACACGCTTGATGACTTCCTTGTGGCGTCATTTGGGTCCACCGGTTCTATGTGGCGCTTTATAGAATTGCATAGAAGAGGGTGGCCTTACTCAGGCGACTATCCTCAATAAGGCGGACTTGGCCAAACCAGCGCAGACGTCACTGCCTCAGTGGTGGCGAGGTCACGGGGTCCCGTGACATGCAGGCTGGTGGAGTTAGGGACGTAATCCATCCACGTAAGGCCAAGAAGAGACCGCATCTCGCTACTGTCTAGGTAGCAGTACGCACGCGCAGTAGGCCTGACCTTGATTTTGATGGTACCGTGGCGATTGTTCCAAACAGAGCGCTAAATCGACCCGAAGTTGGTCTCTGCTTTCACGATGCGTTGACTGATTTCATCATCCAGACTGTTGGAAGGATTGACAACAGATCCCACGTGAGAGGACTTAACAAATTCAAGCGGTGAGTCGTTGATGAAAATACGTGACGGTTGTATGTCTTAGTTTTTCGCGATTAGCCTGGAAAGACGCACCGCTTGTTCAAGTCTGGAGCTCGACTTCGTCCTCTGGGAAAGCGTGGGCGAGGAGAACCGAAAAGAACTTGATGCTGAGCAAGTTGGACGCCACGACACAGTCCTGTTCGCCCTGTACAAATTGGGAGATTTGCAACTTGAAGCCGTCGAATTAGACTGTTGCCTTCATGCTATCGTGGAGCAGCGTTTCGGGACTGACCAACAGCTCGAGTATGTTGAGCAGTTCATTGTACCAGAAGCGTTGGTGAGGTCTTTGAAAATCACGCCCAACAGAAGAATTGGGGGAGGATCTTCTCTTGGAAATATATAAGTGAGAACACCAGGTCTTATTCAGCAATTCGTGGATATGCGGAAGGGAGCCAATAGCAAGGTTTGCCACTGCTTTTCAGAATCACGGGAAGAACACCATCTGTGATTACAAGCTTCACTTCTAGGGTGAAGAGGTTGTCCAGTTTTTCAGTTTTTGAAAGGATACACAGCTGCTGCAAACGAGATAGTGCCGAACGCTGACATTGACTGCGGCCGTTGATGGTGTTGTAGTGGTTGACACAGCGATCCAGTCGGGCAGAGACGCCGATCACAAGCGCTCTGTTGGCTGAGAGTAAAAGAGATGCTTTCTTTGGAATTGGACCGATGGCTCCCGGTCGCTGCTGAAGAACCCGTGGATGCCGAGCGACTGTTTCTTATCATTGCTGATCGTTTGGTTGCGAGAGCGCAAGCAAGAGTAGGTGGACATCGTCACGGAACCAGTCAGGTGGCGCTTGCGAACAGCGACCGTAACTCTCAAGTGCTCTTGTCATGACGACGTCACCAGCCGGGCGTTCTCTGATTACAATCTCTGATAGTTCTGCTAGCTCCACAGCAAGGCCGGACCAAGCCAGTCGGTGACGTTTTTACGCCACCTGGTCCTTGGTCGACCGATGTGCCGCTTTTCCGTGGGTGTAGCTAGCAGGACTCGCGTCGACAACCTTTCTTGCGGTATCCTGGTCACGTGTTTGAACCATCCTATCCGGGATCTTTCTATTCGACGAAGTTGCTCGACATTCAGGATTTCACAGCTTTTGTTGCGAAACGTCGCTGCGAACTCTTCGAAAAAATCTTTTTCTCTTCCACTTGTACTTGAAACAATGCTTTTCGGTCATTATGCGTGGGAAACAGTTGATTTAAATACTAATCTTGTCGTGTTATGCTGTTTCGGTAAAACATTTGCATCTTACAGCACTTCTGTTGCATCGAAGCCACAAGATTGCCACACAAAACCCGCGCTTTTTTACAATTATAAGCAATTATATTTTATTAAGTGACTCAATGAAATGGCATCAGTCGGAACCTTTGAACTTCAAAACAACTCATCAAGGCCCGATGTCCAAATAGCCGTGTGGTATATGTTTTTGTAGAACATCAACTTTTTTTCTATGCTTCTCGGTGTTTTGCGGCGACAAATGTGAAAGTTTTTTTACTTTTTGTGTTGTTGGCGCGGCTCAGTCCAGTCAAAACGTTTTGTTGCTGTTGAGTGTCCTTGAAATCGTCATTCGTTGATAAATTTATCATTTGGGTTGGGCGTTTTGAGTTGAGCGTAATGTGCATAACAAAACCGTGCAAAAATGAGGATAGTTCTGGGAGAACGAAAACTGTAAAAGGCAGCGTGCAGTTACAGAAAAATGTGTAATTACGCATGTCAACGTTGAACTTACTGGTTGTATTAATAGAGCAGTGTATTGTGTTGTATCATGTTTTGTGTCATTTTGCACAATCATGAAAACGAATGCTGTTGGTAACCGTAGTGCGTACTGTACTTTTTGTTCTTCTAGCTAGCGGGACTTGTTGAGGTAGTCTGGATTTTTTAGGATTTCTTTGGAGAAATGCGAGAAAAGAAAAGATTTTGAAACACGGGTTTGAAAAGTTTTTAAAATAAAAATGAAAGCATTGTTATTACAACTGGAGTGATTCGTTTAAAATACGCGCGTGTGAACTTTGTACACTGGCGACACCGCAGCTTTCAAATGTATTTGACGATCGACGTTCAAAGACAAAATTGCGTAAAACAACTTCTTTGTTTTATTTTACGTTACGTGTTTGTATCCACAGGAAGCCTTCAATTAACTGGAACTGCCGATCAAATCATGGAACATGTCGCCAGTTACCTCGGAAAAGATCCAGTCACAGTGAAGCAATTGAATTTATACAAGAAAGGCCAGCTGGATTTTGGTGGCATCCCTATCTCATCCAACAATCTCGAGGTCATATTCAAGAGTACGTTGCGCGTCGGCTTCCTGTTTCGAGAAGCTTCGGATAAATTTTAGTGGTTCTTTCAACCAAGCAGATGTGTCTCGGCGAAGTCAGCAAATTTTGACAAACGTGCGAAACACTGTGCGATGAAACTGCGCTTCGGCTTCTTTATCAGTTGAATTCACCCGCATTTAGTTAAAGATGATTAAGTCTGACCAAAGATTGATGACGTATAAAATGTTGAAGACACTGAAGTTTTTATTTCCGGACAAACATCTCGACTGGTCCCTACCTTTGTAAAAAAACTTCTGAAAATTCATTACGGACGTTACTGCTCGTTTCCTCGTTCAAGTTTCAAAAATTTCAAACTTGTTTCATTCGATTCCTGTAATATTCGGTTAATTTCATTTGTTTAAATCTTGGAATGTTCCAGAGAACCGGCTGGGAAGTAACAGTTTGTTGCACATGGGCTAGAGGCAAGGTTGTCCATGGGACATATTTATCTGTCCCATTCCCATCCCATAGCAATTTATGCCTGTCCCATCCCATGGGACATTTCCCATGGGATTCCCATTCCCATGGACAAGCCTGGCTAGTGGTCATTTCATGAAAAAATATTCCCCGAGCGCTAACTTTCAATATTGATTCGTGTTTGGATAAAAACACATTTGACAAGTCGCACTTGCTGGCGAGGTGTACGAATTGCTTAACTTTGTGCGGTTGAATAAGAGCGGTTGATATATGCACCAAATTGCCTTTAGTTCTTTGATTGTAGAACGACTTGTTGGAATCAAACGAATAGAAGTTGGTGTCATGCGCGCGCAACAATGCGACAAGTGACTTTTATTTAGAGCTTCTGAAAGACGCCAAGATTCAAGAAAGACAAACAGCGATAAGCACTTTCAACGCATCCAACCGATGGAAGAAAAAAGGTCTGGCTGTATCTCCAATGAAATACAGGTAAAGCAAGCGATGTTGAAAAGCGAAGCTGCGTGCAAAGATTGTAAATTTGTTGACAGTTTTAACCCATTTGCTTCACTGATCGTTGTTTTTTCATAGTGCCGTGTGATTCTGCTTGTCTGAAAATTGCGTCATCGTATGTTTCGTGCATTTCTGCACTTGGTGTGTGTTGCTTATAGCGCAGTTCCGAACATGCTGATTTCGTGCCTGTTTTTTGTAATTCACTGATTTTTGCTGCTATATATTTTATGATAGGAACATCTTTTAGAGGGCCATTGTTATGTGTTATAAGGGCTCCAGACCATGGTCAAAGGAGTAAAAGCACATTTTTAACTTCAGTTTACATGATACTCAGGCTGCAAAATGGTCTTTGGAAGTTGCTCTAAGTTTTGCGTTTTCAATGGTGATGCGATCCTGAGATCTTCCATCATGAACCAGTTAAAAAGTTCGCTGTGTAAATGTTTTGAAGTTCACTTCAGAGGGCTGCAGATGTCACTAACTTGAAACCTTTGGCATCTTACGACGTGCAGTTTTGACTTACTGTATTTGTATTCAGAAACTTAACAAACAAGTCAAGCGTATGTTGAATATTGAAATTTACTTATCCGCTAATTTTCCCCTCAGAAAACGAGGCATTCGTTCCCTACCGCATGTGGTGGTTCATTGTTTACGAATAAAAGTTGCGTGTGCGCAGGGTCGGAGTTAACTGGGGCAAATACGGGGTTCTTGTATCGATTTGTGCAGAGGATGGTTCTGTTGTTGTATCTCATGGTGGAATTGAAAGCGGACAAGGAATCAACACAAAGGTAAAACTTTTGCACGAAATGTTGTCGCCGCTTATGTTGTACCAAACAACTGTTGAGAAAGTCACCAATCTCAATTCAAAGCAAACCCATTCCTGATGCGTCATGGTGGCCTTGTGCGGGCCGAATGCAGTCTTTTCGTTACTTTGTCGACAGAACAATGTTTGGGCATCCGTTTGTGTTGAACTTACGTTATCGTAAACATTTGAAACTCCATGCAAAGCTATTTTTTGAAAAAGAGTTGATGGTGGGTAGAAAGTTTTCAGTACTGCTTGGATTCGGATGACAAGCACACAGAAACTGAACAGTACAAGCCAGCACTTGTGTTCCAGGTGGCACAGGTGGCCGCTTTCGCTCTCGGCATTCCCGTGGATGACGTTCTTGTCCAACGCACGAGCAGCATCACGTCAGCGAACAGCGAGTGCACTGGTGGAAGCATCACAAGCGAGGTGACCTGCAAGGTACGCAAGGTTCTCATACAAACGTCTGATGCTGCAGTTTTAAGCAAACTGTATCGGGCGAGCTTCGAGCTGTTATAATTTTTTTATCGCTTCACTTAAGATTTTGCGCAAACAAGCAATCGCCATGTCCAGCGTTGACGAGTCCATGGTGCAATTTGTTGCGTTTAGACGGTTTTGGAATGTTGCAAGATCTTGAAGACTCGTATGGAACCGGTTCGCTCAAAGATGCCAGGAGATTCATCCTGGAGAGACGTAGCGCGGAGATGCTATCAAGAGAATGTTGAACTCTCTGCTACCTGCATGTCAGTAGATTTAGGTTGAAGCAAGTCGTTGCGATAATGCTTTTATGCGATTGCGCACTCCTCCGTTGCAATTGTAACCGGATTTTTGTCTTTTGTGTAAGAGTTTATTTTGGTGCTACTGCTACGTCGACAGGCAGGTACTGTGGAGGAAGCTAACAGGTTTGTAAAACAAATATACTGCTCTAGACTGAGGATAATTTCTCAGAGAAGACCTATGAAAAGGCGTGATATTAAGTGAATCAGGAACTTAAGTTGATTCTCACGCGTCGAAACAACATCACAAAACGATTGCGTGGCATTTTGTTTTTTTTTTATCAAATCCTAACTGCCCTGAACGAAATTTCAGGCTTGAGTATTGTGTCATGATATTTGCTAATTATATGGCGCATAGGCGTAGCCAGGGGGGCCACGCCCCCCAAAAAATTTTTAGAAAATATAGTCATTTTGTGTTTTGAGAGGCGTTTTTCCAAACAAAATAGTGTTATTCGCGTAAAATCAAACATTTTGGCCCAAAAAAAATTTTTTGGCTCCCCCCAAATTTTTGGGCTGGCTATGCCACTGATATGTCGAGCGAGAAAAAATTCAAAAGAGACCGAAAAAAGTCAGCGGGTATGAAGTGGGCAAAAGGCATCACGTTGTTGATGATTTGACAGATGGATCAAATGGAATCCTGAATGCGGGTGATGAAGAACAATGATAGGCGCTTTGACGAATCTTCTGAAGCAAATATTTAGTGACATTAATGACCCGTTTGACCTGTTCATAAATGTTTACCATCTTTTTGTAAGGTTGACTGGTGATATGTTATCAGTTGTGTTTGCGTAGACGAAAAATTTCATACATCCCGTATGTTGCACTCAAGGTCTAATTGGGTGAGCAGAGCAGGACGCATTAGTTGAAGACTAGATGGTAACCATAACAACAATTCAAGCAACGCTCACATTATGATCAGTCGTTTCCGCTTTGGATTAGTCGTTAGGCAGTTTACCTACGATCGCGCTTTTCAAAATAATCTCGCATGACGACCGCTGGTAAGGTCGCAAGTGATCAAGAAGGCATCGGTAACATCTATCAGAACGCTGGGGTGAACGTCGTTCATCTTCGTTTGCTTTCAAAAACGCACGTTGACGCATCGGAACTTGCCGTGGTATAGCGGAACTTGCCAAAGATCATCAATCAGTTTGTTTTCGTTGTGAATCAATTTAAGAGATTGGTTCGACATGTTGAGCGATCTTCAAATAAGCTTTTGTGCTGAGGTATGTCAAACTCCGCTTGCCTAACTCAACCGCTTTTTACCAGGTGGTTCCCCCCGGATGGAAGTGACTATGATTCATTTGGAGCTACAGCTTCTGAAGTGGAAGTCGATGTTTTGACCGGAGAATATATTATCACCCGCGTAGACACAGTGTTTGACTGCGGCATAAGGTGCGTGGGAGCAAATAAATTTTTCGTGTAATCGCTTGGACTTGCTCCGAAGCTTTAGATTGAACCCGCTCACTAAACTGTTTCGTTTCGTTTTTGTTTATAAAGCTTTTTTTGCGCCGCCTCTGTCTCTAGATTCTTGCATCCTGATGTGCAGGTTTTACTGTCAGATCGAAGAAGGTCAAAATTTCTCCGGTGGAGACCGAAAATTCCCGTGGAGTGTTTGCGTGCGTCGGCAATTTTACTTCAAAGTGTCGCACCAGCAGCTTTACATGCTTTTCTATTGAAATGCCGCTAATGCAGTCGAGTATTTGTTTTTGCAATACATGTTTTGCGCAAAGCACCGCGTTCACATTGTATTGTTTCGAAACAAACCTGTCGTTGGAACCACAAATGAAGACCAGGTTGTTTTTTTGCCTGAGGTGCAGTAATCTCATTTACAGGCCGCTAACCTTTTTATGCAGCTTGAATCCCAGCATTGACATTGGCCAAGTCGAAGGTGCATTTGTGATGGGCCTCGGCTTCTGGTTAACAGAGAAGATGGTGATCGACTCTGAAACTGGAAGAATGTTGACTGACGGCACGTGGGAATACAAGCCACCCACATCGAAGGTAGCAAATTGATAGTTCACCTGATGTTTGTACGTCATCTATGATTTAGTGACCCACGATAACTCAAGCTGTTCCACTTTAACAAATGAGCAACAAACAGTTTGATATTCCGAAGTTTATCTTTTAAATATACGTCGAAACGTTGGCTTTATTTAGCTCCGAAATTTATCCAAATTGGTGTCTTGAGACGAAACCTCCAGGGACGGCAATGCATTGTTAAAAGTTTCCACTCTTAGACCTGATTTGCTTTGAAAGAATTCACGTTCATTATTTTCACGGACTTGTTGTTGCGTTGTCATAGTTGAATTGCAGATAATTGCCAGTCGTGCCCATTTCTTTACGGTGAAAGGAAGGTTTGAACGCCTCGGAAACACAACACACTTTATATTAGCTGCTAAATCCATGTTTCCGAGATGCTGGTAGTTAGTTTTGTTGTTGCGATGGCGATCGTTTTTTGGATTAGTAACGATCCCCTGTGTTTCGTCGCATAACTTGCTGCGCGTGCAGTAGTGCATCTATTTCTATTGAGGTGTAAGCAGCATGAAGTCAGTAGTCGGTTTGTGGATCCCTGACAAATGCTGAGCAATAAATCCCGAAGTTGTGTTTCACTGACGCTTCATCGGTAATGGTGAGGAGTCAAAAGTTTTGCGAAGCTTTAAAATATGTTGCTGAAGCGGAGCTAACAAAAAGTTACTCTCTTGATTTTTAGTTGACATAATACACGAACAAAGCACTATCAAAACTCAGCGATCTTTTTTATTAAAACACTGGAACTGCTTATGTTATCGCGGAGGAAAGGCGAAAACTTCCTTGTCCTATTCATATCTGCTTCTATGGCCTCCTCCATACTGTTTGATGTTTTTTTGACCTCTTTGACGCTAACGTTTTTCTTTTATTCAGGACATTCCCGTGGAGTGGAATATAGAATTGCTCAGAAACGCTCCAAACCCCGTCGGCGTTCTGCGATCAAAAGCTTCTGGGGAACCCCCGATGTGCATGGCTGTGTCTGTTGTGGACGCACTCAAGCGTGCTGTTGAGTCGACCAAGTTGGATCGTGGCTTGAAGAAATACTTCCAGATGCGTGAGTTGTTCGATCTTTGTAAATAGAAAAATGTCGAGCCGTTTTGTTTGTTTCGGTCGATTGTCAAACGAATTAAACTGTAAGGAGTTTCTTATCAAATCACGCATCGCGTTCAAAGTACATGGCTTCGTCGTAAACAACATTTGAAAATCGGTACCAAACAGAATCGATCAAAAGTTGTTTCGTTTTTTCAACGCTCGAATCTTGTATTTTTTCAGCTACACCCAGCACTGTTGAGAGCCTTTTCCTCTCGTTCGAGTTGGATCCTTCGAAGGATTTCAAGCTGCTCTGAGGAAGCTTTACGTTTTATTCCACAGACCTGCCAACGTCATCATCACAAGAGACTTTGCGCTCATCGCTTGTTTCTGATCATACCTTCCTGCCCCCCCAGCTGCATGATCACATTCTAAGTTCAGTCTTGTTCAAGCACAAACGTTCATAAGTTCTGTACCTGCCATATGTTTTTGTCGTTTAGCTACCCCGCAACGTTTTTACCTCTGTGTTTTCATTATCCCCTGCCACACTAAGCATATACACCGACATATCTTCGAACTTCGAAATACTATAGTTTTTTGGCTTGTTAGGAAAAACAACGCGTCTAAATCGTTGCGCGGAGGTTAAAACCGCAGTAAGTTTTGTCGTGGGAGGTTTCTCAGTTCTGAACAAAAGGTACTTGAAAACACTGGTAATTTATTTATGTAATTTTTTTGTCTACACCGATGAATCGTGCATAATTGCCAGCAAACCGCTAATTTAACTTTTTGCTTTTGCTCAGGTTGTCTAACTCACTCGAGACACGGCTTCTGCAATTAAGTTTCTGCCAAGATAAGGTGTACATTTATTCGCTTTAATTTGGTGTCGATTTTGCAGAACACAACTGGCTGTTAGATGGGAGGCAGTTCCTGTTGCAGGTATTTTACTGTAGCTACCATGCAACCTCCGTGGAAAGACTTGCGCCTGTGTCACCGCCGCCCCACTTGCAACCATGCTCTGCCACCAATTGCGCTTCTGCTTTTCGTTCGACCTTGACTTGCGGAAAGTTGACTTCGCTCACTTGTTTTTTTTGCGGAACGATAGATGTTTATTGGTGTACTTTACGGGTAAAAGGAAGCTTTGTCAGTGCTTTGGTGCATTTCTTGGGTTAGTGGTTCTGTAATTGCGTGACACTTGTGTGTTTCGTGTAATATCTTGGTGTAAATGCATTTGGTTATTGCAGGAGCGCATCCAGTCAGTAAGTTTAGGGGGGGCGATTTCAGTAATATTTGGCAGTCAAGTCTCATTGTGGGTCCACTATTGTAATAGAGATGAAGTATACTCCACAACACTGCTGTGCCAAAACAATGGACGACAAAATGGCCTTACATCACGAATGCTGTTTTCCGAATAGTACAGAATCATGGTGAAAAAAGTTACTTTCGTGGCGTGGGTTTTAGGGGGAGATCTCCCTAATCGCTCCCCCTGGATCCGCCCCAGGGTTATTGTCAGTCCAGCGTTTCTCAAACTGTGTTCGCCGAACAATAAACATGCGCATTCATTTGACATTGTTTCGTCACTGGCTGGTGTTTATTGCCTCATAAATGAGCATGAAAGGCGCGGTCGCCTTCTCGCGCTATTCGCTTCTCGTTTAGAGAACAGATTTCGTGACTTTGAGCAATCTAGAATGATTA
>JGI24159J19872_10008843_pt1 | contig 13195 bp, 8 predicted proteins | sample Ectturendosymbi4_FD_19872 | JGI IMG/M metagenome (IMG submission 19872) | reverse complement strand
CATTTCTTTACCCTCAAATTTGAATGCCATAATAGGTATAACAAGCTATTATCGTGTAATTCTGAAACTGGTGATATTGCATGATGCAACAAAAAAATTCAAAATGTGTTTTTTGCGTTTTGCTTTTTAAAAGAACAAAAACCTGTTTTTTTCAAAAAAACAAAAAAATCTGATTAAAAAAAAGACTGGTGGGTTGTTTTTTTTAAAAAAAAATATTTTTTTTCAACCCTGGTTGTCTTTCAATCCTTTTTGTGATTCTACCCTGATCGCACGATCTGGAACAAGTCACGTCACTATCAGTTTGATTTGGTCCGTGCCGCACACTTAGAGTGTAGGTCCCTGGTAATAAAGACGCTGAGAATTACTGGCATTTGAATACGTAAAAATTAGTGTTGACAACAAAACAAGTTTTGAAAAATTAAATCCATGCAGCATGTATTAATAGGCTTACAATAGAAAAAATCACCTAGTTACAGCATTTAAATTTGTGTAATTTCACTCTTTGGATGCCCCCCTGCTTTGGATGCCCGGGGCCGGCGCCCCGTTCTCCCCCCCTCTGCACGCCACTGATGCCAGTGGTTCTTAACCTTTTTTACACATTTTGCCCTTTAATCAAACAAGATTACCAGATTTACCCTCAATGCTCATTATTTATTGAAAATACAAACGTAACAAACTCTTTCACTTTAGAATGATTTACATAAATTTGCATTTGCCGCAACTTATGTTGTTTCAGTAAATTTACTCCTTTGGAGCATGAAATTTGCCCCTAGGGGTAAATTTACCCCAGGTTAAGAACAACTGCTCTATGCTCTCTCCGGTTCGCATCATGACATGACAGTCGGAGTGTATCGTGCTGACCGCCAGTGTTGCCAGATGATTGTGACCTAAAACTGCTAAACGGAGTCACAAGAAACTGCTAGATTCCACTCACAGTCTTGTCACGAATTTTCTGTTAAAATCTGCTAAAAGCAGTAAAATTCTGTTTAAAATCTGCCGTATTAAGATGATCAAAAGATACCTACAAAGTAATACAGTCTATTAATTTTTCCTCTTGCACTCGCTGCCAGTGAGAATGGGCTAAAAATGCCGGTCTTGGCCACCACGCTTTTCGGGGTCTAGTACATTTCGGCGATGCCGTTTCGGCAACGGGACATTTCGGCGATGGTGGTTGGGAGTGTTTTATAGGAAAAAAGTGTGTTTTTGAAATACAGTAGAATTGCCCTATAACGTCACCTCAAGGGACTGACAAAAAGCGTCGCTATGGGCGAAGTAACGATATAGTCGAATTCTTCATAGCGGAAGTCTAATGCACGAAAAGATAAGGTATCTGATAGGACCGAAGAAAAAGCGTTGTTATGAATAGGCGAAATCGTTACAGGCGAATTCTACTGTAGCCTACTTCGAAGGTTAGATTAAAAGGATGTTTGTTTGCCCTGAAGCTAAACCCTAAAGTTAGAAACAAAATTTTTTGAAGAAGTACAGAAAAAGTGCTCCCATCAAAAGTATCATGTCTTATAACCGATTTATCGCCATCGCCGATTTGTCCCATTCCGCACTTTTCGGCCCACAATTTTCTTTCAATCAACATTTTGAGCAACGTAACTGCAGCTTACCTCGTTTTTTGTTTGACACACAGTTCTTGACGATCTCTTTCAAATGGTTGCATGTTTTTATGCAGTAGAACAATGCTCAGCGATAAACAATCTGAGCATAGCTTCTAAAATTATGAACTTAAGATTGTTCATAACTGCCTGGATATGGCGATTACTAATCTGACGTACCATTGTAAATACATCAGTAAATTCGTTTTGCTTCTGCGAAAATATGCTGTTGTGTCGTAAATATATTCAATTTAAACGATTCTCACTGATATCTCAGTACCGAAATGACGTCAGGCTAGAAGCAAACATCTTCGGTTAATCAGGATCTTCGCCTAAACCGGATAAAATCGTCGGTCAAATCGAATCCGGATTAACCGAGGTTTACTGTAAATAAGATTTATTACAGAAGACCGCGGGGCCCCCAAAAGCGCGGGGCACGTAGCAATTGCTACATTTGCTACTATTGTTAATCCGGCACTGACTCCAACCCAGTGTCATACGTTTGCGATATATAACGACGCTGGTCAGAAAACACGTCTCAATTAATTCCAATCTGTTTGACAAAAATAGGCATCACTGCAGAACTTTCAACAGGTCCCTTAAAATTTTTCATTGGCTCCTGCACAAACAGTAATACTGACTCCGGCGATCACTATTTTGATTACACACGTTCTTGAGCACGATACGCTAAATTGTTATTTTATGACCAGGTGCGGACACAGGGGGGGGATGCAGGGAATGCATCCCCCACCAGTCCTAAAGAGGTGTTGGCATGACACTTGATTTCATTAAAAATCATCGCCAAAAATATTTTTGTACTGAACATTACACAATCGCTAAGGATACTAAAAATTAACTTGTGCTGACAAAGAAACGTCAAAAACGTTTCTTCGTTTCATTAGATGAGCTGGCCTTGTTTGTGGAACCTGATATAAAATAGTCAATGATCGCATGGGAATTCGCAGGGGGGCAAATGCCCGTTTTCCCTCTCTGGAAATTGTGATTAAGAACCAACTATTTCTCGAAAAACCTGAAGTCGGCATCTTAAATTCCGATTAATTGATTTGATTCTTGCAATGACAGTTTTTTTGCTGGTATGAAACTCACATTGCACAAGAGTCAGGTTCACAGTTATAGTGTCATGCAGTGATGAGCTTGCAGTTCACTCGTGTCCCTTCCTTTGCCTGCAGAGGCGGGTGGCGAAAGTCGCGAGCGGATTGTTCTACTGTTGGCCTTTATTGCGTAACAATACCGTGGTAACAAACCTGCAAAGGTTCACTTTAAATTACTGTAGCAGGCGTTTTGTTGCACGAGACTGTTGAACGCACACATCTTGGCAGGTAATCAGGGCCGGATTAACCATTGGGCAAACCGGGCAAATGCTTGGGGCCTCCCGCTTTTGGGGGCCTCGCGCTTGAATAAAAAAACTCCTTTACTGGTTTTTCATATTTTTAGGCTGTTAACACGCGTCAAAATTGCAGAGCTTTTTGATGACTGCATTTAGTAGCCTATATAGGTTAAGGAAACTGACAAATTTGGCATTTATCGTTTTTTTTTGAGTGACCTAAAAGAATTGAACCAAACAGCACCACGCTCTATGGGTCCCATTCAGTGATTTCAAATAAAACCAGATAACAAAGCGAAAAAAAACATATTCGTACAATAAAAACCCAGAAAGCTTGTGTTACAAACAAAAACATATGAGTGTGCTCATTTGAATTGAAACGATAATTTAATACTAATTTAATTATACCGGGTGTCCACAAAGTCTGGGTACATAGAGGTTTTCATTATCTATTTTATTTGTTTAGGCTACTTTTCCTCCCATAGGTTTATTTATTTAAATCAGGGGTGGGGAACATATTTACTATCCCGGGCCGCATAACTGTGGATTGCCGGTAGCGGGACGCAAGTAACTTGATTTTATCCAAACATTCTACCTTTATCTCAATGCGAAGGATAGAGACTTTTTATAACATGCTACGTTAAGTACCTATTTATCATGGTGCTTCGTTTTGACTCGATTTTTTATTCTAAATTGGGTCACGAAAATTTTGATGCGGGCCATATCGAATGTTCACGCGGGTCGCAGGTTCCTCATCCCTGCTTTAAATGATGATGGCTCTGTCCAAACAAGAACGAATCGAGTTGGTAGTGTTAAGTGGGCGAGAAGGATGGTCCCAGACTTTGTGTTTTTTACCATCTACCCAAACTTTGTAGACACCCTGTAGTTCCTCTTCCAAATTTTCGTCTGCAGCGCAAACACTAATCTTTGGACGACCTTTTTGTTGCTCAAGACGTTTTTAATAACGTTGGTAACATACTTCGTTGATGATATCTCTCAATAATTGTAGGAGTGCGTTTGTTGTTGAACTAGGAAATTTTGTGCAATCTTGAACTGTAGCGGGATCTAAAATCCCCAAAAAATATAATCCCAATGCTTTCTTCCTCTAACTGAAATTTGTTTCGTTTAATTTGAATTCTTAGGGAAACATCGAAATTTAAACAATCAGTCCTAATCCTTCTTTCACCAGTTTCTTCAGTTGGCATTAGAGCCAATAACATTCTATATATAACCCCGACAATGATCTTATATGAGGAAATGAAACCGATTGAACACGTGCTCCTTCATCCGATATGCGTATTTTCTCACCTGATGTCCACATGCAAACACTGTAATATAAAGATATCTTTATACGGTTTATCACATTGAAGTTGCTGATGAATTTATCACTTCACAAAATCCAGATTTAATGCGATTTTTCATACTTAAACCTAGACACCCAGTTCGACTAAAAAAAGCAGATCTGGGTAAAAAAACGCAGTGGGAGCCCTGGTCACATGCGGAAAAATGCCTACTACCGCAACTTGAAGTGAACGTTTGATGATTAGTTGACATGTTATTGTTACGCAATAAAGACCAACACTTGGTCAATCCGCTAGTAAGGTTCGCAACCGGCCTCTGCAACAGGGCTGTGGAGGTGGAGTCGGGCTGTGGAGGTGGAGTTGCAGGGCTGTGGAGCCCGACTCCACCTCGGGCTGTGGAGTCGGAGCCAAAAACTTTCAGATGGTGGAACCGGAGCCTGAAATTTGGGTTCCGGTTCCACAGAGATAGTTTGTGGGGCAAGCGAGTTATACACATACTATGATGCTTTTTATGATATTTTGAACCAAACTGTTCTGGAACCCGAGCCAAAAGCTTCCAGATGTTGGAGCCGGAGCCCAAAAATTGCAACGCCCAGAGCTGGAGCCGGAGTCTGAAATTTGAGTACAGGCTCCACACCCTTGCTCGGCAAGCAAAGCAGAGGACACGAACGAATTGCAATCTCATCATTGCATGGCACCAGAACAGTAAAGCTGGCTCTTGTGCAGTAGTGTCATACGGGCAAATAAACTGTCATTGCAACAATTAAATAAATTGATCAGAGATTAACCCATTAATGCCCGAAATTCAAAAAATTTTAACTTTTGGGTTCTGCCGTAATATGTTATTCGTGATGTTGTCCTGAAACTGGTTTGAGTTAGTTTTTTGTGAAATTCATTTTTTAAAGTCTTTTTTTTGGCCGTATCATATATCACATGCTGGGCATTTAAGAGTGTGTCAGCAGCTAATGCGGCCTATATGTTGAATCGTCATTTCAATGATAAGCACAGGCGCAACTTCCAGTTTTAACACATTTTATTGAAAAATGAAAAGTCTACCCAGTAAGGACCGCAAAGCCACTATATTGGCTTTGACTTTTTCCAGTCATAACTTGCCGACCGATGGAGCTAGAGAGCTGCTCACACCCTCTAAAGAAGCAAAGCATCTTCTGGGATCGGTTGTTAAAAATCGGGCACTTTTGTGTATTTTTCGGTGTGACGTCACAACTGGGGAGGTTTGTAAATTTTTGATGACGTGATTGGGCTCTGAGAAAAAGATTAAGTGGCAATTCAAATGTTTTTCTTTAAAATATACTAAGTGAATATGCACATTTTAGAGCCTCTGAATGGTCATCTGGCATAGTTGTTGGCTAGTTATGGCCAAAAAATCAGTGATGAACTAATTAATCCCGTAGGCCGTAACTGTCTGGATGAAGTCCCACATTGAATTTTAGCAAAATAATTTGGTGCATTTGCCCCATGCACCAAACAATCTTTGAGTATCTGTGCATTTTTGTCCACTATACGTTATTCGTTTGATCTTACAACATAAAGAAATCCTTTATTTGTTTGGGGGCCAACATCTCTTTTTGCTCCAACATTAGCTCCTGCTTGGAAAGAAACACAGTCTGACTTGCGAAAACCAACAGTGAAATCCTTCAGTCAACACATTTTCACAATGCCCACAGATTTGCGAACCTAAGCAATGGCCAAAACCACGTACTTGACCGGGATCAAATAAAGTACCGTCCTGTCAACCTATCAAAAAGAATATTTCCCACCTGATGAGGTTTGATTGAGTGACACCACTAACACTTTTTCCTCTTTTCGCTTCCAGTGATTGCACTTCCCGAATTCAAACAACTCTTAAGTTCGTTGGATTAGTTATCATTGTGACTTGGTTCTTGTTAATCAACCTCACCAAACTCATTTTTCGCATTTTCAACCGAGCAGCAAGGACCTCTTTCAGACTAGGTTTAGTGAATCAGTAACCAGCAAATAGCGGGTTGGTCTGCTAGTAATATGGTAATTCTATAGAGTGTTCACATCACACAATGTGTGCTGCTATAAGACACTGTCTTCCAGACCATTAATTTATAGCATGGGCGCAATTTTGTTGTAAAATGTGGGGGGACAGCTTGGTGGGAAACCAATATAGCCATCGGGCCTATGCAGAAGTGAAGTTGTGTTAATACCTATTCCCAATCTTGGTTTTAAGAGGTGTTTTCAAAGCAACGCCAATCACGCTTTGCTTTATCCCTACAAATGATTTAGAAATTAATAAGCTTAATTTTGTTGTTGGACATGGTACTGTAGTTCAGCTCGGTTGCACTATTATCAGACTATGATACAAACAAGCACAGCAATATAGTAGAACACATCAATTGGGTTTTATCAGAGCTGTCAGTTGGAGTATACAAAACGGTGAATCGCGTTGGTCGCACGTGCATATCACTTGACATTAAAAAGACGATATTTGCAAGGTACGATATATATTGTAAGGTATAGTAGCTAAACACTTTTCTTGCACATATCTGCTCTTTAAAAATGCTACAAATCTTTAGCTTCTGGGCATCATGCATGCACTCCCACCCCTAGCCAAATCTCCATTGATATCCTCTTACAGTAGCAAAAAGTGTTTGATCAAATTAGCGTAGCCTACTTCACAAAATGATTTACAATTTATTTTTACTGCTGATGGACGGAGGATGTACCCTTTAATTCTCCCCTTGTCAGCCCCTGCATACTGTTGGGTACCTTTCGATTGTCCTAACATCGTTTGTCAAGCAGAATTATCCAAGCCATCTAGAGAAGATTTCAAGATATCCAAAAGAACACGAACCAGAAGTCTTTCTGAATACATACCCATATGCCAATCTAGCCTGCAATGTGATTTCTGCACACCTAATCATCTGGCGACCAGGCCCGTAACTAAGGGGAGGGTTTCATCCCCTGGAAAAACTTTGAAATCTCAGTGAAATCTCATTCTCGCGTACTTGCAACATTCCAAAGCAATGGATAAGCACGCAAACAAGAAGCTATTTGAATGAAATGTGTATTTTGTTCCTATTTTGATAAGATTGTATATTTATCATATAATTCACAAAGTTTGTAATTCATTGAAAACTCCACTTACTCAGCCCTAAAATAATTACGCTCACTAAAAGAAATATTTGCTCAGTGCAATATTTTAGAGGGAACACTGATCGTCAGCAATTTGAAAATGAAAAACAAAATGTCGACATTGCCCCCCCCCTTGGAAAAATTTCTGCGGACGCTCATGAATGATCGTGCTTTCTCGCTTTCGCTTTTTGTTACCATCGTGCTTTCACTCATTACGAATTGTTTGTTTCTTTCCGTTTTCTTAATTTCGGTTGAAAAATAAACAGAATCAACCCGCTTTCTTGTTGTTATTTCATCAAAATTACCTGCAATAACAAATATTATACACAAATTCCTATGAGTGTTGCAGACTATTCCAAACAAAAATTAAAAACTGTAAGGTTCCCTATTTCAAGAGCACTGATCTAAATCTCATCGAAGTGACTACCCTCACTTGCTGCAACATACAAGTCAAATAACACTATGCTGACTACTGCCACCAGTAATTGTGCTGGAACAAACGTAACCTACAATGAGAATACGCATTATGTCGTCATGTGAACTGTTTATCCCGAGTCCTCGATGTACCTGCGCCGACGGTGACTACGTCATCAGCTCGTTGTTATGTGCCACATTGCTTGTTGATTCCGTAGCGGTGCAGTATTAAAGTTTGACCAGTTGTATCACTCGTTTTTCTTGTAAACTAAACCAAGCTTAGACTTGTTTCCTCATTAATGCACTTATGCGAAAATGATTGATACACGCAATATGGTCCTGTGAAGCATTGGGTTCATTGCAAATCGATATTGCATACCCCCCCACCAAATCAGCCTGTGTCCGCTACTGTTGGTGACAGTGAATGTTTCCCCGTGGTAAATCAATTTGTTTAACATAAGCAGCGGACTTGTTGGTTTGCAAATTTATCTAGTCGATCCTTTTAAGTAGTTTACCACTAAAACTTATTTAAACAGATTTTATACAGGTAAATGCCTTTTATCAGAACACATTTTACAGCTTTATAAGCTTCAATTAGAAATTAGCATTTTTTTTTTTGCTACTATTTACTCAGCGCCAAAAATTTCGGTGCATTTCGCGCAGTTTAACATACATTATTTAGTTTCCGCTCAAATTGGGATAAATTCATCGAGCTCAGCGGTGCAGTATGAATTACAATGCAGTCTGAATTGTAGTCCTTGGTAGACACAGGATATGCAAAGGTGGCTAAAGAAATCAAATGCTTCATTTGGCGCTTTAGACGAACGCCAAACCAGTAGAGTTGAAAATCTTGTAGGGCAACAAGAGTAACGTATTGATTGATTTTTACAGTTTCACAGCATGCCGCCAGCTACATGGGCGTCCGCAGGTGGGGGCAAAAACGGGCATTTGCGCCCCCTGGAGATTGGGATTAAGAACCAAAAATATAAAAAAAAAACTGACGTCAGCAGCTTAATTCCGATCAGCTGATTTAATTCTTGCAATGACAGTTTATTTGCCGGTATGAGACACACTGCACAAGAGCCAGGTTCACGTTATGGTGTCATGCAGTGATGAACTTGCAGTTCACTCATGTCCGCTCCTTTGCCTGCAGTGGCAGGTTGCAAAACTTGCGAGTGAGTTGTTCTATTGTTGGTCTTTATTGCGTAACAATGATGATTAGTTGACATGTTATTGTTACGCAATAAAGACCAACACTTGGACAATCCGCTAGTAAGGTTCGCAACCGGCTTCTGCAACAACAGAACTGTGGAGGTGGAACCGGGCTGTGGAGGTGGAGTTGCAGGGCTGTGGCAACAAATCTTCAAAGGTTCACTTCATGTCACGGTAGTGACAGCTGATAGAGGTTAGCCACGAACTGACATCTGTGTTAAAAGAAGCATGAGTTAATCTGCAGCAATGCTTCAAGTTTGAAAAAAACATTGTTACTGTCAGTGTAACCAATGTGCCTGTGTGTCAAATTACACTTATGCAGGTTTTTCACGCAGTGGGTGCTATTGAAAAAATTAGGCTCCACGTTCAGAGCACTCACAAATGCAACTCCAAAAATCCCAAGAACACTACCACAAAATCCTTATTTTACATAAAAATCCCTAAATCTGTTGCGGTGCGGCATAAAATAGGAGCGCCATGATTAGTGTTAAAAATAGAAGCAAACATGATTTGCAAAATAACCTGAAATGATTCATTTTACACATTTTCAATCTTTTCCGAAAATACCCAAAAAAAACCCTAAATCCCTAAAGAGTCAAAAGTTCCAATCTAGGGACAAAATCCTTAAAAGAGGCTGTCCACGTTACTGGATAACAATGACCGCTGTTACAATTACAGAACGAATTTTATTTTCGTTAGCAACGAACGCCACGCTCAAAAATACTGTGGGCCGGCGCTGGTACTGCGCAAACAGCTTCGATAGAAAGTGTAAGTTTGCGTAGGTTAGTAGGTAGCGCGGTGCCCCTTGGGCGTGGGGCTCGATTATAAGCAATCGGTTCAATCGGCTAAAGGCCGGCCCTGAGTAGAGGTAGACTAGATTATACTCCATATCGGGTTATGCGGAAGACTGTACACACAGTATTTACTCCTTCCAGCTTCGACTGCCGAAATGAAACAAGGGAATTTTGCACTCATTCTAACGTCTTATTTGTCAATATCGTAGTTTTCACAATTCAAACAGCCATGTGGCCGCGAATATGACATTTTTGTTGTGGCAACACAATCCCCGACATATGGTGAGCAGTTTTGTTTGAAAATCTTTGTTTTGATGAATCGAAAAATTTCAGATTTCCAACTTCAGCCAGATTTTGTCATGCTAGTGTCTGTGATCATTTAACAAAAGTCCAAATATTTTTGTTCAGATTTTTTTGTTTTTGAAAGCAAAAATGTACGAAAAAGGAACCCGGTTGGTGAAAAACTTCAATGTCTCCAGAAAAGAGCAGCGCGTTTGAAAAAACATTGTTAGAAATTCTAAATTGTTACTTGAACCCTGCGAGGACTGTCGTAAACGTGAATCGACTTTTATTAGGCAGAAATTGGCCGCAAAACACTTTAACCACTTTCCGTCAAAAAAAGTGCTTTGCTCGGCCGCATGCGCCCCAACTCATAAACGTGCTTCTGCTACAAAGTCAATCACGGTCACGAAAAGCAACGAGACCTCACCTGACGCGAGGAGAAACACCCACCTGACGTGGTCAGTGCGAAGGTGCACTCAGCATGACGTCAGTCTCGCTGGCAGCTGCGCAGTCTGGTTCACTCGGCGGTCGCAGCTACACGCTGCGCCCTAAAGCCTTCAATACCAGTTTGTTGCTGCGCAAACACTTCGGAACTGTTCAGCCGCGACTCTGACGCAATCAGGGCTTTGTGACGACCGATCACGTGATGTATCTTGCAAAAGGCGTGTGAAAAGAAACAACAGAGAACAAGAAGAGGATCGAACGTTGTTTGCATTTCGGGGAAATGCCTTTGAGAAATTTTCGTGTGCAGTTGACGAATTTCAAAGCAGCAAATGGAATGTGGCCTCATTAATAAGCCAAACCTTCAAAACTACCTTGTACTTGTTGGGCGCAACTCAAAAACTCTTACGAAAACGGCGCTTCCAGAAGAAAACTGTCCTTTGTAAATAGGTAAACACCGGAAAGACACTTTTTGTGCCAAAATTTACAGAAAGGGTTTTTTGAAATGAAACTTTGATTTACTTGCTCCTAATGGTAATGGCAAAATGCAGATTAGGTTCAACATCGTCTACTTGGGTTTTGCTTTCGAAGTCAAAGAGGTGGAAATTTTTTTACGAAAGTGGAAGCTGCCGTCATAGACGGGTAGTGTGCAAATTCTTTGGCGCAAACTCGTGCTGAGCTCATGGCCGACACAGTTCTTCTGGTTTTATTTGTAGCCACTAGTGCTGTACGCCAACCTCTTCGTCGCCGTGTTGGTGACGCATTCAAGATCGTGGTGAGTGAGTTGGCCGGAAGGATAAATAAACAAAATGATCAAAATCACCTTTTTTGTCAACAATGCCTGACTTCTAGACAACCGAAAGGGACATTTTTTATGAGAGAACCGCTGTACTTATTTGTTACAATGGAAAGTTAGTGAAGGCACCATTTCATCCAAGTTTGTTGTTTTCAAAGGTAGCATTTTCTGTGTATAAAATTATAAGAAAATGCAAATGTAAAACGTTTTGTACTTATCTGGCTGTTGAAATGCTTGACGTAATGCACAAGTGTTTCCTTCATGTTCACTTTTGCAGAAATCCACGTAAAAAGTTTCACTTCCTCTTTAGCATGCAAAACGCCAGAGAGTCAGATTGTCTGCATCGAGAGCTTTTCGTTGTTGTTGTGTTTTGTCACAACAACAATCAACGGTTTGCTAAGACTTGCAACATCGTCTTGTTGTAATAGTAACCGCTGTATTGTTCACAACATGCTGGCAGGATACGTAGTGCCCAAGGCAAGAATCATCTACTTCTCGATATTGAAGGCGAACATTGCACCACTAAGTTACATACATCGCAGGCCCTAATTGTTCTGTCAGTAGATTAAGTTCCTTTTGGAAAATCCTATGTTTGTGTCATTTTTAGGGCAACCAAAAGTCAATAAAGTCAAATTTTTTCTGCCTTTTTCAAAGTTTATGAAACGTCCACAAACCAAATTTCATGCTCATACCACGAGGGAATCTCAAGTTATTAGGTCAAAATAAAGCCAAAATTTGTAGATTATAAAGTCAAAATTTTGCGTTTTTAGGTCAAACATTTGGTTGCCCTAGTCATTGTTGAAAAACATGCTGAGCGAAGTATGTCAAAGCATGACAGCCGCAAGCCTTTAAACTGGCAAAGCAGTTGTGGTCGACCTTGCAGTAGGGTGACTGCCCAGACTTGTGTTCTTTGTTGTTTCTCTGGCACATAATTACCAGAGGTGGCCACGGATCCGGATCGCCGGAGTCGACTCCGTCAGGATCCTGGGTTTATTTTTCGGACCCGGAGCCGGAGTCAAATATTTGCCAAAAAACCGGGGCCAAGATCCGGAGTCACTTTTCATTTACGACAGTAGCAGGAGTCTGTCTGCATGGTCTTTATATCTCGTAAATGTCATTGCTTAAGTACAAGCATTGTTGAATTTGGGTTGAATCGATGGTGGCCGGAGTTTGAATAGAAGTCGGATTCTCAAATTTGAAAAAATTTCGGGCCCGGATCCGGATTCAAAAACTTTGGAACAGGAACCGGGTCGGGGTCTTAAAATATGACTCCGGCCACCTTTGATAATTACTAACGCTGTCTACCTGCAGACAAGCATTGACGTAAACTGAAGCGTGCTTTCTGTTATTCGGATCTTGCTGATTTTTATTACAGTGCTGTTTCATTTCATACAGTGGTTCCCAAACTTGTTCGAGCCGTTGCCCAAATAAAGGCAGTGATTTTGTCTTATTGCCCTCAATAAAAGTTTTTCGTATTTCAGGTCGAAAATTTCTTTTGCAGCCTTCACTCACAATACCGAGCAACATTGTGATTTTGGTTCCGCGATACCCGTCGAAGAATCGCATATTACCCCCGGGGGGTAATTTACCCCCAGTTTGGGAACCACTGATTTAATATTTAGATCAGTGGCTCTTAACCTGGGTTCGACGGAGCCGTTTCAGGGATTCGACGAAGGTCATCTGAAACATGACTAAAAGCGTGGTTATATCATGGCAAGCTAACCATGGTCACCTTTGTATACCATTAATTCATTTCGGACCTTTGCCGACAGCGTATCGTGCTTGTTCCAAGAACTCTCGGAATTATACTGGGCACTGGCAAAAATAGGGCTCGACAAAAGCTTGGAAAACTACGTAAGGGTGCGGCATGTTTGTGAAGGTTCAGA
>JGI24159J19872_10008842_pt1 | contig 13196 bp, 7 predicted proteins | sample Ectturendosymbi4_FD_19872 | JGI IMG/M metagenome (IMG submission 19872) | reverse complement strand
CACTGATCTCTGACAATAGCAAGCCTAAAATTACTCTGTTTTAAAATTCCATAAAAGGTAGAGTGGACACATCCGATCAAGTGTGCTCTTTTCATTCATGCAGCCGCATGACGAAAAGGCGGTCTCTTACCGTGTTTCATGGTTTATTGAATGCAACCATCGTCAATGCCCATTTCTGTACAACGAGCATCAACCGCAAAACACCTATTTGAAACCCCGGGTATTTCAAAAGACGTTGCCGCTGAATATGGTCAAGCCTTTGGCGTAGAGGCGGTTTTCCATTCAGAGCTTGCCTTAAGCGGTGCTATCGACTAGTGTGGACAACGCCTTTCCTGGATGGCAGCGTAAGCCAATCAACTGTCGCCGACCAGACAACGCTGCGTAACCTTCCAAATAGCGGGGCACGTGTGTGCGTCGACAACTTTCGACTATTCCGCAAACACTGCTGAAAGGTAACCGTTTACATTCAATGTGGATTCCGTTGCATAACACAGTTGAACGTTATCATTGTGTAAAAAATGATTTTTTGCAAGCGACAGGTGTCCCAAGTAGTCTTCCGAGTGCCACATGCGAGACACTAGCGTCAATAGCAAATTAGTCTGTCAAAACACACCCTGCTCTGCCCTAAAATACCTTACTAAAAGAAAGGCTGCCGCCGCTAAATGCTTGAAATCGCCTTCTTTTACTTTATTTGTGATCGATAGTGTAACGCAATCAAACGTTTGCCAGGGTAATTTTGGGGAAGAAGTTACCTTATGTGCTTGACAATTGCAAAAACATCATGAAAATAACGTATTTTCCCGTCTCAACATAATTGATTTATGTTGCGTGTAGAACCGCAAGCTTCGAGAATACGATTTTGATCTTCAACCAACCGCCAATAAGGACTACTGGCACAATTTCTTCGCTTTTCCTGCCTTTTCGTGGTGTCTTTACTATGCGTACCGCCCAAATTTTTTTGGGAAATTGTGTTTGTTTTCGACAAAATACAAGTTTTACGAAATTCAAGAAGTGTGTTTTTCGGTTTAGATGAGCTACAGAATAATTACAGTACTGCGTTCTTAAAAAAAACGCTTGTGCGCCTAAAACGTTTTAGTTAATCCTGGATCATATTGGGCACGTTTCTGGCCTCTTTGGGCTGGGTTACCAAAGGTGAAAGTGTCCGAAGGTAACCTGAGCAGGGTGACCTGCTCAGCTGACGGCTCTCAGATGTTTAGTCTTACCTAAAAGTTTTGTCTTCCGGTTGCTGTGCAAGGCTACTAATTTGGCACGACTCATGGAAAAGGGTACAGAGGCAAACTCATACTTCGTGTTTGGTTTTATCTTTTACGAAGATGAGTTGTTTTTGAAATACACGAATCGTTATAAATTGGAAAGTAAATGATGGTCTTAATGTGGATCAAACGAACTTTTCTGAGAGTATAATAATGCTGATTTTCCGTTGTTGTTGTGCTTATTGAGATTTAAAGCACCCTTTGGGGCTTTATAAACTTGGACAAAATACCCCATTCTATTTTTGATTTTAAACATAGCACTTTGAAATACTTCAGTAAAGCAGATTTTTATATTTAAACAGAAAAAAACATTTGCATAAAAACGAAAAAAAATTTAATCTGGCAATCCTGGTTGTGGTAGCGATTTTGATTTTTTTCAGCTCTTTCATCAGTCTGTTATCAGATCAGTTCACTTTGTGATTATGAAAAGTTGTGTGGAAAGTGGTTTGTTAGGGGGGTCGCCAAAGTTATGCATATTACTTTACGCTGGATATTTGGGTGTTCACAAAAAAGGTTGAGAAACACTTGTAGAGTGCTTGGTGCCCTGTCGACAGCAGACATAAGCTTCACATCCACCCCTTGCACTCGGTACGTCGCTTTGCGTCATACAGACCTTCCTTTTCGTAAAGCGACAGTCATGCGCTCGAGACACAAACGTATGCGTAGCAACAAACGCATTTGGCACTAGGCAGAAAGTCTGCAACTGATGCAATGGTGATATCTTGCCCAAATATAGCAGCAGTATGTTGCTGAACGCATCACGTGTTTCTCTTCGAATACCAATTGCATGAAGAAGACAAACAGTACCTTTTGCCTTGAAGGAAAAAGGAAAAACTAACTTACTTGACACTGTGGAGTAAGAATTGGTGCGTAATGGAAACGCAGTACTGCGTTTCAGGTTATATACATAAAAGGAAGATACAGAGGTGTGAACCCTGAAGTTCGGAACGTTCCTTTGGCCATGTGCGGTAAAAAAAACGAACTGTTGTGGCGAACGCACTACATATGAACATACATGATATAAACACATGCACTATTTCCATTGTTAAAACATATATTGCTTAAGTATTCTTCAAATACTTTCAGGGACTGACAGGCGTCACAGAAACTTTATTTGTGTGAAAAAACAAGGTCGTGAAACAAGTGCTCAAGGGTATAGTATATTGTGCTCCAAAATATTCCTGTCATTCGTCCTTATGCAGCTGTGGAAAGCCATGCCAGACCTTGTCATTCGGGTGGGACGCCAGTGACTAAATACGTCAGCCAAATACAGTGAAATATATTTCCTATGACGTCAAACAAGAATTTTGTTGAGTCAAGGTAAACATTAGAGGGGCATGGCTCCTCTGGCATCGTGTAACTGTAGGCTAACAACGGTGCGAAACAGGCAGACGCCTCACATTAAACTTCAAGTAATATTTTTCCTTATCTATTTTGATGAAATATTAGGAATGCCACTTAGACTGTCACAGTTCAACATTAAAATGTCACTGAAGAAACACCTGCGAGGCTTGACTCATTTTAAGGTATCTAAACTTTGTTTGATGCAACTGATGTCTGAAAATTAACTGATCTACAACCGGCGTTTGCTTACTGTGGCCCTAGTGAAGTAGTTGGGTGTCTGCTAAAGACAACAACGTTTGATCTTGGTCTTAGAAGTATAATCTTCTTTGTTCAAAATCAGTTTTTTTCTCTTGTTTTCAGCTGAAGAACAAAATTACTTGCAAAAGACATGGAGCAGGCATGGGCGTCCGCAGAAATTTTTCCAGGAGGGGCAAGGTCGGAATCTTGCTTATATTTTGCTTATCCTTTTCAGGTTTCTGACGATGCAACGCAAATGGACGTTCACAAAACGCTTTGCTCTTTCAACCCCATTAGTCTGTGCTGGTTAAACCTCAGTTCTCAATAGTTTGTCTGAAAGTGTTTTCTGCTAGGGCTATCAGAAATGCCTTTCCTTTTCATAAAACGCCTAATATCCATTTTTCGAGCACTTTCTACAAATAAGTCATAATTTAAGAATAATCAAAGGTCAGAACAACATTAGCGGTGAAAAAACAAGAAAGTTTAGACACTCCCGCAAAACAGTTTCAAGCAATGAAAAGTAGAACTATATGTTGAAAGAATATCGGACAACTTACTAAAGTTAGAAGACCACGCAGTCTTTAAAAAATTTGAGTAGATGAATTACGACAACTCGCCACTGAAAATATAGCTTTGCACTTGGTGCTCACTAAGAAGTCAGAACTAAGCGATATAGACAGAAAATATGACATCAGTTATTTCCGGACCAAACTATTTTTGACTTTCCGACGTCCATTTTTAATCACTTTCACAACAAAATCGTATCTGCGCAGCGAAACACATAGCACACAGATTTGATACATTGTACCCCCAAACAACTGCTTTTTTAGAGGCAAATTTTTGTTTGTGCGTAGAAAACGTCATGCGGGTTTTAGATCCGCCATCATACTCAGCCAATGGTGATAAAATGACGTCATCATACTCAGCAAACGGTGACGAAATGACGTCATCCTACTCAGCCAACGGTGATAAGACGTCATCATACTCAGCATTCTAACACTATCAGCAGTTGTTGGATTTCAAGCAGTGAAACACGCAACTTTTATTGCTACGTCCATAGAAAATCAGCAAGCATTTTGAGCATTTAAGAAAGATACAAATGTTTCACACTAAAAATTGTGTGGAAAATACAGAAATGGCAACAATACAAAAATTTTACTAAAAACGTATATCGCACAACGTAGACGCAACATGATGCAAACACCTGATGTCATATAACACTGCAGAAGCTCCCTATAGCATCACAAGCAGCGTTGCTCATGGTAAAAAACAAAACAGTAAAAAAGCAATAAATACATCGACCAAAAGAAATACGCAAGGAATGCTAACATAGAGAAAATAAATACGCAAGAAATGCCACTTCTAGGTATGGAAGAGCCAGCACTACCCACTGCAAATAATTTTGTATATCGAAATTCTAAAAAAGACATGCAAACCATGAACACCATCGAATGTGGATAATAAAGATATAACAGTGTTTACAATACATCAAAAAGAAAAAATAGGTAAAATTTGTTACATGAAAAACAATGAGTAAATTTGCATTTACCACCTTACCATGTCTTGGTATTTATGCGAAAAATTAAGAATAGTAAATATAAAAAACAGGAAGTGACAAGATTGTAAACATTTCCAACTTCAAATGAAGTTGCGAAGTTTTATCATTGTATTTGTTTTCACATTTTGCAGCAGTACATTGTTGCAACCTCTCCGGTGGTGTTGCGTTGAATGTGTGATTCACCACGAACGGGATGTGCGTGAAGAACAACACCAGATACATGTGGCGCGAACAAGCAATAACAGAGTGCTTCTGGCGCAAGATCTCTATTGTTGCTTGCTGCCACAGTGCGAAGCTTTGTGCACATGCCGCTCGGGCTTTCCAATCGCAACAAGATAGTCTTCGCTGCACACAAGTTGGTTCGTTGTAACGAGGTATTTGGCTGCAATAAAACTACTGTCACTGCCAAAATTCTTCCCTCACGATGAAGTACCTAGTACCTATACGTAAAGAAAACGCCTGGCGCCTGTAAAAAGCACATATTTGGTGATCCCTTGGCGCAAGAGATAACATAAACTAGCTCTGACATCTTGAGCCAGCCCGAAAAAGATTAATAAGACATCCTGTAAAAAATGTGTCGTAGGATTGAACACAATTTTTGGTGCGTTACTGATAAACAGTGGAAGCAAGATTGGCGAAACTCCGAGCACTAAAAAGCACAACGCGTAACAATGAAATTTAAACCAGGTAACAATGAACTGCTTCACGAACAATTACTCCACAAAGTGGGCAACTTGAAATTTCTCTGCTACAATCACTACATGCAACTAGATGTCTGCAAGGCAGAAGAACTACAGAAGCCTTAGATTGAAAACACTTTTTACACAAGCTCATCTCTTTGAGACGTTCTAATTCCTGTTTCAAACTTTGGTATTCAGAAGGGCGTGGAGACAAGTTGGTTGTTGTCGATGCAGATGGAGTATCTTGATTTGGTGTTCGAGTAGTCGCTACAGAAGCAAACTCATTTGCTTCTTGTGCAGCAATAACTTCTTCAACCAAACTTTGAACGCTCGTGAAGCTTGCACTGTGTCCTTCGAACCGTCTGTAAACAATTAATTTTGCAATTGGTGAAAAACGCGTTTAATTTTCGGAGATTCGGTAATCAATTGTTCAATGTCTTACATGCGCATTAGTGCGTAAAACTGCGAAAGAATGAAGCATCAATCTAGTTCTGAAGATATCGTAAAACTTTATATTCTAATTTTATTTCGCAAAAAATCCTAATTCAAGGGAAGTCCAAAGCTGCAAATGAACGTGGCTGGTACAATTGCCCACTTCGCACAAAATATTGCTTGGCTTCAAAAATCTATTTTCCAAAAGAAAATTACTCTACCTGAGCAATGCAGTTCGAATTTCGTCATCGCTGAATCCTATCAACCTTGCTTGTGACACGAAAGGAGAAGATTCCATTTCCTCAACTACTCTTCTTTCCGCCACTCTTCGTTGCTCTCTTGGATCAATGATTTGTGGCGACGAATTGGAAGAAGGTGAGAATCTTATGAAATGTATTTGAACAATTTGCCTTGATTACTTCGGTTCTCTGTCCAACGTGAAGTGTGCGTTACATTTAAACACGCCACAATCAAGTCGGTCAGAAAATAAGAAAAAACTTCATCTATACTCGAAGTTGTAATAAAAGCTTGCTGATAATCGATTAAATCTATTCTACCGATGCGTCAAAAAATGAAATGTTACATACTTTATGTTCATTGTGTATGTTTGTTTATGTTTTGCAACCTAAAACAAATTTTTTGTAGAGTTAGTGTGGAAAACATTTTACCTATGACTGGTCATGGCCTGAGGTACGTTTGTAACAGGTGAAGCGGCATGGTAGATCGGAACCGGTCTGTTCAAGTTTGGGAATCGTTCGGAAACGTTTGCAATGAATTCTGGTCCTTTGTTTCGAAGGACATGCTCGCAACTGCAAAAAAGTTCGTAGTAAAAAGCGTAAATGATTTCGTAAACAGCACGCTTATTTGTTTTTTAAACCCGCAAATGTGTTAGCCATGCATACGATTCTTTCTTCATTCTAGAAGACATCGGTTTTGTTTGAGCAAGGAACACAAAATTGTTTGCAAGACAGATTGTTCAAAACATTGAAACATGCTCACTAAAGCATACTTATAACGAGGAATTTGTTGTTTGCATGTAGAACAAAGTGCTCAAAATCACTAATCCACTTACGTAGGAAACCACTTCGCGTGTTCAAACCATGGGTCATCGAATCTGTCCCAGTTCTGCAACCCTCCGTTGCAATACCAGCATTTAACTCTGTCTCTCTCACCTGAAAGCACATGGCACAGTAATATTTATATAAACAACAGCTATTCCGACTTGAGTAAGGTCTATGAAGAAACAACAGCTCACTGTCAGACTTTGCGAAAAAAGTTTTATACAAAGAAGTATAGCTGACAGTAAGTAAAAAAGCGGTTTCAGTGCAAAAAAACATGCTTATGCAAAAGCAACCATCAATAAGGTTTGAGTGAGAAGGCTGTTTTCTTCAAAGTGCTACCTTCACAATTTTACCTAAATAAAACAGTCCAGCTTGAGCCATTCTTTCCGGTGTAGCTGCGATCCGATGAGCTTGCCATTCTTCTGATCTATCTCTGAATGTTTGTAAACGAGCTGCTGCGCTTCGCATGTGAGGATTGACAGGGTTTGAACAAGGGAAGGTTTGAGTAAGCTGTTCAGGAACTGATGATGTAGTGGTAGCGTTGGCATGTTGAGCAGCTGGGTCAAAATTGTTCGAAGTTTGCGGAGTGCTCATAGATGTGAGGGCAGTAGCAATCGAAAGTGGAGTTCTTCCTGATCTGGAAGAACGGTAATTTTCCTGATTTCCTGAAGTCCCCGCAGCGGTACTGATTGTTGGTGAAGAGTGTGATGCTTGTGGAGCTGAGGTAGAAGCTAATGAGGTATTCAGGTAAACAGAATAATTTTGAGAATCGGCATTTTCGAATCCTCGGTCTGAAAACAAAAATCCCCTATGAAAGTCGGCAAATCTTGCTTCATTTGGTTTAAGATGATCACCCAAACATTACGATTCCAGTAGCAACTTTTGATTTTCAGTTCCAAGCATGAACGCAGTGCTGTGAAACTTCGTTTATCCAGCACCGGTTATAAAAATTTTAAAAACTTACGAATGCGGTCATTCTACTCCTTCCACCAACATATGTTTATCTCAAAATAGCTGTATAATTTTGAAGGAAAAATTTAGTTCGTAAATTTATTGATTATATTGATGATGATATTACAGCTGAAACCGAAACGTATTTTTTCCTAAAATGACCGAAATTTTGTTGTGGTTACATTTCGTAAAGTCTAAACATATCATTTTCATTTGGAAGGAAACCACGTGGTATTCATTCTAACGACAAAGTGTGATGAAAAAAATTGCCACCATCAAGCAGGAACAATTCACAGTCGGAAAAAATAAAAACATTGAATATAAGAATTGCTCAACAACAAAAAATTTAAAACCTGAACGTCTTTTCAGTTTGGATTGCGTTTCCTCTTAAAAATATACCGTAACAACAAAACTTTCCACTGTTCATGCAAGCTCCCAGACTACATCATGTCTTCAACAGATTCGCGAGAGTAGAATTACATAGAGAAACGTATTATGCAAGTTCGGTACAAAGTCAACGTCCATGCGGTTCGGCGTAAACCTACGTGCCAGTTTCCACAGGCTGCAAGCAAGCTATGCGCTGGTTGCGGAATAGGTATTTTCATCGGGCACACAACACCCTAAAATAAAAAATGCGTACTCCACCGACAAGACACGAACTCCTGTATTTCACCTGCAATTAATCTTCGCTCATCAATTTCAGATCAACTTTCTGCTGGACACGCGTCAATAACTGTTTCAATGCTCTTGTAACATAAAAAACACAAATTTAAGACGTGATGATAAATTATGATAAAATGGAATCAAGCCCGCTCTTTGTTGGCGAATTTAAGCGATCGAGTATAAGCCACAGCCTTTTCAGCATATTTTTCTCATCACTGAATTCACGTAACACAACTACTCTTCAAATTCCTGCTGGACCGGTCGGTATAGGCTTTTTTCCAACTTACTTGGTTCAAGATAAGCACTACGCTGGCCTTGTGGGACTCCAAGTTGAGATGTAATTCTTCCATCGCAAGCGATGCTTGTGGGACTCATCATAGTTTTTCTTAATTTTTTTCTTGTCCTCCGTTAAGCTCTCCAACCAGTGCAAGACCAATTCAACCCTTTCAAAACAACCCTCTTGCTAAGCGTAAAAAATAAAATTTGATTCTCATTGGCTAATAGCTTCGTCGAGTATGTCGTAGACCTAAAAAGAAGGGCGTTCCTGAAAAACGGTTGAAAGAGCTTTTCTTTCTAACTTCTATTACGAGTAGTTTCTTCAAGTGAACAAATGTCTAGCTTGAGCAGCAAATAAAACACGACATTGAGCACGTGACGTAGTCCGCCTAATGACTCACAACTACCGTCGGAATTTCGGACGTACCCAGCGCTCGTCACTTTTTTTCCTATCTTCTCTCGAACATTCTTTTTTCAATCTCGAAATATTTTCTCTTTACTGTCATTTGACAGCCTTCTCAGTCTGTGTGCGTCACAGCGCTTTACCGTGTTTACTATTTACATCGCAGTAGAGCAAATCTAGCGTATTGTTTCTAGCTAGGGTATTCGAGACCTTTAACACTCTTTTCTGTAACAATGACGCAAGCTTTATTCCAGGTTTTACGGTCATAGCTATTAGCTACTGTTATTTGCACCCGTCCCAGTAACCTCTGGCGCTACCCCTATTGACCTATTTCCGCATAGCAAGCAAGGGTAATCGTTCTTTTAATCAGGGGCGTAACAGGGGAGAATAAGGGGAGAACAATGCCCCGGGCGCCGGATTACTGGGGTTGCCGAAAAGTCCCAACAATGTCGTAAGTACTTTCTTCAATACAGCACATTTGCTGCCGAAAGACCTTAGGTTCGAACAATGAGGCGCCAAGCTTGTTTCTTGCCCCGGGACCCATCTAACCGCGCTACGCCCCTGCTTTTACTTGAAACTAAATAAAAAATTTCAGTTGTTTTTCCACTCTGTCATGCAGGTCAAGCAGATGACTGAAACGGAAAACCGGCACACGACCCGAAAAAACGAAACTGTCCCAGTCAAAGCGGGGACAAAGTTCACTCTACCGGCTACTTATTTTCTCAAGCACCGTATCCCATACAGAGTGGAAGTGAGTTTAGACAATCTAAAGACGTAGTCTACTCAAACTGCAACGCTTATACTTATAAACGTGCACTGTCATGTGCTGCAACTTCAATAACACATTTGGTGCACATTTGAATCATGCTGAAGGTAAACTACAGTTGGTCCTAGCAGCAGGGCAAGATGTATGACTTTCCATTACTGATAACTCAAAATACATCACGTTTCTTTATAGTTACGACATACGACTTTAATTCGTGGGACTTCGATGCACAGCACTTCAGAAAGTTTTTAGCCTTGCACAAAAAGCAACATTCGTCTTCTTTTCCACAGGAGGAAAACATTTCGCTTGTCGACTTGTCTCTATGCAGCTTATAGCATCGAGAATTTCACAAGTGGCTTTACAAGAAAATTTTACGAGCAAATGGTGGCTTTGATCCAAAGCAGAAGCTTGGAACTTCACTTAAAACAAACTTTCAAAACTTGCCAATTCAATGAAAGCAGATTTTTTTACCGGATTAAACCTGAACACAATTCTTCAGGAAAAAAACAGACAGATGCATGTTTCATGGATGATGCTTTGAAAGCACGGGGCATTAAACATTTAAATGTTGAAACTCGGTTCTTGTTCCCCCCCGCTCTCCATTACATTTTCTGATTACGCGCCTGGCAAGAACCAGCACCTCGTTGCCAGACTCCACTTAAAGCTTTATCCTAGATGCAGTTGATTCTATGTAGAAACAAAAAAGTGAACATTTTTACAGAGTTCTGACAAATGTTCCATGAGAAATATTACTTCAGGATGAAAGCAGGAAAGTGCAGCCAAAAGTTTAATAATCACCAACACGGTTCGTCTATTTCTACAATCAGTCTCGCAATCAGTGGTTTGCAGAGGGGGGCGAACGGGCCGATGGCCTCGGGCATCCAAGGCAGGGGGACATCAAAAGAGTGAAATTGCAAAAATGGAACTGCGGTAAGTAGATGATTTTTCCTATTGCAAGGCTACTAACACATGCTGCATGGATTTAATTTTTCGAAACTTGTTTCTTTGTCAACACTAGTTTTTACGCATTCAATGTCAGTAATTCTCACATCTTTCAATATCAGGGACCGATATACTCTAGGTGTGCGGCGCACACCCAATCAAACTGATCGTGACATGACTTTTTCGAGATCGTGCGATCCAGGGAAAAGCAAAAAAAGGATTGAAAGACAATGATGGACGTTTGATTGATGTTTTGAGCCAAACTTCAAAATTGTCCTATTTCAGCTTGCTTGATTTAGCTGACTTTTTGATACATCACTAAATTCCCGTTTCATTTTTTGATATGGCAATCCGGGTGTGCGCTAATACAGCCGCACACCTGTGCTTGCAATGTGCCCATCATTCCAAGCTTCATCATAGGCAGTTCAGGAGGATTGATCATAACGTCTCACACAAACCAGTATCTCTTCTCTCTCCTGGGACGCCCGAGAACGGGGGCATTTCTCCCCTGTCCTTTCAAAAGGGAGGCAACGTGGGCGGAGGTGCCTTTTTGATAAAAGTATCATAGATAATTTCATGGTTTATCAAGATCGACTTGAAACAAATTTATTGCAGCTGTTCCCGCACCCTAGAAAATTCAGAATTGTTTTCGATAATTTCTGTTATTATTTTTGAGGTCAGCATAGTTGATGAACAGAAACAAGCATAATTGGTAACGATTTTGTTGTTTTTCTCCATTGCCCTCAATTTTGTTACTGCACCTGCCCTACCGCTGCTCCGGCGTCCCTGTCCGTCCCCAAGTGGTTGTACATATAACAGCCACATATAATAAAAAAGCAAAAGTTTTCTTGCGCACTTTATGCGCATTCTCCATTTCTTTCAGCAAGTTTCAACCTGTCAACCTGTGAACTGCCCTGTCGTAGGACTGAGTGCGTTTTACCCCACTATTTTAATACGCAGCCTTATATTTTTGCAGTTGTAAACTGCGCTGACGTAGCACTGAGTGTGCTCTACTCCCCTGTTTCAACGCGTTGCCGGATATTTTTGCAGTTATGAACTGCTCTGTCTTAGCGTTGATGGCTGTGTTTGGCTCCGGTCTCCTAACTTGGAGCGCTGAATATTTGACACGTTGTGCAATAACCAGTAAGGACAGTACGTGTAGAATAATATGCTTATTATGTCAACAAACTTCGCCAAAACGTTGGTTTGCAAATGTATGTCGTCATGTTATGACGTCACAAACAGCGCGTATACAGTAACAATGACTATCATACGCCACTGCTCAATACTGGAATTTGGCAGGGAGGCATAAATTCAAGCAGTCGCCCCGGGCATTACCAGACCTCTGCACGCCACTGTTCACAATGATTGACACATGGCAGCTGAACGGTTGATAGTGGAAAGCATTGACCCAGAACAAAAGAGCAGCACAGCTGCTGAGCAGAGATGAGCTTTGGATTGGACTTGGATCGGACTGGATCCGGACTATGACGTTTTTTGTTGATTTTGGTGTGCAGACAATTGAGACCAATTCATTTGAGACTATTCATTTGAGCCCACGACATTTGAGACCTGTTCATTTGAGACCACATTCATATGAGACCTGTTCATTTGGGACCACATTCATTTGAGCACATATTCATTTGAGACCACGTTCATTTGAGACCACCTTCATTTGAGTCCACAGTCATTTGAGACTTTTTCATTTGAGACCACAGTCATTTGAGACCACAGTCATTTGAGACCACATTCATTTGAGACCACAGTCATTTGAGACCACATTCGTTTGAGACCACATTCGTCTGAGACCACATTCATTTGAGACCACATGCATTTGAGACCACATTCATTTGAGACCACATTCATTTTAGATCACATTCATTTTACGCCATGTCAAAGTGAAGCTGTTTTGATTTAGTGTCAATCACATTTTTATGATCTACCTTCCACTTCTTTGCGGGACTTGACGTTATCTGCTAAAACAGTCACGTTTGTTGAGATCACGTGTCAGATGTTTTGCTCATACGCAGTTGCATTTCTCTTCTAAAGAGCCACGAAATTTTTCCCCTGTGAGTTTTTCGACCGACGCAAAACGACATTTTTTTCTCGTCATTCATTTTTAGTTGAAAACTAAAACTATTGTGGCGCCTCGTTAAAGGAACCGGGCAGGAACGCAAAACATGTAATTCTTTGGTGTGGTCTAAATTACATTTTAGAGGGTGCAACGTTCCATTCCAAGCCCGAGGTATGGAGAGTTTTCCGGCCTCTGCAGTGTTTTAAAGATACGAAATCAGAAGTTTCAGAAGTTTTCAGCTATTGAAAAAACGTCAAATGTGAATTTATTGCTAGGAGTCACACTTTTTATTCAAAAAAACGGCTTTTAAACACTCCTTCGCATTGGTGTTAATGTAAATGTGTGCGTGTTTGAAAGAACGCATGACAGTCCACTGTGTGTTTTGCGTTCTTTGCATGTTTTACCCTGGCAGCGCTGTTAGCTGGAATCGTCAAGACTGCAACAGTCAACGCATGCAACGAGTGCAAATGCTCGGACACAAATGTAGTTTTCCAAAGAGCCATTTTCTTGATTCTGGTCGTAAGAAATGACAAAA
>JGI24159J19872_10008839_pt1 | contig 13199 bp, 11 predicted proteins | sample Ectturendosymbi4_FD_19872 | JGI IMG/M metagenome (IMG submission 19872) | reverse complement strand
CCTTTAACTTCTTCCTAGTCCACAAGACCCGCGACAGGATTAAAGTTGACCTCAGTAACCGAATTCTACTCCTCTACGAACTAATGCGGAAGATCTTACGCAACTTGAAAACACCGTAAGTGGGATACTGCGTGGTGGACGGGCTTATTTCCCTTATTTGCGCTTGGTGCGTCTCAGGACTATATAACCCAATTAACAACGGCTGCCAATTCTCGTGCGGGCCGAAAACATACACGTATGGCGGTTAGATCCACGGGAAACCGTGCTATCTGAGAACCCAGAATGTCCCCCGGATTTATCGTACAATCCGACTGCGACTCGAGGTATTTCGTGTAAGCTACCTGTCCCCTGCAGGCGCTAGGGGAAAGAACCTTTCTTTCGACGTTTACAAGTTAAACAACTGTGATGAAACCGGCTTTACGAATCAGTGTAGAGCTAGTTTTATGTTTTGTTTTATTCTGAGTAGTATTTTCTGTTTAATGCAAAATCAGCGATCTCAGTACGCGAGTAGTTCGTTAAAGCACGCAGTGACAGGATTACTGTGAGGCGCAAAAGCAAGTTTCTCCCGAATTAAAGCAAACTTAGCAGCGACCAAAAATACACACGATTCTGGCAATAAACAAAACACTGACACACAACGCGTTAGACTTCACAACACACTGGCAAGCTCACTGGCAAGACTGCGTGTCACCTTTTATTAACAATCTTATTTTTTACTCCAATGCAAACACGGCAATTTTCCACGAATCTGCAAGAATTTACAGGAACGCTTAGACGAAAAGGCATCTTTTTGGACGATATTTCCCCGCGAAATAGAATAAACATTTCCACAACGTTCAAACCACTGGTCACCCTTCGATGTGACACAAGTCAATTTGTGGCACAAGTCCAACGCAATTGGAACCTCTATAACTCCATAAGATCTTTAAAACCGGCTATTCCACCATTATATGTGAATCCAGAGTGCGATTCCTTTTTTTATCGGCATTTCAGATGGACACCGGAATCATGGAACATACTTGAACATACAGAAGCAGCTAAGCACTTTTCTTTTGAAATGATAAACTTTGACATAATTGAAAAACCTCTGTATATCATACCGAATGAAACTAATTCCTCCAAACCACATAACATGTTTTTTTCAGAATCCAGCGATGCGATATTATTCATGTCTTATACATTGTCCTATTTTTATGAGAAATTTCGATTTGTAAGATTTAAACTCTTTGTCAACAATGACCACTGGCCTCAAGCACAAACAGGTCCTTGTTTTGTAGCCCTTGAACGATTACCCCTCATAAAAATACCGCTACACACATTTGGTTTACACTTAATTGACAATCCTATCCAATGCAAAGAAGACAAATTAGTTCGACTTAACCAGAAAACACCCTCCACCTTTGTATTACATTTTCCTAAAGGCAAGCTAACAAATCTAGTCCCACTTTACAGAAAGTACAAAGAGTACATTAAACAAACAAAAAACCTAGATGTTTTAGATTTCCAACGGTCAACAAGTACAGACACAGGATACACCTTATTAATCCATGTAGGAACTAAGCTAAAAAACCCACCAAAAATTTGGTGGATACATCGTCAATCTAACAGCCTATTAGGCTACCATGACAACTTTTTTGCACCAGAATATTTAAGAACTTCTCAAGTAATTCATTCGTACGCAAGAAACAATCGTCATTACTATGCCGAAGGCTTATATGTCAAAATTCCGGATGCAAAATACCTAGCACAAAATGTTGTTGAACGAAATTATACGATACAATCTTGGCCATTGCCCACACAAGAAACGAATACTCCTGACAAACCACATGAATATTGCAAACCACGACTAGGAGCACTAGAAAACAGTTTAAACCAAGTCAATCATTTCCTTGAGGATAGCCTTGAAATAAAAACTTTGAACATATGCAACACTAATCTACACACTTTCAAGACTACTCAAGAAGACCATGCAAAATACCAACAACACGCTATTGCTGCATTACCATTGCTAAAGCACGATATTTTATCTTATGATGACAGGACGCTTGACCCTTTTCATGCACGACCGGTTCCGCAACATTTAAAAGAAACTCAACTACAAATAGACTTAACTGAACAATTAAGTCTTCTCAACACACATGGACTAATATGCAACCTAAACTTCAAACACTACAAACCAAACTGTTTCTTTATCACACGTATAGCAATCAAAAACTTTTTTTTTTACAGGAAAACCAGTATCATTCAGAGTTCAGACACACTATATACCTTTGCTATTTATAAGCAACGGACACTTAATGCACAAAAATTGGTTACACAACAATTAAATGAAATTACTTACTTGCGTAACTATTTCATGGTAGTAATGAAAAGTATTCAACGCTATTTCCAGACTATCTACTTACTCAAATTAACGCAAATCATGATAAACAAGCTCAAACACAATCAGTTACTCCAACCACATATAATGTACAAACACACCATTACAAACGGCGAAATAACCAGTTCTCCTGTAAAGTGAAATGTGAATTTTTTCACAAGCCATTTGACTACCGCAACTACAGCCCAACTCCAGAACACCACTAAAAACATTTTTGTGATCGAGACACGTCAAGAAACCAAACAAAGCATATCTCGCACTACCCGTATATCAGGACACGCCATTTTGACAATTAACACAACCCCTTTTCAAAAACAATTAGCAACTTACACGAACAATGCAATACTCTTAAACAATCAAACCAGTCAGAGTACACTAGCTCAAGCCACGACGGATCTCACATCCACTGTGTCACACTATGCACANAATTTTGCTTCTTTGGCAGTATACTCGTCAACACCACGAAAAACAAGTCACAAAAAAACTGTAGAAAACTTTGCATCGCCCATAACAACCAAGTGTTATCGATCATTCGATCATTATCTTCTTGTAATTTCAATTTTACAGGTATAAATCACGAAATAAAAAAACAATCACTTTGTAAACATAATTAAATACAAATTGCTATTTGCAACCCTCGAGCAACACCTAATGGTTAATAGGTTTCACATCAACCAAATGATTCAAGAGCTAACATTAACCTAGCCTTCAATATGTTTTTTTCTTACAGAATAAATGCTAGGATAAAAACACGGATCTTTTTATCTGCCCTTCTTGAATGGATTTAACAAAGCCATGTTTTTTCTATTGATATATCTGGATTTAAGTAAACTGATTCTTGTGGATACTCGACATTACGCTAAAGAGCTCTCGCCATTAATCAAGGCTCTCCAACAACTAGGAGCACACATCACCAACACGACTATTACACAACGGTTTCCAACCACTGAAGCGACAAAACCACTTGTCGTTTTACCTTTTGGTGTAGAACAATTTCACGAACAATTAACAAGTAACTTCACGACTTATGTATCAGAACAACAGATAAATCCTATTACACCATGTTTGAATGTAACACCTGATTGCAACTGTTACACTTATCACAAAATCAAGTGGAAGCCAGACCGATGGACAGTCATATCACACAATGCTTCAAAAAACATTTACGACTTCGAAATGGTTCATCTAAGACTGATGAAACAAACAAGGTATTTCATCCCACACATTCAAGGCCAAACACCACCTTACAATATGTATCTTCAAAATTCTACTGATGCTCTTCTCTTCATATCACATGCAATCTCATACTTTTATGAAAAATACGAAGAGGTTCGTTTTAAACTCTTCCATGACATTCGACAATGGCCCACAAAAACAACTGGTCCCTGTTTTGTAGGCTTACTCGAGTTTCCACTAGTGGTGAAATCCACTTATGGTGCGACTCCGCTTCCAGATGGCACCTATGAATATGATGCTGTCACAAAACCCTGTTTAACGGAGACGCAATCATGGCTCCAAAAAGTCAATTCCACAGAATACCGATTATTCTTTCCTAAAGGGAAATTACGTAATGTTCTGGCACGCACACGTCAACGTTCAAGATACTTAGAGGAAACTAAATATCCAGAAACACTCAACTTTGAATGGGGATACCACAACGATACAGGCTACATCTTGCGAATACAAATAGGATCCCTCAGACAAGATACACCTAAAAACTGGTGGATTCATCGACAAACTGACAGCCTCTTAGGATACCATGAACATCTTTTTATGCCACCATACCTACGTACGATCAGGACAATATGCTCCTACACACGTTTCAAACGACACTATTATGCAAAAAGTAAATATGTCAAAATTCCACGAAAAACATATTTAAGACAACATGTTAACGAGATCAAAACAAGCACTGCGTCATGGCCTGTCCCACGGACCAAGAAACATTGCTAAACAAAACGCAGAAAATATTGTTCACCACGTTGTGGTGAAATAGAATACTACATGCAACTAGCATACCAGCATATTCCTCCAGAATACAATTGTACGTTCATCACGCCTTGCATCAACTATTTAAAATCCTTTACATCCGTACGCAAACAACATCTAACATACGACAATGACACACGACATAAGAAACTGCTCCCTAAATTACCCATTTACTCCTACGAGCTAATGAATGCTCCCTTCTTACATGGCCCTTTAACCTCATACCAATATGAGAGCACGTTCTTACAAACCCAACTACGTACGGAAATAAATTTTTTTGAACGAAAATGGAACCAAATATTTCCATTTTTCCAACAATTAAAAGAAACTATCCTTAATTATATCATCCAACATAACAATCACCTCTATTATGCAGCTGCATTTAATCTACATTCCTTGACTTCCTCCATAATGTACAAAAACAAAATCCTCAGACAGAAGAAAACACGATTACGAGATCAAATTATCCAACTAATGCAATACCTTGGTTTAATCCTTGATCATACTTTATTCACATTACGACAACAAGTCCAACGAATTTATGCACTCAAATTAATGAAGAAAAATATACAGTTTCTACTTGATCATCCACATTTACAAGCTAATGTCATTTACCGCCACACGTTCGGAAATGACTTCTTTAGCAGTACACCAATGGCTTTAATTTGGATACCAGCCCCGTCACACCTGACTATAATTTCGTCACATAGTTTGAAGTTCAAAACTAACTCACCATTTCTTGTACCACCACAAACACATACAAGTCCCAAACAAGGAGAACTAGAAACACTAACAATTACCCAATTCGACAACCTGCAACAACAGCAAACATTACCTTCAAGTCAGAGTACTTCGAGTCAAATCACATCGAGTCAGACTATTTCGAGTCGAGTCACACTGAACCGGTCTGTAAACCACCAAAATACACAATCTACAATACTGACAAAAACTCCGAAACATCCAATTACACAATCACCTTGGAGATTCCGAATCAAGAATTTTGAATACCACGAATTAGTTCCTTTTCAACCGAATACTCAAACAATATCGAAACCACAAAAGATTTTCAATTTCAAATTAGCAAAAAAGCACGTCATAGGAAAACGGCTATTAGAAAGAATTTTCCCAGATCTTAGCCAGTCCAGTTATTTTTCAACTTAGCATCCAAATACATAAGCTTTGTACCTTAAAAATTGTAATTTCTTTTATATGAAACATTTTTTACATTGTTTCGCAATAAGTAAAGACTGTCGTACTCTGCAATTCTTTTATAACAAAATGCTTCGTCCTTTACAGAAAATAAAAAAAAAAACTTTTAAATTTTAATCTTTTTATGAAATTAGAACAAAATGACGAAAACGACACCTGAAAAACTCTTCATAAAAAAAACTCTTCAAACATAAAGAACAAAAGGAACTCACAAAAGCCAATGTCATTGAACAAGTTGTTTTACAACAACACAAATCGGCAAAACAAATAAAAAAACTTACTGATGATATACAGCATAATCAACACAAGGCTGCTGTTGGCACCTCCGACTTGGTATCCCAATTAAAACACCTTAAAAGCATAGAAAAGAAACGACAAAAACTCACACAGCAATACATAAAACAACAACGGGAGGACCCAAGTTTATCACCTTTGAGAATTGTACAAATAATCACTTCTGACCAAGACACCTTACCCCCCTATTCAGAATCTACTGAAAGACCAACTGCACCCTCTTACCCAGACCTAACTCAAGTTCAAGCTATTCTATCCTTACCCGAGAACCTCTTTGATCCTCCACACTTACATGACACCCTAAGAGAACTGAACATACCAGATTTTGATCTCAAAGAACCCCTTGCCAGAAATGATATCTCACTTCAAAATGCACTTGAGCGACTAACTCAAGATCTAGCACAACAAAAACAACAAGATGCATCTGACTTGGGGAAAACTGAAGAAATTTTAAAAAAATACAACTCCTACGACAATTAAAACATTTATTACCCACCATTTATAAAACCGACACATCAATACATTCACCCTATCGACAAGGCTCAATTTCTGGACTGTCATCAAGATCACACTCACACCACAATTCGCCAGCGCGAACGCTCTCTCCCAAAGAATTTGCAGAACATACTGAATCTCGAGATAAAATCTCAGACCCGGAAACACCCTACTTAGAATTTTACAATACACCATTACAGAATATACTGCCACAATTAGACCAATTAAAAATAGATACTAAAAGAAACCATGAACATTGGGAATTTCAACTGAACAAGCTACAAAATAAACTTCTCCATGAACATACAGAAATACAGACAAAAAATGAGGAAGAAAGAAAACAAACACTTCAAAAGTTCACATATCTCGACAAATTACTCCACAAGATACAAATACTTTTTGGAGAAATGAATCTTTTCCAGAGTACAGCATATGACAGAAACCACGAGATGTTTGGCAAGCAGCCCACCTCTTTGGGATAAAAAACACAGATACTAAGGAAAACACCATTTTAGCTATCAAAAAATACAACGCCTTCCTTACACAAATCTTTCAATGCCTTGATACACCGCAAGATGCACCTTTCCGCACACATTACCAGACACAATTCGATTACCTAAAAAAACTAAAAACGTGCATCAATACAGTTGAACATGAAGACAGTGCAGGATTCAGCATCCATAGCAGGCTGGACACGACATCTCCACAAAAGGACCCACCTCGCTTAAATCTGACATTCACACCACAAACCCCATTATCAACACAATTACATCGTCCAAAACCAACATTTTACACAGAAGTCAACCATACACGTTATCTTCCTAAAGATCTTTTGTCCTGTCTCGAACCGGGACAGGAAATTCAATGGGCCCGTATAACACAAGCAACCCTTGACGAATTCCCGAATATCGAAGACAAACTCAAATCATTAATGCACCAATTGACGAAACATCCAGCGGCAAAACAAGCTGCTTCAGTTCAACTATTACAAGCAAATCAAGACCCCGAACATAATCCACTAAAAGCATTTTTTAATTGGATAGAGCAATCATTTGGACTTACACGCCAGGAACAGAACACTCAATTGCGAAAAGCCATTGAGAAACAAAAATTTGATTGGACAAGTAATCCTGCTATCGATTTGCAAAACGCTATCAGCCAAGTACATATGAGTCTACCTGAAAGTAACATGAACGAGATTTTTCGAGAAACAGTAAAAGATGCACTAAAATATAAACTTCAACCATATTATCATCTTGTAGCAGATACACTAATCACCGCACTTCCTGAGAGATTGAGATTTATTTGGAAAAATATTGCGGTACCAAAACCTCAAAAAAATTCAAACCACAATCCAAATCAACCTATAATCTTACATGCAATATCCAAAAACAATACTCACTATACTCCAACTAGCAAACACGCTGAGGAAAACCAAAAGCAGACCTCGCCATCAAAAAATGGACTTGCACGCCAAATTCACGATATACAAAAACAACTTGGTAGCATTCATCAACTACAAACAAGACCAGAATCTTTCCAAACACCACCTCAACGAAAACTTGAGACGAGAACATGTCATCGCTGTGGCACTCCGGGTCATATAGTTCGAGATTGCAGAAAACCATCTGCACAGCCTAATTATCGCAAACAAGGCCCATATCCTCAAAATAACAGATATCAGATACAACAGCGACCCAATAATTTTCACACCCAGACACAACAGCGACCTAACAGATTTCACACTCAGACACAACAGCGGCCTAACAATTTTCACACCCAGAATCAACAGCGACCTAACAATCCTCGTTTTCAACAACAACGAAATTTCCGCAACAATCCAAGACAAAATTACAATTTTGAAAGGAACAACAAACCTTTCACTCAACAACAACAAAGGTCTCAGAGCAGAGACCCTCAGTCGAATTTTCAATACCAACGAAGGTCGCATCCAAATAACAAACTTCAGAACAGACGAACGGATTCCAACAATCAACGACCGACCGCTCAACAAAAAAAAACAATTCTTGACAGACACAGTAGCGGACTATGCTAAGCGAGATTTCACTCCTAATCTTTCCGCTGCTGAAAGATGGTCACAAGAAACAAAACGACCAGCTTTTCCGTATGACAACGCCATGACGGAACAAGCATTTGCACAACATTTCGAGATATCTCCACAGAAAACTCACGTACCAGAATACAGAGGGGAATCTTTTTTAGAACAAGATCGGACTCCGACATCCTCACCTACGTAACTAACAACAATAATACACACGTCACAGAAGATTTAGGCTTTATATTTATAAATGATACAGAACACTCAAGAAAATTTCTTCTTTATTCAGGAGCCAATTGCAACCTTATTACAATTGACAGTTTAACTACGACTGAAAAAGCACAAATCAATAAAGATTCGATCATACGCATTGTAGGCTTCAACAAACAAAACCCGACAACACACTCTCTGGGTGAAGTCATGCTGAACATTAAAAACACACGAGATTCTCCACAAATACTTTTTCACGTAATGCCAGAAAAAACACTCAACTATAACATCATAGGCGTCCAGGACATTCGTAGACATTTTTTACCAGTTCTAATGTCAAAAGATGCCACACCCAATACACAAAATGTCAGACGCCCTGGCAAAATGGCTCAACAAGTTTTAAACCACGAAATATCAGGAAACTCAATAAAATCAACACCGATACCAAATGAAAAGTTTTCCAGCCCTCAGAAACCATCGGAAAACAACTCACAAACCTTAACATACGAGGAAGCTTCAAAATTTTATTCGCAAATCCCAATGCCAGAAGCCCAACCGCAAAAAAACCCTAAACAAATAATCGATCCTCAATGGTTTCAAAAACTCTGGCAACAATTTCCCAGATTGGCAATGGAACATGAAAACTTAGGTGAACCAAGTAGACTACCCCATGAATTTTTTATAAAACTCAAACCAAACGCGAAACCTCACATCAGTCCAACTTATCAAATGGACAAAAAACGCACAACTGAAATGCTGCTTTTCCTACAAAAAGCAATCGCTAACAAGCTTATCATTGCAACACCTTGCCAATACATCTCCGCAAGCTTTATGATTCCCAAAAGTGACCCTACCAAACCTTATCGATGTAAGTACAAACCTTTTTTTAAGCCATAAATTTTGCTTTGTTTAATTAATAAAATAAATGCTTTTTTTCTGTTTTTAGGCATAATCGATTATCGGATTTTGAACAGCCATACTGAAAGATTTGACTCAAACCTCCCCCGAGTGGATGCCTTAAGACATTTTGCAGGAAACGGAAAAATCTACAGCAAATTTGACATCAGCCAGTCAGTAATTTATAAAACAAAATTTTTTTAACACATATTTTCGTCCAAACTTTTATAAAAACAGCATCATATATTCTTACAGAGGCTTCCACCACCTTCAAGTTCATCCAGACACGATCCCTTTATTGGGATTTACGACACCGATTGGAGTTTATAGCTGGCTCAAGGTGCCGACGTTCGTGAGCTACAATATCATCATAATAAGCATCAGATAATGGAAATGATATAATTTTTCAAAAAATAAAAATAAAATTAAAAAATAAAAAATAAAAATTTATTTCAAAAAAAATTTTTTTGACCCCCCCTAAAACTTTAAATTCCAGGGGGGCAAAGACCATCCCAGGCCTGTTTCAGATCAACCTCAGCTTCGTTGTTGCCCTGGCAACGTACCACTACAATGAAGCCCGAAAACAGAGAGGACTTGAAAAGATTACGCAACCATATCTTTGCTACATTGATGATGTTCTGCTCATATCCGAAACAGCAACCGAACATAAAAGGGCAGTATTTTTCTTGCTATTCCAATTTAGCAGATTTCATTTGACGGTCAATCGTTCCAAGTGTGAACTAGGAACAGATAGTACAACCTTTTTAGGTCATTACTTAACAAACAAAACTTTACAACGAGCTCATAAATACGTTGATACATTCAAACGCCTACCAGTCCCAAAAACTATTCGTGATCTACGACGATATTTAGGAATTTCAAATTTCGTTCGGAACTATCTTCCAAGATTGCGCACTTTCAGGACTCCCTCAACAAGATAGGATCTACAGTACCAAAAAAACACAGTAAAAAGTGGCTATTCAATGGACACGTCCCTTGATTCACGATTTAGCAAAAATACGCAATTTAATCTTAGACGCAGATAGACGCAGTTGCTAATCATATTTACGACCCAGATTTACCCCTATTCTTAGTGACGGACGCATCACAAAAAGCTCTGGGAGCAATGCTATTCCAAACAAACCAACAAAACCAAGTACTACCCTTGGAATTTTTCAGCAAACCCCTCACACAAACACAACGAACATATGCAGCAATCGATGTGGAATTGCTTGCGATTGAACAAGCTATTCTTTTTTTCCACTTTTTATTAGACTGCAACTCATTCACGATCTACACAGACCACAAACCGCTCCTTACATTGCTAAATGCAAAACATACTCTCAATAAGTTCCGGCGAAGACGTCTACAATTTTTATCTCAATTTGAGATGATGGTCCAACACATCTCTGGTGTTCATAATGACACCGCAGACTTCTAAGCCGCATCTTACTGAAACAAGATCCGGAAATACCACAAATCAATATGACAGTCATGCAAGACTCTCGATTTTCTCAATTATTAAAATAATTCACAACGAAATTAACTCCTGTTTTCACAGAGGATTTCAAAAACAGATTATTTTTGGCACAGAAAATACAGCTTCCACAAATCCAGGACAAAAATCTTATCAGCGAAGCAGATCAATTATATTATTGGACAAACCCCAAAGGTCGGAAATTTATTTGGATTCCACAAGAACATTTTTTAGAAGCTCTTACAAGAGCTCATCATGCGTTCCATCATTTATCCTGGAAACAAACCTATCAGAGTCTGAGAAAACTTTTTCATTTCCCAAAAATGCGCAAATTTATTCGCGAAATGTTACAGAAATGCGCGACATGTTTACGATGCAAAACTAAACGCAACCATTTCCTAAATCCAGCAACCACATACGAAACGTATGACGGCCCATTCCAAACACTCCACCTCGACCATTTCCACCTCGACCATTTCCACCTCGGCCCGAACATTTTATTCCCACAAAAATTTATATTTGTTAATAAATTTATATTAGATCTTTCCGTCTTATGTTTTTACAATTTAAACCAGCGACACATTCGGAGCTGCTTCGTTTCCTTCTCCTGCATCTACGCAGCTGCTGCAACCTTCAACCGTCAGATGTTCTTTCAACCTAAGTTTAGAAGACAAACAATAATATATCTTGAAATGATAATTATCGGCCAGACAATATCAGCAGCCACGACTGCACAACCCAGGGGCCGAGCGATCCTTGAAGGAACTGCACAATGGGTGAGATACGCAGGAGCAAATCGGTATTTTAAAAAAGTGCATGAAACATAATGCACGAAAAAGTAGACCAGTCTGTTCGTCTCAGGTTAACAGCACTGGATGTTTCGAAACTCGAAACTGAAATTCGCGTTTCCGCCGCTACTGCTGGTTGGGACTACACTTGGGAGATTTGGAAGTCTTGTTCACAATAAAATCGAAGCAAAATAAACTGCCTCAGTTGCTCATCCACGGAAAACACGCAACTATCGCTATTTAAAAAAATGTCGAACAGACGATTCGCTGTCTTGTCTTACTGCCAAACATCCATCAACGGTATTTATACCGCATTAAACTTTTGGAATGACGTTTTGAAAAACATCACTTAAGTTTATATATGTTATAACTCATCACTTAAGTTTATATCACTATGTTATAACTTTTCGGAAGTCATGTCAATTTCTGAAATAATTTACGTCATCGAGCTCGTGACAGGAGATCCGACAACCGCGCTTCTTATGTGGCAGCATTCGTTTTGCTGCAAAATAATGGCTAAACTTTGCTCCATAAGATTGAGTAAACCTGTGTGTAACACTGATGTCTAAAGTTGTGTGTTTCATGCAAGACTGGTGGTCATGTTCACTTAGCCTATTTTTTTCATTTTAGACTTGTTAAATTCAAGTCCTACAAGTCAACCACAATTACGCTCCAGGCTGATGTCGGAACTGTTATCTCCACTTCCCTTTCACGGTCCGTTGCGAAGCGTCTGGAACAACACTGGGAAAAAGTTGCGCGACAAGCAATGACTTGGCGCGATTCGTGTCACGCAGTGGCACAGAGCGTCCATTTTGGTTTAGCTGGGTTCGCGCTAACAGGGGTTGTTTGCTGATCTCAGCAGGAATCGAAGAAGCGAACAAAACTAACCAAAGATAATTGTCAAAAATAAGTCATTTGACCAAACACTGCTGACTGCATGCGAAAAATCTCCAGCTTGCCAATTTAAAACTTTATTCCTTTTGCTCTGCGGCTTGGTTCAGCTCGGTCACCGTTACCGATTGATGGTTGGCGTTATATGGGGAGTGAAAAGTTTAACATATATGGTAAAACCAGATCGTTTTATAGAAAGCAAATCCTCAGAAACGCACGGAAGACTTGCAGTCTGCACTGTCTGGTCAGATGCTTACATAGATAGTTACGTAAACTTGATAAAAAATTATGAAATCGGTGAAAACTGAAGAATGACTCGGAACAGTTTCCAATCAAAAGTAAACCTCGTCACACTCGAAAGTTTATTGCGGCGTCACAATGTTTATTATAGTGTCCTGTTTCTGACGTGTTACGTTAGCTATGCTGACACATAAAGCAGTTGCTTGAACAGCAAACACAGAAAGCTACATATGTGTGGAGCTTAGCGCGCACTGTTACTTTTTACAACTA
>JGI24159J19872_10008837_pt1 | contig 13201 bp, 11 predicted proteins | sample Ectturendosymbi4_FD_19872 | JGI IMG/M metagenome (IMG submission 19872) | reverse complement strand
CCCACCATTATTATGCATGGGCTTAATGGCTTATTTGTTTTTGGCATTTTGTTTGATAAATTTATTTAACTGTGACAATGCAACTGTTAATTTCATTGAAATAATGTCCGACCCGCGAACCGCATGCGGCCCAGTCGAGTTTAGGTTTTCGCTGTAGTAAAAGTATCCTACATGCTGAGAACTTGTCCTAATTGTGATAATCTTGAATTTGACATTTTTGTTGTAGGTGGTCCTCAGTGCCACTTTATCACGTCTGTTACATTGCAGTCAGGATTCGAACGCGTTCAGGAATTAGCTTTAGCTAATCTAGTTTGCTAAGATCAAAGTAAGCCATTCAATGGGCGGCCCTGGTTAAGCTAGTGACATAATTTTTGGCTCAGTGAGCTACTTGGGTTGGACAATGGACATAGCTGCATTAAACAAAGGTACGGCTTCAACATTCCTCCTTTGTTTTATGGCACGAACCACGTTAGTCGTTTCTAGGACACACGCTTTATCAGTCTCTCCAATCATACAGTGTGTATCCTTCTGCTTAGCAACGCGGCAAGTAACCTTGTTTCTAAACAAGTCATCTGCGCTGTAAATCCGAAATTCAGCAAACTCAGTTTCACAAATCCAACCCTGTTAGAACGAAAAGAATCAAGATTATCCAACATGACGTGCTTTTTCACCTTTGCTCGTTTCAAACTAGCACTGGAAAGAATTTCGCATGTAACCTTTCGCAGCCATCATAATCAGCAACTACGGTGAAACCAAAGGCAACAGTTTTTGTTTGACATTTCTATAGGGTGGTTCAGATTTCAACTTATTAAACCTTTGACAGCAGAGAACCTGTATACGACAAGACCATATTTCATCTAGCCCTCCAATCAGCAAGAATGTGCAGTTTAGATTTTCGATTCCGCCAGACACTGCATACCACATTACAAATGCGATTTTACCTTCACCTGTAAACCAGAGGTCTCCAACCTACCACCCGCGAAGATATTTTGACAATACTAAAAATACTTCCCGTTTGATTTGGTAGAATGTAACTTATCCCGAAGCGATCACGTTACGTAAGATTGTCTGGCAACTGTTGTGTAATAGCTTAACGTGACCCCGGACAAAAAAGACCCTACTTCAAACTATTTCAGCTACATGTCTGACTGCAGTTCTGAGCTAATCAAGCGATACTGGCCCGAATAAACAGCCACTGCTGGGTTTCCTGATGTGAATTGTTGGGGCCGATCAAGCATACCCACGGACCCAAGGTTTACACCTACCATGAAGATATTCCGGTCACCAGAGGCGGGGTTTCCTGAGGTGTTCTCGTGCGGTTGATTTTGACCCAGTATGCGGAATTTGTTTTAACTGTCAGATAAAAATTACCCTCCAGCACATACGATTTCGTTGCCAAAAGCTGCCACAGGCAAGTCAAAAATAGTTTGAGCGGACCTTACTGAGGTCACGTACCCCGGAAACACGTTCTAATTTCGTGGCCCATCAGACCTGTGGACACCTCACGCGCCTGAGGGTTTACATGAGCAAGGTTGACACGCAATCGTGCAGCGTACATCACAGTGCCCGGCGGTACTGTGCGTAAACCTTTCGCAATGCTTCAAACGCTTGGTTTGTATCGCGAAGACTTCACGGTTGCCTGACAGGCAAATCAACGGCACCCGCAACACATGACCCGTAAACGAGTGAATGTTTCATGCAACAACGGAACTGCACTTAAGTGACCACACAGCATTTCGCGGAGGCGCATATTTATTCGATGACACTTTAATTTCGAGCATAGTTCCAAATCAAAGCAATTAAACTCATCTTAGACAACCAAGCTTGAGTGTTAAGCGGCGAGAAACAGGCGCGCGAAGACAAATAAAAAAACAACACATATTTTTAATATAAATAGCAAGTGCGGAGGGCTCGAAACACGACTGATATCCTTATCGTCAAATTTTTTGGACAAGTTTTAAATACCGATTGGCGTAGGTGAATGCCAGAGATATAAGTTCTGGTCACAAGTGAGTCGAACAGCCGCTTTCACTTAAGCGTCAATTCGAACCCTTATTACATTCGCAGTGCTGCGGTCAAGATGATGCATTAAGACTCGCTAACTCCTATCACGCTTTCTTGGCCAACACCAACTTTGAGTGACTACGCGCCCTACGCGTAGCCTCCCGGGCGGGGTGCGCACAAAACTTATAATACAGCGCTTTCGACCGCCGTCGCAAGCTGCCTTGCCCTCCCTCTCACTCGGTGATGTGATCGGGTTCGTGGCCAGACTCATAGCGGCGCCACATCTTGAACAACAGGTCCTCCAAATCCTGGGCGTAGCGCTTGATGCTGAAGAGCGGGCTGTGAGTGCGCTGCCGCCATACCTTCGCTCGCACCGACTTCAAGCTGAATATCGCAATGCAGTGTTATTAGTGCACAATCCACAACGAAAGCATCAAACTAGTGACGTAAATTTCCACACGAAGTGTAACGAAACTTACTACTCTGGGTCGTTTCCGAGCTTGACAGCAATGTTCTCATAATCCTCCCTAGTTTTGGCGACGAGTTCGGGGCAGCCAAGACATACAAGCTGAGATGAAGCTACCCTGCTCGCAAGCGTCTCTTGCGGCAGAGTTACCATCGGACAACCAGCCCACAAAACATCCATTCCTGCCAAAGGAAACGGGCGTAGTAACAAATACCTACAAAACGCGCTACAATTTTGAGTCTTCACGCTTTGACAACACGGTTGTTTACATCGCGAAATCATTTTCTTGTTGTGGCGCAACCTTCTTCATTCAGAGTAAATTACAACAGGTTTGTCGTTCTGACTTCGTCCCTACAGCAACTGCACAACTAACCGGTTGTGTGCCCGTTGCATAACGGAGTGTCCAAGCATACGTCAGCAAGCTGTCCACGCCGTACGTGTTCTTCCTTTGGAGCGACTGGTGAGAAGATGATGCGGTTCGGATTTATGCCACAGTTCTGGGTGGCGAACTTCTTAACGTTTGTCTCGCCAACAGCTGGAAAACGCAACAGCCAGAGAACGCTGTTCGGCACGCGCTTCAGAATCTGCGAGAAATCACTATCACGTTTAACCTGTTCGGCACGCGGACAATTCAATATAGTGTTGTGCCGCTTACGTTGCACCACATGTTCAACGTGGCGGGATCGATCTTATACAACTGGTTGAAGTTGCAATAGACGACGGCTTTGGCAGGCAATCTGTACTGGGAGCGACTCGACGCCACAATTGCAGATGGTGGCTTTTCACCTGTAGCAGCTTTGCCATCAACCTGTCAGCAAAGAGACGCTTGTCACCAGCAGCTTCGAAAGCTTCATACTATTTGCCATTAATTGTGAACAGTGCGCTTGAGGTGACTTGATTAGGATAGTATAAAATCGTATGAATAGCACAGCAGAACGGCACAGAGCAAACAGTCCGTCCTGCAAGTGCGGCAGAAGAGAGGTAACTTTGACAAATGAAGGTCTTTCTCAAGGGAACAACCAACTTACCTGCACAAGAGCAAGCCCATTGTGAACAACCCGCGTTTCGTCGAGCTGACAGGTGAGATTACCTTTCTTGATCATGCTTACAACTTTCAATGCATTGGAGTTTGGAGCAATGATAGGGGTATGGATCTAAAAGAACGAAGATATTATAACAGAGTAATGTTAAGAGTTCAGAAGAGAACGGGGCGCTGTGTCTCATTTAACGGCACTTACCTCTTTGGCTTCGTCGTCTTTGACAGGACACGACGAATAGCTGACGTTCCCGAAACAGTCCAGGGTGTCTTTGAGATCGCAGCTATTGACAACGCACAGATCGTCACTGATCGAATCATCCCGGCAGTCGCTCAGGTTGATCAGCGCCTTTTCCTGAAAACGGGATACACAGATGAAAGCAGGTCTAGACTGGAGTGATATCAAAAAGCTGACAAAACATATTGACTGCTGCTTATGAGTGTCAGTCAACAATCAACACGCGCGACAGCGAGAATAACGAAGTTTCGTAATTTTTTAATCCAGACGATTTTTTTCATGCAACGTGAAGAAACCTAACGACGTTGTCAAATCAGAAACGCTAACGGTTTGCACTTCCAATTACGACTGCATTTTCACCCTCATGTGAGGAAACATCTGCGCATGATCGCCAATGAAGAAGGTGTTTGGCATGTAGGCAAGCTTCTCGCTATACTGGTGTCTCAGTTCGAAAGGCGACGTCACGCTGTCCGAGATGGTGTAGTCCATGAAAGTCGCTCCGCTTGTACCCGGGTACCCGAGCCACATGGCCTGCGAATAGTAAGAAAACGAATAGTATCCGATATAAATTCACAAGCTGAACAAACCAAAAGCTTTGTCGGACATACCTGAATGGGTGCTGGCCTTAGCGAAAAAATTTCGTTCCTAGCTCCTTTTGTGTATCCATTCATGTTCAGTAAAATGTGGATACCATCCTGATGAATGCGATCGGCAGCCTGCAAAAATTTAGTCCGTTGAATGCCACTGCTTCGTTTGCTCAACCCACACTAACTGAAATAAAGCTACAACACGTGACAGAAACACGAATAGCAGCACCTTGCCGTTGCACTGGATCAGTGACAAATCCACAAAATGAGCAACTTCTCCCGAAACTTTCTTTCTGAAGTTCGTTCCATCATCAGGACTTAACGCGTAGCAGAACACCTGAGCGTATTGAAACAGTAAGAATGCAGATGCAGTAATATCCACACCTTCCTACATAGACAACAGCATTTACATGCAGCGTTCTTAACTCACCTCCACCCTATCTAAATTGTGCACGCCTGGAATGCTCTGCATTAGGTGGGAAGTGGGATGGTTGCCGAAGTCAGAGCTCACGTATCCAATTCTCAGCTTGCCTCCGCTCAAGTTTAAAGTTTTCGGATATTCGTACGGAGCTTTGTGCAGGATGTTTATCTGCGGCAAACAGTAATCGTCAGTTTATTCTTTCCTAGAAACAAATACGATAGGCAACTTGGGGTTTTATCGTACAGATTAACTTCATATCAAACGCACTAACGATTTCTCTCATTTAACGAAAATCCGACCTGATAGGTAAGCTGCGGTATCTACGGAATGGCAATTAAATTACGGCAGATAGCAACGTTTATTTGTTCAATCGTAAATCGAACACAGCTCGCGGCTACCAGCCATTGGCCAAGCGGAAATGTTTACAACACATCACCACAGACAATCGCGCGCACAAATGTGAAAGCATTTGAAACCGTTTATGGCAACAATCTACATCGAACCTGGGTTTTTCTTTTCGCTGAGACATTTCGGTCATTTGTCCAAAACAGCTTAAAAGCGTCGGTCAGTTTTTTCGGTTATTGCATACAAATTCGTACAATGACCGAAAAAGGCCCAGTACCGAATTCTTTCATCGCTTGTGACTAACAAGTATGAAAACAGTTCCAATGCGCGCCAGAAGCTATGGATTTGTTGTAGCTAACCTTGTCCAGGCACAGAGCTCCATGGCGTGCCGCAATGGCTTTTCTAAACTCATGGCTGAGAGGGTAAAGCATCGAATGGTGAGGGTGCACCGATGGAAGACGGTTCCTTGAAAGTTGTTCGGCCACAATACTCACAAGCTTCTGCATTCTTTCATCATAACCACTCCAGTCGCATATGATCTAAGCGATAAAATATTGAGAAATACACGTTAGTCAACTGGTGCGTGCGCGAAACAATCTCTTCGGGATTTTTTTACTGCCTTACCTGCAAACAGTGGGCCAAGTTGCAGTAAGCATCCGGGAAATCAGGCTTCAACTTCAGAGCCGTTCGGTACGACTGAATAGCTGCAGGAATATTGCCACTGTCTTTGTGCACGGACGCCAAGTTACTATGTGCATCGGCAAAAGCAGGATTGATTTGGATAGCTCTGGTGTAACACTGTGATTTAAAAAGACGCACGGTACACATCCCGTCAAAGTGACGAAGATAGACGACTTACATCGTGAGCAATAATAATCCATTTGGTTTTCCAAACAGATCGACGATGCCCTTGGCATATTATAGCAATCCAACACGATTTCTCACGCTTATAAAAATACTAAATTGTTAAGTTTTTAGATTTTTATTGCAAAAGGCATGGCTCACGACGCCAAAGCCAGTGCTCATTATCACTCTTTTTAGGAAGCGTATGATTTACACCAGTGATTCCCAACAGAAGAGGAATTTTTACTAAAGCTACCTATTCATAAAATGTTTTACTTCATTTTCAAGTTGACATTAGTTCTATCACTTTATATTTGTAAGTTGTTACGTTTGTTAATAAACTGTAGTGCCATTATTTGACAACAAATGGTTTTGTCTCACTTTTAATAACCAATTTTTTGCCGTCAAGAAAGATCATTGTTCCGATTGTAGTTAATACTTGCCTACGAACTCGAACAGGGGAGGAATGAAAAATTCCAAAATGAGGAATGCTTCAAAAAAGGTTGGGAACCACTACACTAATTTACACGGAGTGCAACAAAATTACACACCGACAACTTGCAACAGAACAAGAAAACAAAAAGCACTTCACTGTTGGAACTACCTGTATCGCACCCTGCACGTCTTGCATTTCTTTTAAAGTGTTGCCCATGTTGGAATAAGCATCGGCAAACGTGGGGCTGATGCGGATCGCTTCTTTGTAATGGAGCAAAGCCTCTTGCAATTTCCCCTGTTGTTGCAACACGCTTGCCAAATTTGAATGAGCGGCGGCGAATTCAGGAAAAACCTGCATGAAATATTTATCAGCACTGCTAGACACCGTCCACACAAAACCGGGGTGGATAACGAATTGCAGTGAGATCATCGTACCGTTAAAGCTTTGCTATATAAGCCAATGGCTTCTTCAATGAAGCCTTGTTCACGCTTGATGTTGGCCAAATTGTTTAGTGAATCTGCATGAGAAGGGCACAAGCGCAGTGCTTTATTGTAGCAATCTTCTGCATCTTGCACTTTGCCTGCAACAAATTAGCAAAAGCTAACACAGGTAACTCTCAACATTTAACGGAGGTTCAGTACGGAAAGTACTGTTTGCTCTTTCGCTTTAATAAAATATTGTTCGAACTTGCATACAAACGACTTTTGTAACAGTTGCACCTTCACCCGAGAAAGTTCAGAACACGCCCATGCAAATGCTTTCCTGCTGCAGAGCGAAGTAGTCCTAACTTTTCTGTCTAGTGCATATATAAACCGAAAAGGAACGATGCCACTTTAATGACAGCAAATTAAGGAAACGAGTAAAATTGTAATCTAAGGTACCTTTCTCTTTAAGAGCGTTGGCAAGGTTGCAGTAAGCGTCAGGGAAATGCGGCTGAAGTTCGATGGCTCTTTTGTAAGTGTCAATAGCCAGGTCGATCAGTCCTTGCTCATAATAGACACACGCAAGATTTCCATGAACGACTGCATGGTTGGGAGACAAGTTCAACGCACGCAGGTAAGCAGCTACCGCTCTGCAATGGATCAGCGAACCATAGATAAAACTGCGCATAGCTGAACCAAATCAACGGCGATCTCGCTTTCGTAAGGACTGGAAATGTCAGCACTAACAAAATGGTGACTTCACCTGTCGAAAATTCTTGCTTCTTTCAGAACATTTCCAAGGTTGATGTATGCATCGAGGAAATTTGGATCTAGTTTAACAGCCTGTATTAAAAAAGATTGTATGAAGGCATGAATGGACTAAAGTTAAACAACAGTTCGAACATATCGGCTGTGCGGTGCTAGTTTTGAGGTATACTTCACTACTTAGCAGAATGTCGAACGACTGGATGCACTGTTATTAGTAGGGAAACCAACAGTCAAAATTTTTCTGCCTTTTCTAAAATGTATGAAACGTCCACAAACCAAATTTACCACGACGGAATCCCAACTTACTAGGTCAGTCAAAATTTATTGTTGGTCAAACTTTTCTTGCAATACAGTTTTTTTTCTTTGTCCATATTTTATATAACTACAACAGATAGTGATATGCTTCTGCAAGTTTAGTTGCCATTTTGTAACAATCATGGGTTGGTTGCAATTTCTGACATAACAGTGCTGTTTTGCCCACTACTTCACGATTGAATGTAATGTAGGATAGGCATGGTAAGGCAAGAAACGTGTTTTTACTATACTTGGTTTGGTAAATGCTCAATCTATTCTACATGTAGCGCTTTAACTTTATGTCCTCATGTTTGACTCTAGACTCTACTGCAGTTATTAATGTACTTAACAATATATCATCCCCAAAGTTAACAAACAAATTTTTTGAAATTTTGAAGCATAGAGTTATTTAATATGCTTCTGGGCTAACCTCAAAATCTCAAAAATAATTCAATTTTGCAATTCCAAACGCAGAAAATTTATAGGTCAAAACAAAGTTGAAATTTTAGGTTTTTAGGTCAAAAAATTGTTTGCCCCAGTTATTAGATCATACTGCTATATAGCGCTATCAACATAACCTACCTTTCCTCCCAGACAACGTGATTTTACGGCTAACGGTTTTAACTAAATCCAATTTTGCTTTCAGTCAGGATTTCTTACATGACTGCAACTGCATTACACCAAGTTAATACTTTGCCTAGCCTTTTCACAAAAGCAAACATTACTTAAAAACTTTGCAAATTAAGCCCTTACTTTTTCGAAATGATGAATGGCAAGCCAAATTTCACCCTGGCTGTTGAAAACACAACCAAGATTGCTCCAAGCCACAGCGAAGTTGGGTTGTGTCTCAATAGCTTTTAGGTAGCAAGCCTTCATCCACATATTTATAAAATTCCATGAAGTATCCATCCAAATGCAGGCAAAAAGTTAAAAAAAGCAATGTCACATAACGAAAAGGTATTGTTTAAATTGAATGCAGTGCACAGAAATTTTAAGACTATAACGTGATTGACTGCACCATGACGGCCTCCACCTTGGACTTTCCCGCAATACTCTTTTAACCAACACACGTTGCAGTACGTGCTGTATAATATGTTAATTTCTCAGTCTCCTGATCAGTTTAGCAGCCATGGTGCAGTCAGCGAAAAGCGCGAAAAGCAGAGCAGCTGCATTAACATGAGTCTTGAAAGCGTTAGTTTAATGTTGATGTATTTTTATGCATTACAATGCATTTGGCGAGTTGAAAAGCATACTGGAATTTATACCGTTGAATTTCACTAATCTTTTTTTAAAGATCAATGTTCGATTGTCAATGCAGATGTTCAATTAAAAATTGCGCAGCTGTTTGGCAATTCCAACGCCCTTTTCACGGTTTCTTGCAATGAAAATCAAAATGCAGAACTATTCCATCGCTTTTGGGGTACTTTGTTCCTTTAGGGCGTAAAATGCCTATCAGATGCGGAATTAAAAGACGCAAGGGGCGCGTTTCTAGTGCACTGCAATATTTCGCCAAGCGCAGGTTTGCATGCATGGGCAGGGACTTCGCACAACTCACTTAATCAACTGTTATTCTGAAACAAAGACCAATGTAATACAAATATTCTAACATGTTATAATAACTCAGCCACTGTTCCCCATATGATTGACAAAAGTCAAACCTTTTACATTATTTCTAACTGTTTTACTGAGTTGTTATTTACCAAAAGTAAATGGAACAGCGCGTCTCAATATACTTCTTTAGTCTCCCCCCCATTCAGGAATACTATACCGCTGCCTGTTATGGACGATGAGAATCGGACTGCGAGGGCAAGTGCGGCAGGACAAATTCCATGCATATCGATCCAAGAGCATCTTCTTCATCGGTGTCTGCAGCAGTTCGCTCACACCTTTTGCACGCTCAATTAAAACATATCGCAAAAGGAAAGAAAAGTGAACAAGTATGGTTAGTTCTTGCATTAAAATGTGTTCCTAAAGCTACCAACAACTTATATTACACAATGCTTACAATGGCATTCAGCGAACTTGTCAGAAAACATACCACCATAATCAAGTACGTTTTGAATAAACAAGTTTGCTGTAATGCTGCGAAACAGAAGCAGAACATGGACTGCATTTCATCAAAGTTGGTGTCTACACCTCAATATCCACTACGCCACACACAGATTCTTGTTGACCTTCTCCCTCTCCATACACGTTTAAACAAAGACGGTCAAACAAAAACCAACATAAAAAGGCCACTGTGGAATGTTGTTCCACCTGTTTGAGTTCCGTCAGGTCAGAGGATGTTCCAGTATGCTTTATACTAAACGCAATTTTGCGACAGCATGCCCTCACTTTTTCTATTAACTGTTTTAAGCAATTTCCAAGGGTATACTTGGCTGCAACACAGTCATGCTGTATGCCAGGTATATGCAACACAACTGGGTGCCAAACCCTTTAGATCACAACAAAACTTGGCCAGTTATGCAGAAAGCCGCAGGGCAATGCTGGAAGCGTAAATGCGTTCGCAATGCGCAGCAAAAATGCATACAGCTGAGAAAACTTCCATGGACCTTTTAACCACCAAACCTTAATTAGGCAAAAAACTCGTACTTGAACCCACGGCTTTTAAACAGCATCAAAAAATTGCGATGCAAAGCAACCTTGCACTAGAGCATCACGCCTGGTGCAAGATTGTGCAGCAAAGCCATGGCAGTATGGTTTTCACACTAATCTTGTTTTTTTTGAGCAACTGCAATTTCAGCTTGTTATTACTTTCTAAAGTTGCTGCACTCAGGTTGCAACTCATCTTGAATATGGCTAGAGTGAAAAAACAGCATTCAAGAAAACCCTTACTGCACATAAATATGCAGTTGTGGGTAACTTTGCCACAAACATTGGCAGCTCATGTAACAGTACCACTGTAACAGTATTGACTTTCTGAAAATGCAATCCATGCTCCAACAGTGTGGCAACTGCCTGGTACATAGATGGAGACTTTGATATTGATTTAACTATTTTCACAAGCACTTGCCAAGCTGTTGGATAGCCTCCACACTTACACTGTAGATGTAATTTGAAATTTACAGTATTTGATAAAAAACATTAACCAACTTGACATGGACGGGTATATTTGACATTCAACATGCAATACCTTTGCCTCTTCTAGTCGACCCAAAGCTTTCAGAAGGTTACCGAGGTCACTTCTAACACAGTACAGATCCTGAAATACATACAACAGAAGCACGTAACACAACCAAACACCAGTTTCTTTCAGATTTCACAATTGCACTTACAGGGTTGATTTGCAAAGCTGAGAAGTACGCATGAACAGCACCTTCCAAATCACCCGCAGTAACAAGTGCTGCAGCAAGATTGATATAACCATCAATGAAATCTGGCTTCAGTCGCACAGCATGCCTGATGTAAAACACAAAATAGTAAATAATAGCAGCAGGCTGGCCTGTTTTCACTACCCCATGTTCACAACTGGCAGGTGAAAGCCGTAATACAATGCTCCAGCCTAAACTTACATCTAGACCACCTAATCTTCCAACTACATGCAACGCACCATACTTTAAAGTTTAAAATGTCCATACTTTGTTAAAACAGATCACCTGTAATGTTCCAATGCTTCTTGCAATTGGGATCTTTCTTTATAAACGTTGCCAAGATTAGAATATGCCTCAGCCAGCATTGGATTTGTTTTAATTGCATGTTTGGAGAAGTAGGCAGATCTGCAAAAAAATTAAGGTTTTAGGAAACCTATGCTGAAACATTTTTACATGATAATTCCAGTAACCAGCTAAGAGATTAGTTTCACACTAGCAAGAAAGTTTTACTGCAGAGTTTGTACAATACTCCTGATAGAGCAGTGGTTCTCAAAGTGGTCGATAAATAGTCGAGGGGTTGAATGGGGGTCAATGAACAACTGCTGGGTCTACTGGAACAATGAAGCCTCCAATTCAAAATTATTTTTAATCGGGCAAGGAATGCTAACGGCATTTTTCAACAAATCAAACAAAATTAAGAGGGCTGATCAAATTTCAGCCACTGTAATTTGAAAGTACATTTAATTCGAATAGTTTTTATTAAATCATCCATTGTGATGACACTATGAACACTGTTCTGTTTGTTATGCCACAAACATTATTGTAGTGCATGAGTCACATTACGGCAGTTCTTAGACTGGGCAGTACAGCAGTACGCTATGCAGTAAGACAGAGAACAATTATTGCAAACGCCAGTGATAGCCACAGAAAATACTTTTGCAAACCTAGCGACAGTGAGTCAATATGCCTCATAGGGAAAGAGTTCAGTGTATACATTTCCTAACACAGAGTGTTTCGGGCAAGGGCGTACGCAATGGGGGGTTGTGGTTTGAGCTTGATATTTTACAAAACTTTTATTACCTGTGCAAAAGAAATTTAATTGTTTTCGCATACTTTATGCTTGTTAATTTGTCGACGTAATGCAAATACAGCATTCCCCGTTTACCATGGTTAATAAGCCCACCCGCCCAAAATTGTCTGGTCCAGAATTACTCCATTTATTCCTTCAATAAAAAAATCTGCTTTATAAGCTCAAAACCCTGCTTAATAAGACCAATTTTTGGAACACCTTTGCTTAAATTTGGGTTAAAAAACGTTGTAGCTCACACTTCTTTGCCTTGTTATGGACGGTTTCACACTTTGTAACGCTGCTGACTTATTTCCTAATTCAACTATTTCGCCACAGATTGTTTGTTTGTGCTGTAATCGATAGGCAAGTCAACTGGTGCTCTGTAGAATTTATTTGCAAAATGACAAATAGATGTGGAGACGAAATGAATATTATTTTTTCGTAATTATCACTGACAAAGAAAATTGCTCGTTACCTGTAACTGTTTTACATCATAGATTTAGCAACTTTTAGCAATAGTACAGTCGGGCATACTCATTTATGCGCATGAGAGTAGCGAAAATTTGTCCATTGGTTAATAAGCCCACCCGTTATAAGTCCAAAATCGTCTGGTCCCGAGGTGGGCGTAACTCTTTGGCATCCGGCTGCTTTCAGGGATTATCAAACAAAAAAACGCCTAAACGCATGTGGCTTTGCGCGGGAATATCTCTGCTCCTGTTTGGGTTACGGACCTAGTTGAAGCGTCAAAAGACGCAGCAAGTCTTCTAGACTGCACTCAAAAAAAATTTTTTTTTGCTTGGGGGGTGCGGTTTTTTGTGAGTGACGTCATAAGTGGAGGACTTTTAGGTTACCTTGGCCCACTGGCCCTGGGCGCCAACTGTTAGGTGGTAGTATTTCGCTGAAGTTTTTACTGGAAACTAGGCTACAATCCAAGTCTTTTGATACTTTGGATGACCTGCTG
>JGI24159J19872_10008836_pt1 | contig 13201 bp, 12 predicted proteins | sample Ectturendosymbi4_FD_19872 | JGI IMG/M metagenome (IMG submission 19872) | reverse complement strand
AAAATTCTTTTTTCTTTGGTCATCATTTTCAAAAAGCAATAAAATATATGAAAACAAGGAAATTCTGAGACATAGGGTTACACCTCCCATTCAATTTTATATGGAATGACCCTGTTGTGAAGTATGCTTGATCTCTCTTACACTAGCAAAGCTGGTATGAGACTTGATTAGCTGATATTACTGAAATCCCCCCCCACATTTACTGTCTAGATCCGACCCTGCCTTATGAGCTCGCGGAAACAAATTGATAAATTAAACAAACGTTAAATATGAGGTAACAAGTCTCTGTCAAGTTTAGATATTGCTATTTATCTATAAGAGCCACGAGTCGCAGTTCGCCCACCGTTGGTATAAACCTACGTAGCTTGACATTATTAGCTGTTGCTCATTCGTTGTCTCACTGCATGACCTACCAAGGTGTCTGCATCCAATAGTCACATGCTTCAAAACAGCTACCACTGTGGCACCGTAACTTGAAGTGAACCTTCTAAAGACATGTTACCATGTCATTGTGACGCAACAAAGCCTAATAGTAGAACGAATATCCCTCCCGAGATTCGCAACCTGAATTTGCAGCCAGGGAGTGGATAAAGTGAACTGCAATTTCATGACTGCACTATCCCAGAACAGTGAACTGGCTCTTGTGCAGTGTGAGTGTCATATCGGTAAACAAACTGTCATTACAAGAATTAACCCAACTAATCGGAATTAAATTGCTGATTTTACATTAATTGGATTTTTTTACTTCTTTTCCAAGGGGGGCAAATACCCGTTTTGCACCCCCTGCGGATGCCAATGCCCATACAGTTCTTAAGTTTTGGCCGATTGAAATTTTATGCAAGCACTTTTTTTGCTCATAGGTCAATGCAAATTGGCTTGTATCTTTATAAATAACCAGACACAGATGCACAAAAATTGGTTTCAGGGTGTTTTAAAGGTCAAGGAAGCCAAACCTGCAATCCAAATATTAGAAAAACAATGTTTTCATGAAGAAAACAGCAGCTGAAAAATTTGCAGCATTTTGTTAGTTCCAAAATTTGACTTCAAATTTCAAGCTGTTGATGTAACATCATAAACAATTTTTTTTTATTTTGCACCACTATGCTTACATTTTCCATTAAAATAAGTTTGGTAATTATGTTTTTTAAGGATTTTAAAAAATTGTGATGGAAGGTTCATACATTTCATACACAAACACAATATTCTGCTGAAAACTAACATTCAACAATATTTCATATATTCACTATAATGAAACTATTGAACATTTTCCCGTAAGTGAGTAGTATGAACAATCAAGTTTAAAGAACACACAATATTGTCTAATAAGAAATTACTGTAGCTTGTACCACATAAATTTTTATGTTTGGTGTTCTAGTTTTTCCTAATTCTTTCAGTGTACCGTTTCTATCAGAGAACACTTTGATCATATCCAGTATCAATGATTTGCAAATAACACCACACCTGCCTAGCTACAATGCCAAAGCAATGATTAAATAACAGAAGCATCAGACACTCCCATTGTCACAACAATCGAACTGAGTTGAGCTACAAAGCGCACTGTTTTTGGTAAAGTCTGGCTAGCATTTGTTAAATTTAAAAAAGCATAGGTGTTTAGGAAAGAGCCTGGAGCAGAAGCTAGTAGCTACCTCTTAAATGTTCATAGTTCGGGCTCCTGAACTTTAAACTGAGCTCCAGATCTGGGTCTTTGCAAAATGCCCAATTCTGGCGCTCCAGCTCGACATCCCTGGTTAAAATAAAGATACATGCTAATGAGATGCTAACACTCACAAACAAATATAAAGTATAATAGAAAAATTTAAAAAGTGTAAAAGCATAAGAAATAGCATTTTGCTTCATGGTTCAGTTCACTGTTTTAATTAAACTCCATTTTATAGTCTGTATTTAGTTGGCTTCACTATTTATAGTTCCTTACATAAAATCAGTTCTAAAGATTAAAATTTTGAAGAATGGTATGTTTCAACCTTTTCAAGCATGATATTAATTGATCCTAGTTTTGTATTAAAGCATTGCATACCTCTGTGTTAGATATTTTGCATATGTTATAACTGATATAGCTTTGCATGAGAATCATTTAAGCCTAGCTATGTAATATTCCATATGACAGTGACTTATATGCGCAAAACCTCTGTGTCATTCTCAGGCCCAATCCTGGTTAAAATAGATTTGTATTCTCAAGGTTTTCACACTACATATTTTACAATCAACTGTACACTAATTTTTACTGAAATAATCAAATATTATTACCAACACAGTCTCTTTTACTTCAAATTACATATAAAAAATAACCTTAGGTTAAATCAAATGCAAGGTGTTTCATCTTTATTAAACTTTTTGAACTAAAATTATAGTCACATAAAACTTTGTTTGAAAATTTAAACAGCATTACAATAGGACTGCAGGAATAATTAAGAATAAAAAACACTTGATGATCAACACAGTGAACCACATCAAAAAAATTAACACAACATGCACACCAGGCAGCAAGCACTTTAATTATTACATTTTTCCATAAAAAATCATTAAAATGAAGAGTTCTCGTGTTTTCAAAATTTGTTACAAAACACAATAAACCCATTTAAGATGTGGACAAATACCACAAGATCACTACAATCGCTAAGATCACTACGATCGCTAAGTTCACTAAGAAGGTAAGATCACTAAGACCTCTACGAACATTAAGATCGCTAAAATAAACAAGTAACATTAAATTGTACTGGATCCAATATAAAACGCTTCTTCAGATTGGATCCGCACTGTTAAATTTTTCAAAAGAATATAGCTAGGATCAGAACCATATTTGACTATATTCATGGAAATAAACTGCAGCATTTTTGTTGTTAAAAAGCAGCGACTTGCTTTAAACATTTTTGGACTGAAAGTGGACTTGCAATTCACTTATATTTTCTTCACTATTAAATTGGGTCCAGTACAATTTAATGTTCATGTCTGATCTTAACAATCTTAGTAATCTTGGCGATCTAAGTGATTTGGTGATCTTAGCAATCTTTGTGACCTTAGCAATCTTAGTGATCTCAGCAATCTTGTGGTATTTACAGGTGTCCTTGCAACGTTTGCACAAACGTTTAGTTCAGTTCAATTCAATTTATTCAGGCAACTTATAAAAGCAACTTTAAAGAAAAATAAAAAAATTTGCAAAAATATAATAAACCAATAATATACAAACACAATAGCAAAGAGGTTTCCAAGTTTAAACAACATCATAATAGTGTCAGTAAAGCAGCATTCATAAACTTAAGTAATATCCACTATATTAAGCACAGCAAGACACCATAGCCTATAGCTATAAGCAAAGCATTTAAAACCATCTACTGGATCTAGCACATATACACAAAGATCATACATATTGCAAAAATGATATATATATATTAAAAATACAGGGAAAAATGAAGTAATTTAAATGTGGTATTGAGTGATCCATTACAAATTTCTGCAGTACACTGTAGACCCGATACAACATGGAATCGGATATGCGGTTTGAGTATGGACACCGATTTCATAACTGATTTTCTGCGATACAGTACTTTTAGGTAAATAATTTTAAGGCAGTGTCTATTTTGCCGCCAAAATGCCGACGGCAACAGCTTGGCTGGAGCTATTGTGCCACCAGTCTGAAGCTTAGCAGAAATGAAGTAAAAACAAAAGATAAACCCTAAAGCTAAACCCTAACCCAAACACTAATCCCTAACGCAAACCCCTAACCGTAACCCTAATGCTAACTCCAAACTATAACGCTTATCCTTAATGCTAACCCTTAACGCTAACCCTAACACTGACCCCCAATGCTAACATCAGCACTAACGCTAATCCCTAACGCTAACTCTAATGCTAACCTCTAACACTAAGCAAACCCCTAACCCTAATGCTAGCCCCTAACCGTAACACTAACCCTAACCGAAACACAAACCCCTAACCATAATGCTAACCCCTAATACTTACCCCAACACAAACGCCTAACGCTAACCCAAACGCTAACCCCTAATGCTAAACCAAAGCCCTTACCATAATGTAACACTAACCCCTAACTGAACCCTAAAGGTAACACCTAATGGAAAAGTTTTTAAAAAAGCAAAAAAAAGAAAAGTCACTAAGGTGAGATTTGAACCGAAAACCAGTGGCATGCTAGACATGAAGCATAACCACTACACTATGAGCAGCACACTTATTGCATGACAAACTGACCTTTTCATTCTAACTGCGTCAGACTGGTGGCACAACAGCTCCAGCTGATCTGTTGCCGCCAGAAAATCAGCGGTAAAATAGACACTACCAATTTTAAACATCTCAGAATGCACAGTCACATACGGTTTTGTAACAATCCAGACCATGTATGACATATGTTACGTTGATGACTGCCTGACGTATGAATGCCTTACAAACCATGATATTGTGACAAGTGTTCTCAATGTTTCTTGGAATGAGCATGCGACCGATATAGATCATATTGAAGAAGATGATGACCTACCACCACCTCTACCAAAACTATGTGATGCAATAGCAGTGACTGATACAGCCTTGCAGTGGCTAGAGTGTCAGAACGTTGACAAGATTCACATCTTACACTTGAAAGAAATACGAGAGATCGCAAGAAAAAGAATAGACAAGCACTGAAACTGTCAGCCCTGGACTCATTTTTAGTATGAACATTTTTTGTCATGGAAATATACGTTCTTGGTCATGACTGTATACCATTTGTTATGCAATAAAATACCTTGGTATAACGGGTCTCACTTATAACACAGTCTGATGTTGTGGATCCCGACATCTGCATTATATCGGGTCTGCAGTGTACCAGCAAATTCTGACTACAAAATGAAGATGACAAAATATATTGTGATTAATTCTACAAGTATATAATATGTATAAGCCTATACTTTTTTTTTTCGCTAAAAGTAGACATTTTGTTCACTGAGACAGATTGGTCATTTATCCCATAGTAGTACTGAAACTTACTGTAACAGTTGAGTATTCATTAGTCTATATTTTTAGACACTGTGACCGAACTGACTTAATTTCCTTAGTCATTAAAAAAAATTAGTCTATGACTAAAAAAACTACAGTCCATGTACAATGGTTCCAACATTGAAGTCTATGTCTTCTTTCAAAAATTGATTTTTCGACTTAGTACAACTTCAAATAATTGCAATGAGCACTATTGCTGCAACACAGGGCTTTTGAAGCAAACAGTGTAATATTCACCTTCCTTGAGGATCTCATGGACGTTGACTTTAGTTTAATTCTTAGGCACACAATTCTTTAAAGCTAAGTTATTGAGAATTATGTTGGACAAGAGATGTGTGCAGGGGCGGAGCCAGCCAGTAAGGTTAAGGGGGTAATATTTGGCAGTCAAGTCTTATAACGGCTTTGCTGCTATAAGAGGGATAAAGTATGTTTCACAATACTTCTGTGACAAAAGAATGGATGACAAAATGGCTATATATCGCAAATGCTGTTTTCCGAATTGTAAAAAAACATGGTGAATAAAGTTACTTTCAGAGCTTTTAGGGGAGGGCGATTGCCCCAATAACCTCTCCATGGATCTGCCCCTTGATGTGTGTCTTGACAATTATGAATGGATTGTAACTGTTTTTAGACATATATGCTTTACTCATAAACTAACCATATTTTGTTTTTCATATACCTAACACTTATTGGATCACTTTTTCTTGTTAAACCTTTTGTAATCTGTTTCCAGCCTTGTCTCTTCAGCCTCATTCAGGAATGCTACAATATATCTATGCCCCGCAGGACATACATGAAGCTGTAGTTGTCCATAATCTGGTCCATGCATAACTGTATTGATTCTCCATGATCTAGGTTGATAATAATTGTTTTTTGCCTCTGCGGCGTGTCTTTATTCTGTAATGTCATGGTTGCTGCATGGCCTTCTGCTTCATAAACTCCATCCATTGTCACTTACTTCTCTCACATATGTGCACGCCTTACTTGTTCATCTGTATATCACTCCATTCTTCAGGTACCCTGTAAAAGATGGAGCTCCATAAATAGCAGAGCTTGGTTGCGGAGGTTTGATGACGTAAACAGAGTCGCTAAAACCGATATTTTGTGTTGAGCAGAGTAAACTAAATGGTTGTAAAAATAAATTTATTGCAAAAGGTGATATTACACTATGGTAAAAGAAGTCTATTCTGAAGTTTAATAATTTTTCCTTATCTGAGTTTCACAACGGTTTGGGGACAAGAAAATTGGTTTCAACAGTTGTGAAAGTATACATTTTTTAAACGTCGCAAACTTCCATACATTGATTACATGTTTGAGTGAAGCGCATATTCAGTTGCAATGAGAAAACATTTTTCCTTTGCATTTGTTCTTTTTGTTTCTTTCGCAACTCAACTTTTTCCACTCCGGTTACATCATCAAAGATCCGCTAACAAGATCCACCATGACGGAGCTCTGTCTTTTACAGGCAGGCAACCCATTCTTCATGCATTGCTTGCCCACCATCACCTGTGTTATTTAAATGATTGTTATGTACATTTTTAAATACAATATATAGTTTTTCCTTCAAAATAGCTTTCATATGATGAATCATCATATCAGGCTAACTTCTGTTACATTAAAGTAACATTAGCATTACGACTGCATTGCCACAGTTTAAGTTAACTGAACACACTCAGAAAAAACCATTGCCAGAGGTATACACTAAGTTTATATTCAACACAGGAATACAAAGAAGATACATTAAACCTACAGAATATCAATTGATTTTTTGACAAACTGAGTAACTACAGAACAGAACGTTACTTACTTCTTAGTTCTTACTACTTGAGCCCAGACTTAGACTACTAACATACTAATACTACACTGCAGTAATACTAAATACTACAGTAGACCGAATTAATTGCAGTTAAAAAGCAAACACATCCTTAACACATAATCTTACACAATCTTTAACTTAAAACATTCAAGGGGTGTGTTTACCGTTATCTTGAAGTAAACCAAACTCTGCCAGTAATAAAAAATTGGACCAAAAAAACGAAAATAACCAATCGGATATGTCTGCTGCACTGCTAGAGGCATGGAAAACAAACTATCAAACCTAAGACGTAACGATGACAACACAGAAATCTGCGCAATAAGCAAGAAGGAAAACGAGATTATAATTTTCAAACTAATTCCGGTAAAAAGTCAGCGTAAGACGACTCATTAAAAACTCAAACGTCTTTTCCTTTCTTGCGCACGTTTTGCCAAGAAATGAAAAGACGTAAATCATACATGTTTACGAGCTGTCAAAAATCGCATCGCTTGACAAAATCAGATAAAAGCCTGTTCATGATGCACTAGCAATTTTGCCAGACCTATGCTTTACCTAACGTCAGTGATAGGGAGACTCGAGTCAATGACTCGAGTTGACTCGAGTCACGATTTTTGGTGACTCTGATTTCACTCCAGTCACATTGAGAAAGATGGTTACTCGACTCGACACGAGCCAATTTTTTCACAGAATGACTCGAGTCAGAGTCATTTTTGCAAAATCTCAGAGCCTCTGATCAACAAACCCAGTTTGTTTGCATGCAAAGAAATGATCATTTTTTGGCCCAGTAATGATCAAAATTGGTGAAAATTTTCTGTTTTAACTTTCATGTCGTGTTACCCTATATTATATCCTAAGGGTCAAGTATTCATAACTTGCACAAAGATGGACCTGAGATTTGCTTTTCACTGAAGGGCTAGAAGGGCACAATATAGACCTATTGCCACATCACCATGATCCAATCAGGTATTTGCATATCGTGATAATGGCAGTCGGCCAGATACTGTTACTTTGAATTTTTTTCCAGATACCGTGATTTAAGCTATTTAAATCCAAATCAAAAATATACAGCTCAATATAATGCATATCCAAATTCCTGTCACTGTTATTAGCCTAAGACCGTGTTGCGACGTGATAACCGTGGTAAATTTTAAAAAGTATACACATGGTAGGATATAACAATGATGAGTCAATAATAGGGATTGGATCAATGACTGTTCAAGCAATTCCGTAACTATGATGACATGATGAGGATGCACAATAGAGCGGACTTTTTTGCTGGTCATTGTCAGGCTCAACATTCAAAAAAACACAATAAACAACTGCAGCGAATTTGAGAAATTCTTATCAAAGCAGTAGCTTAACCTACACTCCCCAATATGAATAAAAAAACCTGAAGAAGTTCACAAAATTATCATAAATACCAATCCAAATCTGGTTAAGCAAAAATGATAACATTCAAATCTATGTAAATGCTAGAATGTTGCAAGATATAAATCCAAATGTATATGCAAGTACATGTTGCATGTTCGTCTCTGGTTATTTTCATTTATTGGGCATGCGAAAGACAAGGAAGTATATAGCATGCAGTAAGGTTGAGCTAGATTTGTGGAAATGAATGAGACTGAAAGATATTAGTAAAATGCAAACGGTTTTCACAAAAATTTTGGATATAAATAGTCTGCAATCAAACATGCTCAAACAACACTGAGCACCATTTTGTCATTTATTGGGCAACATATCAGCATGTTGCTCGCAAATTTATAGCAAAAAAAGGAAGCTGCAATAAGTCCGCAGGTGGTGACGTGGTTCGAATAAAATGATGAGTTTGCCACTTTTATGGCACCATGATGGTAGTTCTGCAGGTAGGTTTACGTCCACTGTGCAAATGGTTTGCAGTTCAAATCTCACCGTGATCACGTGAATTTCATTTTGGTATAACCCTTTGAATCCTGCGCCGGCCAAAATTTTGGCGTAAGTTTGCAACGCTGTAACTCGCCACTCAACTGAGCTAGAGAGCTATCCAATCCATCCTCGGATTAAGCAAGTCTTCTGATTGAAATCGAAAAAAAAAACTATTTTCGTTTTCGGTTTGGGTTCGCTGGGGGGACCGCTGAAAGTGGGGGTGTTTTTCATTTTTCGGCCACCTTCACCTGGCCCTGGACCACAACCCATTGGGCCATTATTTTGGCTCAAGATTTTTTTGGAAATTAGACCAAAATCCGCATCTTTAGAGCCCTTGCATGCCTTTGTAGTATATCGGGAGCGAAAATTATGGCTCATAAACCAAAAATTGACCAAAATTTTGCTCCCTCAAAAACCACTTTGGTGGGCATTTCGCCCCAGGCAATAACTCGCCGTCAGAATGAGCTAGAGAGCTGTTCAAACCCTCAAAAGACTCTTGAAGGTATGCAGTTTGCAATAAAAAAAACGTTTCAGTTTAGGACGTCAGTTTTTTTTCTAATGCTTATGTAACGATAGGATGTTCATCTTATTCTTGCTGACGTCATCATTTTTGCCCAACCTTCCTTTAAGACCCGCAGGAGCCATTTAAATGACATTAATTTTTTTGAGTTTAGCTGTTTTTTGGTTACATTTCGGGACTTTGAAGGGTCCGAATGGGTTTTAGCGTTCCTGGTTCCAAGATTAAGGCCAAAAAACATTAAAATTAATTGGGAAAATCCCCCAAAAGTATTGAGAAATGCCCCTTACCAATTAGCTGTTTTTTGGACGAACTTTTGAACCAGAAACTCTAGAAACTCAATCAAGGGCTCTAAAAATGTGTAATCTGCCCTAGAATCCAAAAATACTGCGAGCCACAATATTGGTGCGTGGGATCGGATGATGACGTCATATAATTAACCAAAAAACATGCCCCTGTAATGATCCCATTAGCCCAAAATCCCACAACCAATTTTTTTTTTTTTTTTTCTATTCTAAACTTCACGACGCCACTAGTCATTACATGGTTTGAACAGCTCTCTAGCTCAATCTGCTGCCGAGTTATGGCTGGCCAAAGTTTGCCCTGCAAAGGTAAATTATGCCTTTTCTGAAAAGCTAGGAATTATGACAAAAACTGGGTTATTGACCAATAATTTTGGCTACAGATATGCTACCAAGTCAATCAAAAGCTCTGTGGACGCGGATGTTGACCTAGTTTTCAACAAAACTTTGAGCCAAAAGAATGGATCAATGGGTTGGGGCCCAGGGCCGGCCAAAGGTGGCCAAAACTTCCAAAACATGCCTTCTTTGTGACGTAACCTCCAGAAACCCCTCACCGAAAACGAAAAACGTTTTTTTCGATTTTAACTACAAGATTTGCTGAATCCGTAGATGGTTTGGTTAGCTCTCTAGCGTCTGGTGAGTTATAGGATTGCAAAGTTCTGCAAAAAAGGGGGTAAACCCAGGACCCAAAGGGATAAGCCTATTGGTTGCACACTTCATGCGACCTGCTTTTCTCTTTTCTTTGAAAGTTTCCACAGTTTTGTGTTCAGATTTACGGCTTAGGTTTACAGTTTAGGTTCAGAGTTAGGCTTATGTTGAGGGTTAAGTTTAGGCGTCATGTTTATGTTTAGGGGTTAGGTTCAAGGTTTAACTCCGGAGCAAACTTTAAGATAGGGGTTAGGTCCATTGGCGGACCTATAGCCACTGAGGATCCACTGGTGGACCCATAGCCATGAAAGGCCCACTGGCGAACCTATAGCCACAGAAGATCCACCGGGGGACCTACAGCCATCCACCGGGGGACCTACAGATCCACTGGTGGACCTATAGCCACTGAAGGTCCACTGGCGGACCTATACCCACCGAAGGTTCACTGGCGGAACTATAGCCACTCACGGTCCACTGGCGGACCTATAGCCACCGAAGGTCCGCTTGCGGACATATAGCCCCTAAAGGTCCACTGGCGGACCTATAGCCATTGAATGTCCACTGGCGGAGCTATAGCCACTGAAGGTCCGCTGGTGGCCTATAGCCAAAAATTTATAGGAAAAGCTTGAAATTTGTATGACTCGACATTGACTCGAGCTTGTAAACCAATGACTCAAAGAGACTCGACCAATCTTGTGACTCGACACGACCAAGACATGACTCGACTCTGACTCGGCTCGACAAAATTTCAGATGACTCTGACTCGAAGGGCTCGTGACTCTGACTCTACAAAAATGACTCGGGCACATCACTGGCTTACGTAAAAACAACTTAAAGCAGTTACCTGCAAAAATTCATTCATTTGATTTTAGTCCAAAAAATTTTCTTCAGTTCAATGCATCTATTTCATGACTCGTGGGTCAAGCAACACTGAATCTGAAACCGCAGTCATACACTCGACTCGACACAACTCACCATTTTTACTGATTTCATGCACCGACTACTGTTTTCAAAGGAGTTGTCATGACTCTAGAACCGATGAAACGATTTTCACGAGATAACACGTTTCAAGACGCATTCATTTTTAATGAGCAAAATTGAGTCAAAAGCGTTGATTTCCTGACTAACCTTTAATTGTTAGAATCAGTTGAAACTCCAATTGAGCTGGAAACCTTTTTACCCGTACATGGTTGGTTTTCGTCTGTGCTTGCTTGATTTGTTTTTACTTACAAAACAAACGTTACAGAATATATTTTTATTTATGTATTTGCCACAGACTCAGGCCCGTAACCAGCTTGAGACACCAGGGGAGCGAAGAGTTTTCTGTTTTTTTTCGTTTTGTAAGTAAAAACAAACCATTTTTTTTAATTTTCTTAAACTATGTCCAATTCTTTCAAACAATGTTCAACATATTTTTCCAGTGGGGGCTTCGCCTCCTCTGCTCCCCCCCTGCTTAACAGTCTGCACAGACTCATGGTCCATCTTACAATGGTAATCGAATACCGGGAGAACATAAATATTTTGAAAATTTAGATGCGAATGTTGTGCATATAGGTATTGCTAAGAGTGCGCAGCCATTGTAAACCAATATTGAATTGACATTGCCTCAAACATGATTTTATTATGTCATGTAACTTAACTATACAACTTTTTTATGATTCTCTTTGTTGAAAACGAATCATAAGTTTGCTTTTTCGTGTATTTCCGGGATAGCAACGTTTTTCGGTACTACGCATGGTCCAATTTCTGCCATTCGAAACAGCGAGGCTTCTTATAAATGTAAAGACAAATATGAGCTGTGGAACCCATATCGTTGTATTAGTTGGTCTTTGTTTATTGTAGGAGAATTACCACACAGTTGCAATTCGCCTATCAGCATTTGAGATAACTGTAGTTGGATGACACTCCTGCGTTTGAGCTGCGTGTTTAAATTTGATGTAAATAGCCACAATTGTGCGCTTGTGTAATTGTTTGTCACTAATCTCGGCTAACCGACAGCTAAGTTTGTTCGCTCAGTTTAAGATTCACTAACATAATTTTGTTTCTGTTGTGTTTCAGAAACCATATTCAGGGGACGGGTGCAGCCTGGGGCCAGTCACTTCAAGAAGCGGTGTCCCAAACCACTGGTCCCTCCCAAAATTTTCAACTGGCTACGCCCCTGATTACACGACTCTTGAAGTTTCCTTCTTAAATTCTGCCAAGTGTTTTCTGCTGATCCCCCGTTCCGGAAACAATTTTTGGAGGAAATACAAGGCTACAGTTTTTTCTTTTTGACAGTCATTGAGTGTAGGCTGGGCTTGATTAAGTGACTGCTTTAGCCATCTTTTGCGTAACCTGTGCTGTTAGTTTCAAGCTTTGTCGATTGAAATGTGTTTTGTTGCTAAGTAGCCTACTTGCAGCGCAAACCTGACTTGACAGTTTTATTCATGCTCTGAACCTGTGAGGTGTCAGAATAAGGGAAAGGTTGTCAGATGTGAGTTGAAAAACCCTGGGAGTGCTAGCTCTCCACACCTTGCCACAAAGGTTTGCATCACAAAAGGCATTTTTGTTTGATCATTCAGTGTTAGTTTATCTTCAATAAAATTTGCTTGAAAGTTAGGTTCTGCAAATTGAGTGTATCACGAGGGGCTTTTTGCCTTTCTCTGTCTCCCCTCGACTATGGACCTGGACATGCCTAATAAATCAAAAGTCAGGGAGTCAGTGGCGTCTCTATGCCAGTGGTGGACCAAAAGCGGAGTTTGGAGTCCGCAGAGGCGGACTCCGCATATTTTTTTGCGGAGACTGAGTCTAAGAACCCTGTTTGCTTGTGGAGGCAGAGCGGAGGAGATTAATTTTTTAAAATTTTCTTTGCTATGTTCCAACTGTAAGACACAAGATGTGACCCCTATGGGCCATGGGGTAGCATAACAATGTGCTTTTGATCCAGTAGATATCATTTATGCATGGGTTCTCATTACTGAATCAAGGACCATTCTCGCAGAAACTATGTCTGGTTAACAGCCCCCATTAATTGCC
>JGI24159J19872_10008834_pt1 | contig 13203 bp, 6 predicted proteins | sample Ectturendosymbi4_FD_19872 | JGI IMG/M metagenome (IMG submission 19872) | reverse complement strand
GTGTAAATATTGGGAACCGTTTTTTGATACAACATGAACAAGTATAAGGACGCCTTATTAAGACCACATATTGTACACATGAAGTATCACAAAATGTGCGATGTTTTGGAGGTGGAGCCCCTTTCTGAGATTTTATCTCGGTCCCCTAAATTCTAACATTCACCCTTGGTTGAGAGTCGTACCTGTTGGAGTTCTTATGATTTTAATGGCAGATATCACACCTGGTAAACGGAGTCGCATTGTTACGTTTTCGGAACAGTGATACTATTGCCAAACAGCCATTGCCAATTGAATAGAGTTTGATTTACAGGATTTGATCTGATGCATGCTGGAGTTCACATAAACTAAAGTACAGTGCGATGCCGCTTATTGGAGGGTAGCAGAAAAGCTAAGAAACCGCAAAAAAGCAGCTTTTTGCTCAAACAATGAAGACACAAAATTAGAATGTGCAAAAACGTAAATATTGGACTGTAGAAGACTGCAAAAGTGTTGTTTTCAGATGGAAGACCCTTTTTTTCAAGGGAAGCACAGTTTGTCAGGATAAGGAATGGTGCTAAGCAGTTAAGTCCTTCCAATTTCAATGAGGTAGTGAAACAATCCCAAAATAAGATGTTCTGGGGCAGTTTCTACTTTTCTGAAGTAGGTTCAATCATGCCAATTGGGGGTATGATAAATTTAGACAGATGCATTGATGCAATTGAACGAAAAGTCATTCCAGATATGAGAAGGACATTTACTGATGGTGGAAAAATATTCCAACAGGATCTTTCCTCGTGTCCTTCATCTAAAAAACTGATGATGATTTTCAGGAAACAAAAAATAGAAGTGTTAGATTGGCGTGGAAACTCGCCAAATCATAAACCCATCGAGAATTTTTGATCAATAATAAAATCTCGGTTACAAAAATTTCATCGCAACACCATGACCAAGCCATCATAGACATCGTTCCATTGTGATATCGAGATACACGACAAAGAAAAATGTCATAAACTGGTAGAATCCATGCCGCAGCGAGTAATTTAATTTTTGCCCTATGACTGTATTAGGGTTACTATTAATCTTGCCTTGCAAGTGAGAATTGCTACAGCCTACCATTAATGTTAAAATTGATGTGCAATTACAAAATTCGCAAGTAATTATAAAATTCGCAAAGCAACTATGTTATGTGCATTCTTTGAGATCAACCTAAGACCTTTTCAAATTAACTAATACCATTCGTAAAGGGTTCTAATGTAAAATAACAAAGCATGCAGTGTTCTTGTCATAATACTGAAAAGCTAATGAAGCTCTTAACCAGTTATAATTTTTACTTCATAAAGGTCTCGCACGAGCACATTTTCTCCTCTCAAGGGCCCTGTCTTGTAGTGGCAGATGCGACAGCACTTTACCTAAGTATGTGCAGAGACACGGTAACAAAATATCTTGAATGTGTGCTGGAGAAGCATCCCAACTTCAACACCAAGGCCTGTAAAATCATAACCGGTGACAACCACTCTGCTCTATCTCATTGGCAAACATTATTGTGTATAACAACCTACAGCCGATTGTTGGTGTGCTACGTGAGGCAGGACGTTGCTTGCAGATGTAAGGACTGACGATGTGTAGTGCCACGTGAAATTGATTTCCTCTTTGCAACAGATTCCTTTCTTGCTTCACCTGTGGAATGAAGTTATTGAATACAGTGAAGTAGAAAAATACATTTTTATAAATTAATCGACTCTGCGAAGTGCATGAAGGTTAAAACAGAATTAAATAAAACTCACAAAAAGTAAAGCTACCAATAAAGTGAATATAATCAGGGCTCCTATTCAGTGATTTCTAAGAAACTGAGATTGNACATGAAAACAACTATTTTCTTACAAAAAACAGAAATGTTACTTTTCAAAAATACATATTGCTGTAGTGTCATGAGTTGAAATGATGACTTAAGTAATGATTTAATTATACAGTACTGTACTGATTTAATTATACAGTTGCAGTACTGATTTAATTATACAGTTGCTGTTTCAAATTCTCTTTTGTACGTTAACGTTTGGATCACTTTTTGTTATTCAAAACGTTTTTCGTAACGCTGGTAATGTAGGCCTACTCCATTGATGAAATCTCTTACTAATTTTTAATAATTCAGGTTTAGGTATCCTACTGTACTGTTATTTTTGTTTGTCAAGTCACTGGACAGTATATTTCATAGTTTCAGTAACGTAGCAGGGGGGAAGGGTCCCGGGCGGCACTTCAAGTGGGCGGCAATTTTTTAAAGTAGTTATAAACGTTCTACCTCTTCAATGTGTTCAAATAAAATTTTAAAATTTAAAGTCATTTCCACTTTGCATTCAGAACCCTCGACTGGCAGGCTGGTTAAAAAACTAGGAAATGTGGCTGTAGAGTGAGAAAATTGATTTAGTGTTTACTCAAAAGTCTGGGTCAAATCCAGTGTGCTAAAATACCCCATTGTTTATCTTGAAATCCGGGCTTTTTCAACATACTTGCTTTTGGCAATTTCTTCGCACATTTCATGTTATTTTTTTATGTTCATTGAGATATTTTCCACAAGTGCCACAAGCTGTAGTCTAGTCATTAGGTGGGCTTATCAACATTAAATTTTGCCGGTTTAGGTGAAGAACTCTGCGAAGGTACCGCGTCGCTACGCCAGTGCATAGTTTATTTTGTTTAGCATTCCTTGTGTAACTTTTTCCTGTCCTATGTATGGTGGGCAGCTGGTGTTATGATATTTTCAGTTAGGTATAGGCCCCTTGTGCTGAGTTTTTCCACCCAGATCTGTTTTCTTTGAAGATATGAATTCAGCAATAGATGACTACAATAAATCTAACAAAATAAACATACCTTCCAGTTATTACTGTACAATGTTCGCATGCGCTCATCAGGTGAAAAACGTACCCATGCCGAATGAAACAAATCATCTCCTCAGTTTCACAACTTCATACCAGCGTCATTGTTAAATAGGTTACATGCAATCCGGCGCAGTAAGCTATGCAGCTTGGAAGCGCTGGATTTAGATGGTAGGGAGCCTGGGGCTCAGGCGTGGTGGGAGGCCCCATGTGTGGACACAGAATCTTTAGGTAGGGGATGATCGATGAAGAGTCACTAGTATTTCCACGGATCTTTAATATTTATTACGTAATCTTGTGACGTCACATTTGTTAACTCAAGTATAACAAAACTTGCAACACGATATTTGACAATGAATAGCGGTTTGTGAAACTATTGCAAAACCGGTCACCAGAAGCAAGCCAGCTTCTGCTGTCAACTACTTCGCCATTGTGGTTCTGGCGACGAACAAAAATTGCGGTGCATTTCCGTGGCGATTTTTTGTCTTTTCTGTGTTGTGAAACAACACGCTTTAAAATAAATTTCCATAACCAGGTCAAAGATAACCTGTGTCATTTTTCAACCAATATTCCTGCATTTTTTTCTGGTATACCAGCTGACTAGAAACCGATATCATTGCCTTTAGTGATAGCGTCATCTATCTCATCTATTGTGCTTTTCGATGATACTTCTTGACGTTCATCTGCTACTGCAGCGCTGGTTAAACTAGGTCTATTCTCATCGTTACATAGATCTAAGTCTGTGACAACATGTTATTCGATTTTCTGTCCTCTTACAAGTTACGAAGAAATGTCTTTGCTGGATTTCACTTACACTGTAAACTAGTAACTTGAATGTTTCTTGACTTAGGTGCAACTTCTTCCTCTCTTATTTTTCCCCCTTTTGATTTTTTACGGTTTTTAGAACCACTTGGATAAGCTCTACACTTGCAAACGTGACGACCCCTCTTTCGTCTGTCCACGTTTATTTATTAAGCTCAACATGGATCCCATATTTTCATCGCACAAAGGGAGGACAATTTACGACTGTCACTTGAGTGTATTATCTAACACTTAACAAGTCAAATAACAAATATAGTCCAATTGATATCTTTTAAGCATTGAAGTAAGACGTCCAGTGTTGACGATGCTTCAGTAAAAACACACAAAACAAAATCCTTATTCACTTGTCCTATTTAGCCCTTGGATATTTCGCAGTTTCCTCAAATTTCTTAAAAATGTAAAATCGCCTTCAACAATATTATGTAATTGCTTACATGAAAGATGATTTAAATTGCACACCAGCTTTAATAGATTAGAAACTGGTCAGCTACAAAGATTTATCTTTCTTTTAGGTTTGTGGTTGCATCAAGGGAAAAATTTGGTAGTGGTCAAACAGTTTACTTCAGCTTCGTCAATAGAAACGTATCTCTCCAGCAGATACTACTCACGTGGTTCAACATTTTCCCATTGAGTTGTTACAAACGGAGGAATCTAATCGGAGCATTTAAATTCAGCAAATAAAGTGGTCCATTTAGCGACATGTGCAACACAAGACTTGTACAATACAGATACATCTGACATGAATAAATCACAGTCATGATCCTCGTCTTCTCTGAATTATCTTGGTGCTGATTTAACTTGGCTTGGTATGTATAGGCTATCTGATTGTCTCACTTGAATCCCTGCCTTCACAGTGGCTAAACACGGTACAACCTCAACAACTGATGCTTTTGACTTCTCANTATTCTGAACCACAAAAGATTGCAAGTNTCTCAATGTATCAAACAGAGTTCGCTCAGAGAATTTTCAGAAAAACTTTTCAGAACAACAGTTGGTTTGTCGATGGACATGAAGTATAAACGTGAAGCTGGATACATATGAAGCATCCTTGGCAAGCTAGGATAAAGTGATAGCAACCTGATTACGCTGTGGGATATACGTTTTTGGTACTCAATATCCATAAAGTCACAATGATCATTTCACTTTTTCTTCCGAACTGTGCAAATGCAGCCACACGTAATTCACTTAGCTTCAAAATCATTTAGTCCTTTTCTGAAAACGGGATACTTCTGACGTATTTCTTCATTTTTTAGCATTACTGATTAGCTATAATTACAAGAAACTGCTACACTGAATTATGTGCAATACACTGATCATCGTATCACGTTTCATCACCAAAGCTAGTGCATTCTAATGGAGTCAGCAGTCCGAACTCTAATGCCAAAGTCACTGAGATACTGAAAAAAGATTTACCACTCCTGTGTAACGATTAATGTAAAAGCATTCCCACCTTTCCAGACGAAAATTAACTCAACCAAAACATAGATTTATTAGACAACTTGTAGGCCCTCCCATACACTAAGCTACGCCATCAGCTTGTATCTTGTTGCATTTGAGTTGGGAGAGTCTATTGTATTGCCCCACCACCGGCAAGCTAAATGTGAAAAACGGACCCCCACGTAACTTATATTTTAGTATTCTCTTGATTTTCAGTAGGTTGTATTTTTGTTTTTTTCGTACTATTTTCCGGTGATTTAGGGTTTTAGTATAGTAATGCACAACCGGATTCACCGTCATTTCTCAAGCTTTTTTCTGATTGTTGGCTAGTGGGGCCCCGTACAGTGGCCAGTGGACCCCTTTTGTGGCCAGTGGGCTAAGTTTTCCACCCTGACTCTAACCTCTAGTTACGGTACTGATTACAGCTATGTAAAATAAGAGATGTAAAAAGGAGGACATTTTGACATTTTTCAATGTGTTAGGAAAATATTTTATTCTGTAATAGTTGTTTCGTCACAATATCAAATAATACTCAAGTAAAATACTACCGATAGCATCTACAAAAAATTTATCTCGATAAAAATGTCTATGCGGCACGCACATGTCGCACATACGGTAAAGCACATGAACTTTGTGGGGGGCCTGGGCCCTTGTCCCCCCTAAATCCGGCGCTGCAGCTTGGTGTGATAAGCCTAAGCTGCGCGGTTGCGCGTACAGCAAACAGTTACAGTACATAAATAAATTATAAACACAAACAATTGATAGATTTATATTTGGGTGGACCATGAATTAGATTGCTTTCTCAGACGCCAGTTTATGAAATTGATGAAACTAGGTTTAAAACTTATTGTTTGCATTTCTGGGTTTCCATATGCATGCAAAAAAGAGTTCTTTTTGCAGTGGATCTTAACCTCTGTCACATATCTTACCTTTTATCAAACAAGATTACCAGATTTACCCCCAGTACACTCAATGGGGCTCATTTCCTAAAAATACGAGATTAAAAAACTCTTACAGTTTGAAATGATGTATAAAAATTTACATTTGCTGCAATTTATGGTTCAGTAAATGTACCCCTTTGGAAGATAAAATTTACTCCCAGGGGTAAATTTACTCCAGGTTAAAGGACCACTGCTTTAAAGGAAGTCGTTGTGGCCAGCTTAGTGATTTTAGACCCCGATGCAGCTCAAGATGTCACAAAATAGCATAGTTCAATAGCAAAATGTGGCCTTAGATTTTTCCCGTCTTGTGCTTGAAGATCAGCATTGCTGGTATTCTCCAGGTAATATCAAAGACGGCTTAGATAACTCGAAATATGGAATACTTTTTGATTTTGTATGACCACACATACGGTTTGCCACACTTTTCTGCCGTATTAGAAATAATATTTTCACTCAGACATTGTTATGGAAAGATTTTTGGCAAAAAAAGAATTGTTCCGCATGCAGGAGAACCGTTTCAAAATTGTTTGGCGGTCACCAAAGCTGAACGATAATTAATAAATCCTGGACACCTGGGATATTTCTTCGTATGGGCAGTTAAACCTAACGTAACAAGTTATGTTTGCAAACTGCTCACTGTACATGCTTAGGTCTTTTGCTTGGAAAGCAACGCTCAAAACTTGATATTTCTTTGTGTATAAACATTGCATCGCCAATACATTACTCCTAAAATAATTTCTACGGGCACGAAATCTATGATTACTTGTTGAAGATTTATCTTTCCCCATCAGAGTTAATTCTTAATATAACTTATCGCCCGCCGTATAATGTGCTGTATTTCATGCTTGTGTTGAAGGTCACTGGCTTGCTGACAGGTCGAAGGACAATCTTCCTGTTCTGGCGGTTATAACTGGCTTTGGACATGTTAAAGAGTTAAACATTAGAGAGCTTCCCGAACCATCAGATTTCTTAAAACAAGGATTACTTCGATTGAGAAGCAATGACTAGTAAGTTGAACAAAATTTGTTTCTGCCAAATCCTGAGTAACAAGTAGTGTTCAAAACAATTTGCATGTGGCATTGGACATGATTTTGTTTGAATTCCGTATATAACCGATTGTAAGCCGCGACTTACATTGTTTTTTATCACTTCGTGTTGCATATAATCAAGGGCAGACAGCTTACAACTTAGGGTGACTAACATTTTTTGCTGACGTCTTTTCGCATTTTCATCCGTGTGTTTTTCATTATCATTTTGTGCGACTACGGCATACGATCAAGGGCGGCTCACATTTTCAGTTTTTACTTTTTACTCTGTCTTCCCTTTAGTGCACTTTATCATACAAATTGCCTTTGCCTTTTCTCTGCCTGCGTGGCAGAATAGACCGGCAGATTTAAGCGAGGGGGGCATTGAGGACACAACAGGACATTTTATTCCAATAATCACAGTGCGGTACAGTAGGCATCAGCAGTTCACGCATCACAATAGGCTTTTCAAGGATGTTTTCACGAAGTTAATGATCTAGTTAGGATTCTAGGCGTTGTTCTGCGAAGTATGTTACAGCTTTATTGGGAAGATTAACAAAAACCAAAAAATTTTATTTTTTGTAAAATAGTGCGGCATACAATCGGTTAAACGACACTGTGTGCCTGCAGACAACTTTTTGTACTCAAAAAGATGTTTATGCCAGAGCATTGTCTTGCTTTGATATTCTTTCGAGTGTTGCGATCTTCTGTGCAGAAACCCGTTCAACTTTTGTTAACAGTAGGTTCACTTTTAGACAAAAAAATTACGAAACTGTTTTGGTGTTAGAAACGTATCTATTGCCTTTGAGAATATTTTGAGGTTCTTGGGGCTTTCAGGTTTTACCCGCCAAGTGCTATTATTATGTTCGTGCTGACATTTCTTAATTTCTAAAATAAATTAGTAATTTCCAAGCAACACCGTGAAAGATATAATGAAACTTGCAACGTTTCATGAAAGATTCGATACTTTATTAAACAGAAGATGCAATACCCAACATTACCAAAAGAAAAATGAACAACATCCAACATTACCAAAAAAAATGAACTACCTTACGGGTAGGTCAAATTCAAGCTGAAAAAATGAAACATTTGAGTTGACGAAACACGAGGCTCTAAGTTTTCTCTAGTGATTTTTGCGAATATTTGGCAAAAGATTTGGAATGTTGAAAAACGAGAAGCACCGAAACATCATTGTTGCCCTCACCACGTCAGGCAATTTGTTATTTCAATTGTAATTTCGTTGAACTCACTTCTTTGTGTTCGTCAACAAAGCCACCAAAGTTTTCTATAAAGAATGATAAGAAAGAAAGGAAAACAAATTTTGATTCCTATACCATTTTACATTTCAATAAGAATACTGCAAAGTAGAGTCAAGCTTCACGACTTTGTATGCCGCAGCACGCAAACTAACGATTTATGAACAGAAACGAAAGTCTGGAACAACAGTGCAAGTTGCAAAACATGTTTATCTTATCAAGGCTTTGTAACTAAGGTTTAAGACCATACTAATATGCAAATGGAAAGAGAAACAAACAAATTCATTTAAATTATATCTCCTCACCAATACACAAATAATTTCTTTTTTTTAAACTGCCTTTCTTCGATAAATGTTGATTTGTGATATGATTTTCATAAAATTTTGACTGATTGTAATAAAAATTCTGAAAATCAAAGTATTTGATTAGAATGTTTTGAAATTTTCGATTATTATTAAGAAAAGTTTCAAAAATTTGATGAAATGAGCAAAACTTTGAAACAGAAAAATTTGAAAAAATCTTTGAAAAAGTATGAAAACTATTTTAGAAAGAAACAATTTGGAAAAAAGTCAGATATATTTGAATAAAGGATGACCAAACCTGTTTGGCAAATTTAAAAAAAACAAAGAAGAAAAATTGAAAATTTAGATAGCTTGGCTTCTTCCCAACCGCTTTTTTTTAATCCGTTCCCAAAGAATGACAAATAAATACCCACTCCACTACTCAACTTTTAAAAATCGCAAACTGCGACCAATGCCGCTCTGGGCACTGAAGCAGTTTATTGCATAGAAGCTGTAAAATATCAGCAGTAAAAAGCTGCGAGTGAGAAAGTTTATTTTACAATTCAAAGTACATTTTTGAAGACCTTGCCTTATATTTTTCGCTTCTGCTTCATGTCTTTAGAACAAATTTCCCTCATTTACATGAACATGTCAAATGCCTGTAGTGGTTTTCACAATCTGAGTAAGATTAACCTGATAAAGGCTGCAACTTCTGCGCACGCTACAGACTTCTAGCGCTGTTCAACATGATTTGGCCTAACGTCATGGCAACTGCAGACATCTACAGTGCGAAAATTTGCCGGAAAGAAAGTTACCGTAAACGCATCAAACACAATTTAAATTACCATGACTCCAACATTTCACAACTCTACACTAGACTATACTCTCCTTGCACCGGCTACATTAGCATAATTATTCACCATCTAACGCTACGAAATAATACAGCACCTTAACTGCATATGGGAAGGCCCATAGTGACAACCAAAAAACACGCTTGCTCATAGGTTAGTTCACTATGGACAAAAATAGGCAGAGTTACATGTAACAACCATCAGCATTTTTTTTCAAAATATTAACCTCTGTCTGCGTATGAACAACAATGTTCAGCTCGCACACACCCGCATGCATTTTAAATCACTGCGCCCGGCACCCTCAGAAAGTACATCGCGATCTTAAAACTTGCAGCTTCATTTCAGTTGAACTGTGTGCCACTTGAATTAACTCGCTAGCCGCAGGTGAAGGGTCTCTAAAGTAAACCCAAGGCTCCAACATAATTGCTCTGTCTGCTGCTTCTTGCTCTCCTGCGCACTTAAGATTTGCATAATAACGATTTGTGTTGTCTAGAGCAGCGTCTGTAAATAATTGTTATCTGCTTCAGTTGCAACACATCTTCAAAGACAATTCCCTGGGAAGGAGGACTTAATGTTCCATTTACCAGCACTATGTCATGTGCTACCAGTGGCAGACGAGATAAATTGGTTGACGCTTGCAAAGGAGATAGTGGTGGACCAGTTGTAAGAGAGGTACTGGCTGTTGATTTTTCCTCAAATTGCTTGCAAACGCGAAGCGCAGAATGTTGATGGTTTGACTGTAGTTTGACGATTCTATGACTTTGTACATTTTGGAGCTATAATCACTATATATCTACTGTATGTTGAAACGAAGCTCATCACGAATTATTCTGAACATGAATGCAGCATGAGTTTATTTTATCTGTGAAAAGTGCAACACGTATCTTGTTCGTGTTACACTTCTGCGGCAACACCCTACATACATTATTGTCTCCGAAATTTGCTCTAAATCATGTCTCTGCTCAAAGATTTTGCTCAAAATGCCAGATATTTTGCAAATTGTCCAAATTTGTTTGCACAACTTTCTATGCTTGCAGTTTCTACAATTTCTAATTGAAAACATCCTACTGGACATAAAACAAAAGCTGGAGACGTGCAACGAAATGATCGTCCCCAGTGCCTAGGTGCCATGGCGATGTAATAGTGTGCCGCTGGGACGCTACGATGGATCGAACGATAGGAGAAAAGGGAAACTAGACTTGACTATTTACTGTGTATTCGTGTAGGGCTTTTTTAATTAGATTTTGAGTGAAGGGGCAATATAAACCTCTTGAACTACAGGACCAGTAATGTTCGCTTGTCTATGGCCGAATCTTATCTCAGTCCTTTCTTCAAAAAATTTTTAATTGCGGTGGGGCGAAATGGCTTTGGGTGGAGAGGAAGGTACAAGGACTGGATAACCATTTCTCCCCAAGTAAGTATGTTAAAAAGCCCTGATTTCAAGACAAACACTGGAGTACTTTAGCACACTGGATTTGACCCAGAATTTTGAGTAAACATTTCATAATTCTGCTCACTCCCAAGCAGATTCCCCAGTTTCTTAGCCTACCAAACTAGGGCTTCTACACAAAACCTGAAATAAGTAGGAACTTGCAAAACTTTCAAAAATTAATTTGAAATTATTAAAAAGAGATAGAACATTTGATCTACTTCAAAAACTAATTTTTAAACAACAAATTGCCGCCCACCACAAGCTGCCGCTTGGGGCGCAGACCCCATTCTTGCTACGCCAATGGCTAAAAGTTTAAAATCGAGCTTTGGGGTATCCGGGAAAAGTCGTTGTTACAGACGATTTAGTCTTTGTCATCCAAACTGTTTTCAGTTGGATAGATACGACTGTATTAGTTAAGCGTTTCCTCTTGTGCAAAGATCATGCTCTGTCAGTAATATGCAGTGGTTTAATGGATTGAAGGATTTTCTCAGATCTAAGTAAACCGCATAAGGACGTTTCCTATCAAAGTTTAGATCCAGGAACAGGTTTCTTTACAACGCTGTAATGGCTAGGGATGTAGAATGGTTCTTGCAAAATTAGGAATATTGCTGACTCTACAAATTGTTTTGATGAAATAATCAGTCAATCTATGTACATTTTCCTTTGAAAAAATTTTAACAGGTATGGTAGCACTTATATCGGTCTGTAATAAATGGAAATATAACTATGTCCTGACTTAGATATTGTCACTTCTTGAGCAATTCTAATGTTGTCTCGAAAGACACCAACACATTTTCATTCCTTGCAACACCTCAGAGAGAAGGCGTGAGTAGCATTTTGACAATTTGATAGCTTGTACCGGGGCATTACCATGTCCACATAACTTTGAGTCTCATCAGTAGATAAGTTAGTGTATTTTCCCCAGGGCCACACTAGTGAGAAAAAAATAGAATTGAATTGGCGTGGTAGAAGGTATTTTTCCATGCTTGCACCAGTCTTTTCAGGTGGGTTTACTGAGGGAAAATTATCCTGTGTAAAAGTGACAAAAATATGATTCATACATAATTTGTGGATGAGCAAATATGAGTTTATACATAATTTTGTTGATGAGCAAAAATGATATCATTTAACTTTAGAGAGAATTGAGAAACTTTACCTTTGACAAAAAAATCATTGATTTACGCACGAAATGCTTTTGACGTTTTTCTGCTTTTTGTACATTGGTCTTTGTAGTATTTTTGTTTAGATAATTTTTGACATGACAAAGGTTTCGATATTTTTTGCACATATAAAAATCTGCTGGAAATTTTGGTTACCTTTAATTGCGATAAAGTATTATATCCATTTCTAACAGAAAAAAAATCATCCCTTATGTTGTCCATGGCTTTTGTCTAAGTTTATATTCTTTGCTAGTGAATTCTCTAACAGGCATTTGTATGTCCGCAAGGCTTTGCAAGGAACTTTAAGTTTTCGTTAACATGTCATTCGGAGTACTGCAACGGTGAAGGATCTATAGAGCTGCTTGCAGGTCTTAAACGAAAGCAATTATATCAACATTGTGTGCCACTCTAAAGATTTTCGATCGTTTTTTATCATTTTGTTTAGTCTTTATTTACCATTAAATAAATGCGGCGATAGACACCGATATCATGCTACTTTATTCTTGTTCACTGCATTTGGTGACTTATTTGTATAAATACGATCAAAACATGACTCTGCATTGTTTACCTCTCTGATTAGCTGATTTCAAACAGGGTGGCGTCCGCGTTTACATCTCGTATCTATATATTTCTGTGCTCTGTTATCATTAGCTGAATTTAAGTAGGTTTATGTTAATATTGCCTAGTACATATTCAAAATGGTTACGGTTGTACTATTGTTTCAGATAGTGATTAAGATAATGCGTTTGTAATGCATTAGGGTTGGGTGCTTGCACGCTACTCCAACAAATGTTTTTTGATTTTGTTCCTTTCAGTAACTCAATCATATGTTTTCACATCCACATACATTCGAAAATTTTTTTCAAACTACTTTTGTGTAGGCATGTACGGAAGAGGCCCTGCTTGCGTTAGAGAAATTTTGCTGATGAAATTAGCGCGCGGTGGGGAATTGATCAATTCCAAAATCGTGATTCATGCTTAACTTTTGTTTCTGACACCTCTGTAACATGTACTGGTTCTGAGCTTGGGACTAGAAGTTATTCACAAATGTATATACTTTCAGACAAAGATGTATGTTGCAATGTAATAAAGAGACATCATGCGTCATCTTGTTAATACGGGTCAGAAAATAAGTATGAGGACTGCGGAGCA
>JGI24159J19872_10008829_pt1 | contig 13205 bp, 5 predicted proteins | sample Ectturendosymbi4_FD_19872 | JGI IMG/M metagenome (IMG submission 19872) | reverse complement strand
GGCATCTCGAAGGTCAAATTTGGTAGACTCTTAGAACATTAATTCTACTTGGTAAATCTGAAAAATAAAAAGAATTGATTAATTATTTCAAAAGTTATTCATGTTCAGGTGATGACCGTTTTTTGTTTCACCCTGTAGTACAGCTGTAGTTGACATGCATTGGTGCGATCGTACGAACTGCAACCGCCACAAAGTGGCAAGTGCAATGCATTTTCGTTTGGGTTGCGTTTAGTACCCATTGTATTGCATCGAGTAATATCCAATGCGTTGTTGAGATCAACCAACTTTTTACGCATACGCATGTGCACTCCATTTTGATACGACCGGGAATGCTTTCACTGCTTGAAAGAGTAATGCATGAAAGAAAATCGTAATTAGGTGTGAAGTGTTGAAGATGTTCTGATGAAAGATAATTTTGTTACTTACCTACATCCTTGTGTCAAAGGAAACGCTATGTAATAAATTTCCAACCTTGAAATTATAAAGTACTTCCAGCTTTAGAATGATATATAAAGTTGTTCATATAACATAGGTTGCATGCGCCACACAATTTTTACGTGGCATTTCCTTGGTAGGATATGTTAGTTTGTACAGTTCGTTGTCTACAACTCTCCATAAAATACGATTCTAGCGATTTCGATGCGTCCTTTTCAATGATTGTTTTGTCGCATGACGCACAGCTCTGGTTTTATGAATGTCTGCAAAAATTCATGACACGATTTTTGAAGTAAATCTTCGAAATGCATTTGGTATCTCTGCTGAAAATTATTTTGGATATAACAGCTAATCAAGCATCATGGTAATACAGCGGCATATGCGATTACTCGATTCCTCTGTGAAAGCAATGCGCGCTTCGAATAGTTGCCAACGGACTGTGCATCCAAACATTGAAACAATACATTATATGTTGATAAGCGTGCAGTATAGTGGCCAACGTCTTATGCTTGTTAACGATCAAAAAACAAGAGCATTGTGTTTAAAATTATGACGAATATATTACGAGCACGTTTGTTTTGGTGCAGGTTTTCAGGAAATCATTCAGGTTCAACATCGAACTGATCGCAGCAGACTTGAATGTTAAGCACTCCAACAAACGATCACGTGGCTTGCAAAACAAAGCCGATAATGGCAAAGTAGGTGCAAAGGTCAACCGCAAGCGAAAAGTGGAGGCAGAGGCTGATAAAGCGAAGAAAGTCCGGTCGTCGATGAACGAACTCGATGCGTCCGTCCCTTTTGATGTGTCAACTTCTCCCGTTATTTTAAAACCTGCTGTTGCGTCTGATTGCGATGCAGGTGCCTGTTCCGCCAATTCGGTTACTGGTGTTAAATCTGTTGGGGACATAAAATGCACACAGGACTCAGCTGTCTTCGCAACATTGCCCCCTTGCTCAAATCCTGTGACAATTGCAAACTTGGATGTGAAGGTTTCATCTGTTCCCGATCCCAATCATAAATCTGGTCTTCGTGACACTCACCTCTCTTCTTCATGTTTACCCATACCTCAGTCCGGTAGCGCTTCCGAAACGATGCATTCGTCAGGAGTCGATGCCGTGGGATTTGTTCCATCAGATGATTTGCAGTATAGTTACCTGCACTCTCAACCTGATAGGCTGTTTTTATTGGCCAATGGCATTACAGCAACTGTTACAGCATTGGTGCATAGTAATGGCTCAGGCGTTAGTCTTCCAAATGCTGAAAGTACTTCACAAAGCTCCAGCTCAAGTTCACCTCTACCTAAGGCGACAGATAGTGCAATATTACTAAAAAGTGGGTCACGTTGCAACAGTGATGAACGTTGCTGTGCTGCTACGGATTCACCACAGCGTTATTCAGTGTCGAGTTTTTCGTCAATGGTGCATGCCAGTTCCACTGATCCACAATTCACGTCATCCGGGATGTCGGATAATGACTATCGTCCCCAGCATGATGCCAATCGAGATTTTTGCCAAGTGACGTCTAGCCTACCCGTTACCACCGTTCACGTCGAAAATAGCAACGTTTCTGACGAAGTCGTACGTTTAAAAGCAGATCATACCCAACTGTGCTGCGTCGATACAAACGTACACCATGTCATAGAAAGCCCGGGGGCACGTAAATCACGCCCAGCATCGCCTGCTCAAACATCTCTAGACGTATCCAAACCGATACAGATACTGTCTGTTTTCACCCTCAAAAATGATCTCGAGAATAGCAACACCGATATGAAAACGTCCGAGTTTTTGCAGTCTGCAGCATCCAAGGAAAGAAAAAGGAAAAGTGGGGAACCAAAAGTAAAACGAGGTAATTTTTTTAATGAAAATCTTTTACTGGTGTTCAGCAGTCAGTTAGTTTAGCATACGTGCACACTCCTTATCGACAATTCAAGGTGTATTAGTTGCAAGCAACCCTGCTCGGACTCAGTGATTCCGTTCTCTATCCACCAATAAATCAAGCAAAATTTTTGTTTGATTTGTCTTGTCGTTAAACATGTTTATCGAAGTAGTGTTAGAAATTTACTGATATAATCCGTTTTGTGGACATGGGCCTCGCTGGTCTCTACAGTATCAGTTTTCGAAATCGCGAAGTTATGTGGAAATTCATTTTTGATATTGCTCTATCAGTGACCTATTGCTTTGAGGAAGATCCAGTAAGCTAATCAACACCTTAAAAGGACTGTGTTGAAGTACCATAAGCATTAAATGCATGAAGGCTGATGCAAAGTAGGTGTTTTTTAAAGCTGACTCAAAAAAACTTGTACTTTTTTCAATTATTTTCCTGGAAGTTTGCACACCTCACCTCGTGATGTGCGATAAAGCGTGGGCGCATTGACAAATCCGTATGCGTTTATGCGCGCAGCATACAATTGACGTATTTTCCGTTTAGCCGTTACGTTGCTAAAAATGGCAGTAGCCACTAGCCTCCACTGCATTTTGGTGAAATATTTGCGGATGTTTTGCATTAAATCTAGACATTTCCTCAAATTTTCTGTTAATAAATATGGAGAGGCTTAAAAGGTTTGCATCGCCGTTTGAAACCAAGGCGCTGAGTTTGTATAGGTAGCTCACTCGAGGGGACGATGCGAAAACTCATTACGTACACCCGAATTTCGCTGAAAGGCACGATGCGAAAGCTCATTACGTATACCCGAATTTAGCTCGAAAGTGAGTGATGAAATGAGATAAATGCTTAACAACGAGTTACAACGCGACTTCGTCAGCTTTTCCACACCCTCAACTTTTTCTGCGAACCACTTCGCGAAAGCAGTGTAATGTAATTTGACCAACCTACCTGGACTTTTCAGATTTTTATTCGTGGAAGCGCAGGAATAGAATTGTGTGGCAGAAAGCCAAATCCACGCAAGGAAACACGACAGAAAAAAATTATAATCCTGTTTTTAGCAGATATGTGCAATCGTCTTTGTAAGCAATCTTCGGATCATATTTGTGCACGCAAATAGTTCCACATGACGCACGCATAACAATGCATTGATGCTACTAGACAATTAAGACAACGCAAGATGTTGCAAAAGTTCGTTATCATATGAGATGCATATGTTTGACTAAATGCATGTTCTGTGCGTATGAAATTAAACAAAGTTAATGGTTAGTACAACAAGATTTTTCATAAAACTTTGGTTGCGGAACAAAACTATGTGGATTTGTAAACGATTTCAAAAGTACTCCATATGCGCATCGTTTTCGTAGTCTAGTTCTTGCCAAATACATTGCAGAGTAACTTCGGAAACAGTCTCCAGCGCATAAGTAATTCTCTGCTTAAGTTTCTCTAAGCGTGGAGGAATAATAGAGAAATATACCACCTAGAATCTATCTAGGTCCTAGAGAAAATCCTCCCAAATAATATTGATAGGTGTACTAGTCGCGAGCAGAATTCCTAGTAAAAATGTTCATGAAGTAGAAGATAACAAGACGAGCTCTAGCTTTGCAGCAAGCTGTTTGAGGAATCTCCTGCTTGGTTCTGCTTTCACCGTTTTGCAATGATTCAACTTGTACGTATCATTTAGCAATAATAGTTAAGTCACATTAGTGACGCACATAAACGAATCATGTCGCAATGTATTCACACAAGAAAACTCATTTCATGTATTTCAAAACATCATCAGTCCTGCGCAGCCAGTATAAAACTAAGTAACGAATGTTGATATGGAAACAATTGTAGAAAAAACGCGTGCTGTTGCTATGAACAATTAGCAAGAGTAGAACAATTTAGCCATTTGAAAGTTACCTTCCTAGAACTTCTAAACCATACCTGCCGATGCACGTAATCTAAATGTAAGATCGTAGATTACTGTGCAGTAGCAGGTCTGGTTGAGGAGTTCTAGTAAGGGTAACTTTTAAATGGCTGAATTATTCCATTCCTGATAATTGTACATTGCAACAACACGTGTGTTTTTTCTACAATTGTTTCAATGTCAATATTCGCTAGTAAGTTTTATACTGGCTGCGTAGGACTGAAAATTTGAGTTTATTGACGCAAACATTAAACAATTAATGCAAATGAATGTTAAGGCGCTGGGGCACCGAAAAAAACTCGTCGGACACCCCTCGACAGTTTCATAAATTTTTACTGTGGATTAAAGTTAATGGCCGAATTAGTGGGATGTGTTGGAATACATGAAACTAGTTCTCTTGTGTAAATAAATTGGCACATGATTCGCTTGTGTGCGTCACTGCTGTGACTCGACAGTTATTGAAGTAGAAGATGTGATAAATCATCGACGAGGCGGTAACATGGGACGCTTGAGTGGTTGGCAGAAGTGGTTTGACCATTGCATCTTTAAACAAACGTGTGGTTTACGTAATGTATCGTAAAACTGCGTTGAGGGTGTATATTTAAAAATGTTTGCTCAATAACCTGGTAGTTAAATCGTTTTACTTTTATGGAATTTGAACGGGGGGAGGTTGATAAGCAAAAGGACCGAAACGTCGTTCGCCCCTGTTTAATCGAGAATGGGATAGCACAACGCATAGTCAATTTATGACGTGTAGTGATTGTTGCTGGTATGCTAAAGAAGTAGATCAGCTATGTCCAACCGAAATGGCTTACTGAGCCTAAATTATGTCACTAACTTGACCAGGGCCGCCTTACTGTGATCTTCGCGAACTAAATGTAGCTAATATACTGAAAGTGTTCGAATGCTAACTACAGTGAGAACAGACGTGATAAAGAGGCACTGAGGAGCACATGCATCAATAATTTCAAATTCAAGCTTATCAAAACAAAGACAGGTTGTCAGTTGTAGGATACTTTTACTGCAGCCAAAACCTAAACTGGGCCGCATGAAACCCTCGACTGGGCTGCACGCGGCCCGCGGGTTGGACATAACTGAAGTAGATACAATGCGCAATCAAACAATGGACAATGCCGCCTCGTGGCGACCACAGTTTTCATAAAATTGCGCGGCGGTTTCTCTTGCAGTATAATTTGGTCAGTTCCGTAAAAAAGCAAGAACCTATTGCATCATATTTGCACATCGTACGCCCACTTGATCGGACTCAATTTTTGAAGTCAGGGAACTGTCCTAACAAACAAGATTATCGAATCGACGAAACGTGAACCGCGTGATAGAGGCTTAAAACTGCTCTTTTTCGTCAAATTTCATCTGCGTGATGTAAAATGTTGTGGAAACAGCAAATTTACTGAAACCCTACGAGTATTGGGTAACTTCTTTGCTGTTAAGTATCTGTATAATTGCTAGTATGCATTTTCAGGCGTTTAGAAAAAGAAAAAGAAAATGATTTTCCAGACTTAATATTTTGACATACATTTTTATAATATTGTATTCAAAATTGATATAATTTTTTTTATATCGTGTTAAATATAATAGTGCCTGTATTTGAACTGAGTAGGTCATTCGGAAAAGTTAAGTATAGAAAAAGTCTGAAAGAAGTCCTGAAGAAGTCTGGAAAAGATCTTAAAGTCTGGAAATTTATATTCAAATTTGCGTAGGAACCCTGAATACCATGTTATTGTAAAAAATTAATTCGCTGTTAGCTCATCGTTTAATAGTCACCCAGAGTTAACCAATTGTAAATTGTCCGTTTCGTTAAAAAATTTGGTTACGTTAATGTATATGTCAACACTGTCGTTTTTTTGGAGGTCGATGATGCTACCACATTTTAGGTTGATTAACCCCGTTCGTGGATACTGGTTACTTAATATTGTCATTTTCTGAGTGTGGCCCCAATTTCCGTAGTCCTGACAACCAAAACCTGGCGCCGCGTACAGTAGACTCGTGTCAAAGCAGTCGTTGCTTCTGAGAATTGACATTCTCAGGAAGAAACATGGGTTGCTTCTTGCCAGCTTTGGATACAAACGTACATTTTCCCAGTTGATAGCACCTGCTTGTGTTTTTATTTGAAACCGACTGTTAACTGGAAATATCTGACCCACAGTTTTATTCGCAGGTGGAAGCAGCATTGGTTCAAAAATCAAGGAAATGATTCAGGCAATTCATGGTGGTGCGTAGTATGATTTTTTCGACCACAAAGTTTTCTGAAATTTGTTCGTTTGTTTTTACTAAAAGTTGGCCTCCTAGCAAAGAAAACTGAGACTCCAGATTTGTTTACGAAATATGAGAAACAAGCATTTAATGCTTACAAATCACAGCACACGTCGCAGACCTGTTTCTGTATATCTTAGCATCATAGGCCATTGGCATTGGATTTTCCTAATAGCTGGAATCTAGCAGCGCGTCTTCAAATACTTTAATCCGGACAACGTTTATAAAAATCGTGTATGACCCTGCTTTGGATCTTGCTGGGAAAGCAATATTCCTTTTGTAACGGAAGAAATTAGTGAGACCGAGTTAAACCCAGGCTAGCGTGTATGAAGCGTATACAAGTCAATGGACGAGTAGATTTGCTAATCAGTGAAAAATATGGAAGCCCAAATTTGTTTCCACGGTAAATATGAAGAGATTGTATATTAGGTTGTACTGTTCAGGGTTTTGTCACTCCCAGTGTTGCCCCTCCGTTGTTACGTAAAAGTACTAGAAATCATGATGAAAAACACTAGATTACAAAAACGCGACAGATTTGTCAGATTACAATGAAGCTTTTGTTGTGCTTTCCCGGTCACGATGGCGTAGCAACCCCTCACGATTAGGATTCTTCGTTGTTTTGCAAACAGTGCAAGCAGCCATATTGCAGTCAGATAAATTTACTTTGAAGCAGTTTCTAAAAGCAGGATCACAGAGCCAGTTGCGTTTGAATGGTTGTCGATACCACATTGTTTTATTTTTTTGGAGGACAGCAGTGGGGATGAGTGTTTTCTTCATTATCAGATGTAACAACATGAGCAGAAGTGGAGGCCATCACTCTTCAGAACAGGCTAATATACAGGCTTAAAGCAGGGTTCCCACGTGGTATTTAAAGCATTGAAAAAGTGTTGAATTTCCAAATCGGTTCTCAAGACCTTAAAAAAGTATTGAATTTGGCCAAAATGTACATTAAGTACTGAAAAAGTTTGGAAATTCTAAATGGAAAAGAAATTAGAAGTATCTAAGCAGAGTGTTACTGAGGGCAAAGCATTTATTTATTTATGCAGTTTTATGCAATGTGTAAAATTCAGTTTCATGATCAAGAGTTACGAGAAATCGAGAAGTAATGGTATTGGACTTCTTAAATTTAGTTTGAAAAGGTATTGAAAAAGTATGGAAAAAGATTTTTTTTAATGTATGGGAACCCTGAAACAATACTAAGGTTTAATTTGGCGAAGATGGCTTGAGCAGTTGCGTAAACTCCATCTGTTAGACAGCACAAGTAATACACGACAATTCTTTTTGTTTCCTCATCGGCAAACCTACAATACAGAATCAACTGAACCTCGTCTGCAATATCTGCTTTTTCATCGAGCTGAATACCAAACAACTGTGCTTTCTTCAGAAGTTGTTTCAACAAATCTTCTGAAATATGAAGATATCCACTGTAGATTTATTGTAGTTCTATTGCCCGATAGTGGATTTTTCTAATTACCGTGTAAACGGAATGCCAGTGGTAGTCTTAAGACAGGGAAGAACTACAAACTCCAACTGGATTTCCGGACGTTTTCGTTGCATGAGGATATGAGCCATTTTCAGGAAAGCAAATCCAAAATCGGTACTTCTTTTTTACCACACTGTTCTCAAACGACGAGAGTTGCCGCCAATGACTTTGAGTTGCTTCAAGGAATGCCTTGGAAATATTTTGATGAGTAAAATGCTGCGACTTCACACGTTTTTTGAGATGTCCTGGGCCCAAATCACTATTACCAAATACGATTGTAAAAACAGGCAATGTCATGAAGGATAAGGCTTCAACTTTTCTTTCGTGCGGCAAAACCCACACGCAAACTAGGCATCGTTTCATTTATGGTTTTTTACAATGCAAGCTTTTTCCCCTTGAATAACTTTCCTTGCAACTGTACACTCCTGAGTGCTGACTCTCGGTGTTACTCCCGGAAAAGTGGGCTACGTTACACTCAGCAAATGATTTGCTGACATCTTTGTATTCACTGTGACAATTACTATGCTCTTTTTCACAACTATCTTTCGTTGCTAAGTTTTCTTTAAAGAATTGCATATGTCCATTTTCTTTGAGGATGAACAACATACTGCAATAAATTTCAGAACGTTCAAGATGATAACAGCCTAGAATCTGAGAAGTTACATACAGATTACTCACTTCACCTCGGTATAAGTTCTCGCGTAGCCCCAGCTAACTGCTTGTAAAGTAATCTGGAAAAGTACGTAACGTATCTTACTGCAAAACAATCACCATTGCCGAGAAAAGCATGATTATTACAATAGCTTGCACAAATTCAAGCTGGAGCAATGGTTCCCAACCTTCTCCAACCTACGGGCTCCCGACTGCTGTATTTAACGAAAAAAGGACACGTGGCGGTCACCTGACCAACATTACAAACACACAGGAAGAAAAAGAAAGACAATTCACTGCCCCGCTAGATGCGATTTTCAAACCTGTGAAAAGTTGGCCTACTGCGCTGGATCAAAGAACATTATATGTGAGACAATGTGGCTGTTCTTGAAGAGCACACATCTGGTACACCCTATCACTGTGGTACACCCCTGGAAAATTCCGGTAAGCCCTGGGCTGTACGATACACCCGGTTGACAAACATTGATCTATTATTCAACCTCTCGTGTCGAAAGGCCGCGTATTCCTGCGGGAGTAATGAAACGATGATCAGATCGACACGAGCGTAAATGGCTCTCCCGATGATCTTGAACTGGACACCTGTAGAGATACTTGGCGATATCTCTATGGGTCTCCCAATGACTGCTGTCAGCGACCGTCTGCAAACAATCAGAATTTTCCCAAGAATCACGCCAGTAAGTACACTCCCGCAAGTCCATTTATCAAGGGTTAGGTTCTAACCCTTGAATAAATAAACGCAATAGTTACGACAGGATGCTTTTTGCTTTCTTCCATCATAATGCTGAACGTGGTGTGAAAACAAAGCATCTCGTGTCTAATGTTCACTCGAACTCAAAACCGCAGCTGTTGATATTGCTATCTAGCCAATGAAATACTACTAATAATTCTCACATCGCCTCTCGAGCCACACACATCCTAGTGTCAGGTTAATGACCTGAATAAGTATCGTGCGGGTTCGCAGATTGTGACCCTGCACAATGTTGCACTGGTGCCTAGTTGCGTTCGGGAAACCCAACTAGCGTAATAGCGACGGAGCAGACTTGCCTAACCGCAACTCTGCCTAAACCTGGTGTCTAAACTTGAACCGTTGTATTGCCCACATACCGTGGAACAATGGCAATTTGATTAAACGAACACAAAAAACGCAGATTCCGAGCCAAGCGGAGAACACGGCCAACAAGCACTAAATTCTTTAAGTAACCAGGGGTCGGCAAGTTCACGGGCAACGCAACACCAGGAGGGAGAATTGGCTCTGTGTTCAGTGATGGCGCTCGCGTTATCCTGGGAAATAAATGGATTTTCTGCACTTATGAAACAGGAGTTTCGGCACTTACATTATACTCACTGTTTCGTTAATTGTCATGCTTTGGCATCAAAACATTGCCTCCGAATTTGAAAAAAAGTCATGATATTTCCGTTAAAGACTGATAATCAACTGGATTCAAAGGGTCATTTTCTAAATGACCGCCTCTGTAAGCCACTTTGTGAAGATCTTGAAAATGAACACACAATTATATTTTTCCACATAGACGTCCGCTGGCTCACACGTAGCCGAGTTTTAATCCTTTTTTTGATCTGCGCGAACTACTCAACATCTTCCTGGAAGAACGTTACTACAACCAACCAAGTCAGCATATTTGAGTGACATATTCGCTCGTATGAACAATCTGAGTTCATCACTTCAAGGCAAAAATATAAAGATTAAATTGTTGTGAAAAGCTGAATACGTTGAAAGATAAGTTACCCCTGTGGTGTCGGCGAGTGAAGAGGGAATTATTCGAATTTTGCATCATTTGAAGAAACATTCGATGACAGTGAATCTTCGAGTTTGATTACTAGTCTTCGTGAAGAAATTGTGGATCATTTGGTTGTGCTTTCGACGTTTAATAGACATTTTAACATAGGTAAGATAAAAATTTCAGAAGAACGGAGTATGAATCCATATTCCTTCAATATGGATAAAATGGCAGATGATGGAGAGATGAAGGGTCTCATAGAACTGCTTACAAATCGTGTTCTTGAAATACGATTTATGAGAAAATCTTTGAAAAGAGTATTAGTGCTCAGCTATGAATATGTTTGCAAGACTGTGAAACGGTACTGACGTTTATTCCATTTGCAACAACACACCTAACCTATGCGAGTCAGGATTTAGCATTTTTGTCAATTAAGACAATCTAGAAATCGCTTGAATGCACGTGCAGGCATGGCATGGGTGTTGCTATCACTAACATATTTCCACACTTAAACTCAAAAGCAAGAAACAGGAACGGAAGAGTCATTGAGCTGAAGTACATTACCAAACTTTTAGAACAGTGGTTCCCAACTGGGAGGAATTTCGTGAGTTAGGGGAGGAATTTCCACATTATTCTCAAGTTACCTGTACATTGCAATCACTCGTTTTTGTTGACAAACTTTAGTGCCATTATTTGACAACAAATAGTTTTTGTCCCACTTCTAGTAATCAAGTTATTTTTGTCAATAAAGACCATTGTTCCACTTCCAGTTGTAGTTAATACTAACCTACGAACCCAAACGTGGAAGAAAATGAAAGTTCCATAGAGGAGGAATGAAAAGTTCCAAATGAGCAAACAGTACCAGACCTGCAATAGGCTGGGAATCCCTCCTTTTCAGAGGCGTTGTCAATTTGTCACATAGCCTGATAGCCAATTCAAAACAGCATGCACAGCTTTAAGGTAACGTCCAGCCTTCATCAAATTCTTTAAGATGGTTTTTATTTGCCATTTTCAATTGTCCGCACTCCGCAGGTATGATGCAGAAGCCGACACTAATTTTATTTGTGTCTTTTGTACTCTCAGAAAATTTTGAAGTTCAATTGTACTATTCGTGTTGGACCATTACGAATAACGCAGTTATCACCTCAGACCTTGATCAATCTATCATATAGCGAAAATAAGCCTGTACAATGTGTGACTGATGTCGGTGAAGAATCAAAGTCAATTGCTACCGTAAGCGTATGGCATGGGGATGCAGGGGATGCCGTCGCATCCCCAACGCTCAAAAATTAGCCATTATTTGGGCAAAAATTTTCAAAATTTGGGCAAAGTGTACAGCTACATTCACATGTAAGTGAGGTAGTGTCTATTTTCCAAACTGAGGCAAAATAATAACCAAATCAAGACTATTTTGCCATTCTTTTTTGCTCCTGATGGCAAAATAGACACTGCTCTTGAGTGAACTGGAATCATGTGTTAATTTCAACAGCCTTCATCGAATTGGGCCTACTAAAAAACTTTAATAACATTTTGGGTAAAATTAGAAACATTTGAGTAAAATAGGAGCATTTGGGTAAGGTACAACAGCTTCAATTCAATTTGGGCAAATGAGAAAAGTTTCAATCAAACTTGGGTGAAAACAAAAACATTTAGATAAACTGGAAACACTTGGGTGAAGTCCATCAGTCAAATCAAATTTTGCCAATTTGCAACAGCTTTATTCAATTGTGGGCAACTTCAAACAGTCTTGTTCAAAGATGGGCTATACAGAAAATCTCCATTGGAATTTTAGTGCGTTTAGAAATGTCTGGGTGAATTAAGAGTTTTATTCAAATTTGGACAAAATCAAAATCATTTGGGTGAAGTTAAAAATGTTTCCATCAATTGGAAAAATCTGGATAAATTCCAACAGACCAAATCAACTATGGACGAACAAAATAAACTCCATTCAACTTCGGGCTAAGTGGAACTACTTCCATTCAATTTTGGGTAACTTCAAACAGCTTAATTCCAATTTGAATAATATACAACCACTTCATTTAAAATTGCATACATTTAGAAACATTTGGACAAAGTCAAACAGCGTGTTTACGTAATTCGATCGTTGATCGTGTTTACGTAATTGAAAGAGCTTCATTCAAACTAGGGTACAATTAGAACCATCTGGACATTTTGGAAGAGTGTCATTCAGATTTGCATGTATTATAAATATTTGAGCAAATTCCAACAGCCCAGGCCCGTAGCCACGGGGGGCATTCGGGGGCAGTGCCCCCCAAATTTTGTTGCGCCCAGAAAAATTTGTTTCAAACATATAGGAAAAGCGAAAATCTTGCCACCCTAAAAATTTACTGTGCTCCACCAATCTTGAAACCTGGCTACGGGCCTGCAACAGCCCAAATCGAAATTGGACCAACTGAAACAACTTCATTCAAATTTGGGCAGAGTTAGAAAAATTTTGAAGTTAGAAACATGTAGTGGTAACTCACCATTCCAACTGACCATAATTTTCGTAAACCTCAAATTGCTGATGCCGTGAAGTGTACAACTAAAATGTAGCTGTAGCTGCAAAATGCTTTGCAGTAGTAATGTGAGGTAGCTGTGATATGATACGGTGAAGTTTACGTGTTTCAAATGTGCTTGATATTGTGAGATTTGCAAGTGCAAATCTGTTTCCACGAAGTATTCATGAATAGAATTAACTACGTAACTGCAGCTGTAATACAGGGTGACCCAAAAAGATGTGTACCCATGAAAATTTCAATTGTGACTTTGATTAAAAAGCTATTTATTTCAAATTACAACCACACATTATTCA
>JGI24159J19872_10008827_pt1 | contig 13206 bp, 6 predicted proteins | sample Ectturendosymbi4_FD_19872 | JGI IMG/M metagenome (IMG submission 19872) | reverse complement strand
ATGGGGCACACTCGACACATTGCCACTAGGTCACTCTTAACAAGGTAAAACTTGAGAGGTTGTATTGGAATGCAGTACAGAATAATTCTAATCTATGAGCATTTTTAGGTTGATTATGTGCTTGGAGGCACATTATATTTGTATGGTAAGGCAGGAATTTCAGCATACTGCATTGATTTCATTTAATGTTTGGTAATCACACAAATCTGTTTTGCCATGCAGTGATAGTGGGTAATTAGAATGTGAAAAAAGTGGAATGGGAGTCAGAAAGTGCCTGTTTTACTGTGCATGGGATATCACGTGAACATTATGCAATGCATGCAACCCAACTTTTTACTGACCGGTCAAGTGTACCCCATGTTCATGTCGAGTGTGCTCCATGTATAGGGCACACTCGACAGAAAAAGTACTCTTTTTAAATTGATTGTAAATTTTTTTCTGAAAGGCGTTGTTTATATGTTTTGGCATGATATTGTGAATATAGAGTTGAACTTGAAATAAAGTAGCAGTGGTTAAAAATGCAAAAAAGTGTCGACTGTACCCCACCTTCCCCTACCGTTTTTTGATAAACAAGTGATGACGTTTATTGCATTGTTCGGTTTATGGCTTACCCACTGTTTCGGTCGTGCTATTGTTAATTCAGTTTTTCGTCGGTGCTTCTGTCGATAATGCATTGATTGGTTTTCTCGGTGATTCGTTTTCACGCCAATTTCGTTGTTGCTTTGATTGCTATCCCGCTTCAATTCATTAGGTTTAGAGTGATTCCGCGCTGCTAATGATTATACCTCAGACTTAACCCCGGTCGACGCTTGGTTGGCAGATGGCTTGCTACTCTTGTATTCGCCCTGATGAAGTTGACTGCACCATTGGCAGTATCCGTTTTTACATTTGTCCGCTTTTACTTTTTATTGATACACCAGTTGAGCTTTAGATATTTAGTAAACTTAAGCTGGTGTCCTCGGAATAGCAAGAACTTCAAACAATATTTTACGAATCCTATCTTTTTAACATAAAGATATATTTAATTTAAATGTGAAGAAGACATATGTTTATAATATAAATTGGCTAAAGCATAACTCTGTTTACCTTGGCAATCATCAACAAAATTGAAGAACGCTTTCCTAATTTTCTATTCCGTGCTGTGTGCTAAAGACCACAGCAAACCAGTGGTTTGTGATCAATGACAACGTTTGTTTGGCACCATACCTACAATCCATACAAATTTTGAACACAAATAGAGAATGTTCTAGAACTGGTGCAGCAAATGCTACACCGAGACAAACACGTTTTTCACCTATACAAGTTTTCATAGCAATTCTGCTGAAAGATGAATACCTGTGTGATGTTGGCAGAAAAACGTATGAAAGGTACAAAGTTCACTTAAACGCATGGACAGCTATAAAAGAGCACTCAATTTCTAAGAAAGCTGCTCGGCAACTTTTATTTTTTGTGCATGGAAAATTGAGAATCATTTCGCTTGAAATAACAGGTTGAAGACATTTTTTCATCGGACAAGTTAAGAGCATATGAAGCATACTAACTACTGTGGAGAAAGCATATTATAAAATCTAAGCGAATGCATGGTTGCAGTAATTTAGGAAGTTGCACATTTGCTGTAGACATTTTGCTGTGAAGTTTTTGAGGTGATAAACTTGTGCAAGGTTATCAAATGCTTTCACCAACACTTTTAGTCATTTATCGCAGAATGCTTTCACCAACAACTTTAGCCGTTTATGGCATAAGTTATTCGTCACTCATTCTTAACCAACTGGACCACAGACATTTTAGTATCAATGCCTAACTGGGTCGCTAGCAACCCAAAAAGGTTTTTTCTTGGTTGGTGTTGGGGCACGACAGCATCAAACAAGAGCTTAGAAGCTCATCGGTAAATGTAAAATGTTTTCAGAAATTTGCTAAAAATTACGTTTAACCACAACAAAAGATTTTTTTCTAACGGAAAAGTTTAATTTTTATTATTAAAGTTACAAGTATCAGCATTTCATGTTTTTTTTGCTAACAATGCCCANAAGCAGCTCTAGGAATATCACAAGGGTGCAGTACTGATCTTGTGTGATAGTTGAGGATGATAGTAGTGCACCAAAGAAAACTAGGTTATACAGTAGGTGTTTCCCAATTTGTGTTTGGGTCAAAATCGACTACTCAGGCTTTTAGGAGTTAAAAGGTTAGAAAATTCAGTGGTTCGTCTTAAATTTATCTGAAATGTGCCAGAACCCAACTGAGTAGCTATAAACTTGTTGTTCAGTTATGAATGTCAGTTTGCTGACTCATAGCGATCTCTACGTGATGCTAAATTTTGTTCTACCGTTTTATGCGTTTTTATTGTTATCAATCACGCGTTGAACGCCTCCAGCAAGCGGGAGGATATTCGACAAAGTTTCAGAATAAGAAGTTCAACATGAGGCTGAACTCAGGTTCAGACGATTTGTGCGTAGTTTTCCAATCCTAAGTGGACGTGAATGCCGTTATTTTTAAAATATTTTACGGACGATGCTTGCCAGTAAACTGTCATCAAACATGAGTGCAGAAGCAACCAATCTCAACTCGCCGGAGAAAAAATCCCAACTCACCGCAAACAAATTCAACATCAACTGGTTAGGTACAGTCCCGTCGCCACGGGGGGGCTTTGGTGGGCTCAGTCCCCCCAACCAAAGTACTAATCCCCCCCAAATCGAAATATGAAACACTATAAATCACTGGAGGTCTTATCAACTTTTCAATATCAAGCCCCCCCGGCACAAACGCAAAGCCCCCCACACGAACGTAAAGCCCCTCTAGTGAAGACTTCCTGGCGACGGTTCTGGTTCGGCATCCCAACTTTTCTTCAAAAACTTGTCGCCCGTTAAAATGATTAGAAATAAAAACAGCGGAGGATTCAGATTGTTGCAAATGTCTCCAACAAGCGATCACCGAGCCTTTGAGAACACGTTCCGCGATTTATATTTCCAGACCCGTAGTTAGACAAGATTTTTTAGGGGGTGTAGATGAGCTGGGTGGAGGTTAACCCCAAATCGAGTAAGATCTTATCAAAGCTTGCTAATTTGGAAGCGTTGCTAACTTCATGAATATCGGTGTAAAATGAGATCTTGGACTTCCATTTGACGGAATTCCGGTACCTTCCCAAATCACCACAACGATACGTTGATGTAAACTCCACAAGTAGGCGAACTTTATTACGAATCTTTTACGTTTGAAGTTTACAATCATCGCCATCAGAACTTTTCGTAATTGCAAACACTGGATGAGTGCCTGTGACAGCGATCAAAATGGCACTTCAGGGACGTAGCGTCAGTGAATGCAAGGCATGCAGTTCATGCCTTGCTTTCAGTGAATAAAACTTCACTTCGGAACTTTAAATGAAGTTTTAAATCATAAACACAAAGAAAAATAAAAAACAAACAACTCTTCGCAAATCTTCGTTGTCAAAGTTTTTTTTACAATTTAAGTTAGTTCTCGTAACAGAGCTTTTCAAGCGTGTTTAGGTTTGCTATTTAATTCCGTAAAAAAAATTGGGGAAACATGCATGCGGAACGGGAAACACGCATGCAAAATCTGCGACTGAATGCGTATTTTAGAAAAAAATTTTCAAAACTAATTAAGTTTTTGTTAAAAATGCGCAAAGGTTTTGAAGCTGAACAACGTTTTTTGCTAATATGTTGTAGTACAGAATTAGTTCTATTCAAAAGTGTTCATTAGCGAAATTTATTTTGGGTACCGGTAAATTTACTTTTCGTAAACACTGCAAAATTGCTGTTGGAATCAAGGCATGCAATTTTCAATTTTGCTTTCGCTTCGTTTGACGCAACCGACATGGAGACCTGAATGTAGTCACATGACCTGCTGTAGCTCTGTGTTGGATTTGCAGGCTGCAGAAGGGGCAATTTGTAAAGTTTGCGATTCAACTTGCAAGTATATGATATTAGAACATAAATGAGAACTATGGTGGGAAAGTGGCTGTTGGGATGGCGTAGCAATTAGGCACGTTTTAGCCCAACAACCTAGTAGACTACCTCTTCCCAGTGGCGTAACTAGAGGTTTGAGCCAGGGGGGGGGAACGTAGCTGATGGGGGCCCATTGGCCACCGTTTGAGTATGCAATAATTAGTTCCCAAAAACTCATGCGTTATTCCATGAAAACATAAAACATTTGTCGGGTGATGTAATGAGCTTTAACTGGGTAAATGCATTTAAGTAAAATTTCACGTTTTCATGTAACATATCCTATCTAAAATTGATACCCAATAATGATTTGTGAAGACCCACCACACCCAGGGGCATAACGAGGCTAGATGATGCCCGGGGAAGAAGCACGTTTGGCGCTCCCATGTTCGAACCTGATGTCTTTCGGAAGTAAATGCACTCTATTGAAGAAAGTACTTGTGACATTGTTGGGACTTCTCGGCGCCAAGGAATTGTGTCCCCCTCGTCATGCCCCTAACCACACCTGAATCTTGTTAATTAACTCCTAAATTAATTCCAATTTTCTTACAAGTACCAAATGCTTGACATAATGATGAGGCATGGGGCATAGATTCTGGGAACTGCCTGAATAAACAATAAAGTAAATGTAGTAAGTCCGAAATGGAATTTTTTGAGCAGTTCACCGGTCTATCCGTATCAATGACAAAACCATGTTCATTTAGCAACTACTAACCAAATAATGTCAAATAATTTTATCTAAATATGGAACTGCACACCAAGCAATTACAAACAGGTATGAACAGTGCTGTAGCAGCCCAACTCTGGGCCCCTCTGGAAATGCATACAGGTTCCCCCCAATGGTGATTTCTAAAAGAAAGGATTTCTAAAGCGTTGCTGTATAAGCGTTATTATTCGTCATGATTTAGTTGTCGCTGTAATTAAGCTATCGCACGGCTAGTCAACCGGCCGAACGCGGTCATACAGTAAAAGAAAAGAAATCACTGTATTGCGGCACAGTAGCACACATGGCAAATATTACATGACAATAACCATGAAAATATCATAAACAATGTCACATTATGATAGTATCGAAACGGCTTGGAGTGAGTCTTTTGGCATGAAAAAGCCTTTATGACATCATCCAAATCTGCACAGAGAGCGCGCACATGAAGCTTCGATTGACAACATGGCCAATAAGGATAGTCTTCTATCTGTCGGATTAGACCTGTTGAAGGTTTTGATCAGCGTCAGTTAGCTGAAACTCCTTTCAGCGCTGGCAAACGTAGGCTATCGGGGTAGTTTAGCATAATCCAAAGTGCAATAATTATATGTTAGGATAAACTTCATCAAGACGTGTCTTGAGAATAGAGCTCCACAAAAGCATTTGGATCTCAATCACTGTCATTTAATCAACAACGATTATTTAGAGATGCGATGAAATGCAAATGCTAACAAAAATTTGCAGGAAGTCAGAATCAATCCTGTCGTTCAATTGTGGAAACACTGTTACCGAAGGAACAAACCTGAGGCCGATCGAAGCAGTGCGCCGCTATCAACGTTTTCTTTCATTAGCGCTTAAGTGAATTTTGGTTGAAAAGCATGCGCATCGCGTTTTTAACTGGCCGAAATATGCATGCATAAACCTTTCTGATGTCTAGACTTGTTAATCTCCGGGTGCATGGCATATGTTTGGATTAATAACATTTTGTATCNNAAATAAGCTATAAATGTTGACAAATGCAGACCAAGGGGGCCTGNGTCGATGCAATATGGTTGACATCCATAATCCACCAACTGCATTACTCCGTTGGGACATGCTTAGCAGTGATTGCTGAAGTANTTAAATTACACTATTAACTCCATCTTGCTGTCTGAACAGCAGGCTGCGCGAATGTGTAAGTTTGGTCGTAAGCACCAAAGGTATCTTGCTTTTATACAGTAAAAATATGAGAAGACTGCCTGCCCCTGAGCAAGTCAGAATACATTTTTTCACAACAGTCACTACACAAATACGTTGATCAGTCGTAAGTCTGACTTCTGTACGTACACAACTAGGCATATTGGTTAAATTTACGTTCAACACTCTAACTAAGCAATGAAAGGTGACGCTTTGCGCTCAAGCGTCAAACACGTTTATTGCCTCACCAAACGTATCAAAAAAGATTAGGCGATGTTATTCACGATAACCAGGGGCGTAACGAGATTAGACGGCGCCCGGGGCAAGAAGCAAGTTTGGCGCCCCCATGTTCGAACGTGACGTCTAAAACACACTGTATTGAAGAAAGTACTTGTGACATTGTTGGGACTTTTCGGCGCCCTCTGCAGTCATTCGGTGNACCCCAGTGTTTCGGCGCCCCATAGTGATTTGGCGCCCGGGGAATTGTGCCCCCCTTTCCCCCCTCGTTACGCCCCTGACGGTAAGAGCGACAGGTACTGCTCTGTCTATAAANCACAGGACAAAACAGAATACGGATTGATGAAAATTACACTGATTTCTAATGTTTCACATTTTAATTTGGGAATTGAAGCTTTTGGGGGGGTTCCCACAATATCCGCCCTGTGGCGACGGGATTAATTTTGGGCCCCTGTGTCGCCAGTACGGTAAATTTGCGGATGTTTTTCTGATACGGATAATAGCACATTCCGGTTAAACACACACACAAATTCTTGGCAAATTGGTTATGCAATTAACTGGATTCGTCTGTACTAACACCCGAAATCACCGGAAAACACTCCGACAAAATCTTTGAAAACCGCTAAAGACAAAAACCTACTAAAAATGACAAGAACACTAAATACCGAAATACAAGCTAACAGGGGGCCCATTTTTTACATTTAGCCTGCCAGGGGGGACGGCGCGCACCCCTTCCCCCCATCAGTTACGCCACTGCCTCTTACGTTTGCACGCACTTGGGCCCCAAGTGCGTATATATAAAGGGAAGCTAGGTAGTCTGCTAGATGCAGATACTTAAACTAGGCCAAGACCAGACTTGAAGCTGGAAGGCTAAAGCCACACAATGGTTTTCTAAGGAAATTCAACTCAAACCTGCATGACAAGTTGAACCGATTATGTGGAAGCAGTTCAACAGATTAGTTTTATTGCTGGCCGTGTCTGCTTTTTTCTAACAAAGATAGTTCAGTCTGGAGATCAGCACAATGCGGGTCGGCTTGAATAACTTGTATAGCAGGCTGCAGATGCTGGATGCCATGATACGACTGATTCACACTTGACAGCTTCTGTAGCTCAACACATTTGGTCAAACCAGCATTATTATGTTGCTGGACAACCAAAGAGTACAATATTGTTACAGGCAAGTTTTTACCTGTAACAAGTATTGCTGCTCAGAAGCCAAGCCTGGAAATCCGCTCTAACCTCGCATCCAACCAAACAACATTCAAAACGATTTCAAACGATCAGAACGATCCATGCGATCAACGGATCCTAAAGCCAGTCACGAAAAACGTGACGCGAAGACGTGATTGCCTCGATAAAACCGTTGATGATGTCAGGCGGTTAAACTTGATCAAGCCTCATTCAAATATCCGGTTTAGCCAATCATAAAGCAATGACATACAGGTTCATAATTAGTTACCAATCAAAGTCCTCAGACGCAAGGAGAAAGTCCAAGAAATCGAGTATAGAAAGTCTCGATTTCGTACCTAAAAGACAGTTGAAACTAATTTCGTTTGAAACCTGTTTCTCTCCTTCGGTCTCTCAAACCGTTAAAGGTTTGAATTCAGAAGTAAAACATACTCTGACCTGAGGGCATTCTAACCGCCACAGGTTCAAGGTTTGGCTAGCGATATGTAGTACGTTCCTTCGCGTTACGGCCTTATTGAGGAGTATTATACTCTTACCTTCTGTCTAACGAATAAAGTCGCAGTTTAAGGTTCGACTAGCGATATGTAGTACGTTCCTTCGCGTTACGGTCGAAAGCCAAGAAGGTTGACTAGCGATCTGCTAATGTAATCAGATGCTATGTCTATATACGAGTTAGGTGGTACAACTGGTTGGTCCTAGCAAGATCCCGCCAGGTTAGAAAATGGCTTGTCCGGGGAAATCTCCGTCAAAATGGACGGCAAGAATTGACTTGTTCAGGTTAATCCCTGCCAGTTCACTGGGCAAGTTACATTACTTTAAAAAGACATATTGATTGACCTTTAACACAAAGTAATGCGATTTTATGAGCCCTACGTATTGTGAAATGCCAAAACAAACAGATGAAATTAGACAGCTGTAAGTGAAAATGCGATCAGCTTTGACTAATGATAAACTTCCGTTGAGAAGTTTCCAGCAACACTCTGAATGATCAGAGCTTAGTACTGAGAGTCGAAGCGTGACAGTTAACAGAGTCATAGACAAACCATTGAGTGTTACTATACGATTTAAACCTAAGCTAGAATTAATTTATTTTGTTAAAAGACAGTTGCATGAGAGTCCTTGTTCGAGAAGGCGTACAAGGTTGAAACACTATTATTGGTGGGTACCATTGTCGGTTCATTATTATATCGTTTTTATGAAATAATAAAATCTATGAAATGAAGTATTACCTATGAGTGTTGTCATTAAAACGAGTAGAGAAGTATCAGAGACAAACCGGTCTTTTAAGCAGACTTGTTTCTGTGACAACGGACCGTGGTACAGTAATGAAGCGAACCCACCTTAAGACTTTCTACTGTACCTAAAGAGGTTCCTTATCCTCTCACCATAGAGCAAAGAACCTTAACAATATTAGACTTTGAAAAAATACTTTGATCTTAGGCTACTGTACGTCCTAAGTGCCTATTTTAGGCACTTTGTCTAAAAAACTGCTTGCCAAAGTATGTCTCTATTGTTATATGCACGTTTTGAGAATTAGCTGTTGATGTTACCACAGATGTGTGCCATAGGTATGAAAATTATGTATTTTTTCATCTTCTGTTTCCTACATTTTGTGCACTTTAGTCCTGAAGTAAGTGCTACAGTGAATCCAGTAGCCTAATTGCTGAGATAAATCACGAGTGTCATGCATTGCAGTAGTTAATAAGTCTTTCCATCTTTGGCCTAACATGTTTGGTGTTATGAGATTTCAACCACTCAAGGCGTGCAAATGTAAGTTCATAAGTAGTGGTATTTGTGTTGTTAGCCTGTCATATGCACAAACATCTGAATTGTTTGTGATGTTTGGGTGTTTTGTATACTTCTCATGTTTTGATTTCCTCATGGTGAATGTTGCTGTGTGAACATTTTGTCTTTTTATGTAGAAATATTGATTTCCATTTATTCCGTTTAGCTAGTTTGACAAGTGCTGTGGTTATTACTTCTTGGTAACTTTCTGTTCTAGAAATTTGGTTACTTAGATTTTGGCTGTTTCAGCGTGGTGGTGTCAGTGCCATGGTACACCTAGATTTAGTCACAATATACTTAAGACCTGGTTGGTGATTCATCAAACCACCAGAACTGCAGTTAAAAATACGGTTACTTATCTTCCGATTGAATGTGTGATTGTCAAGTGAATGACATGACAAGGATGTTTTTCAAGTCCAAGTGAACTTCATGGCATTGCCATGACAAAAAAACAAACTGGCGCATGTGTTGTTGAAATTCTGAAAGATAAAGCATCGTGTTTCAATCACGATTACGTGGATTGGAAGCTTTTGCAAACAGATCTCACCGCCTTTAACTGAGCACGATGACGTCATCAAGACGCAAACCAAAAATTGCATGCGTAGTCTCATCGCCCACGCTACGCCACCAAGGCCTCCTAGATAGTGTTTTCTAGGAGGCCTTGACGCCACTGCCACTTCCTTTGATTTGGCAATTTGACACCAGTCATAATTTTACCAGAAACACAATCCACTCCTTCCTTTCTTAGCCGTTTCAGGTAATGACAGGCCACGAAACGCATTCTGAGTAGCTAGGAAATCATGCGTTTTGACTGTGGTAATGTGCACTGTAAGCTGTTGTTTTAACTAGTTTGTAGTGTTCACTGATCTGAAATGTAATGAGTCAGCAATCACCAGAAAACAGGGTCGATGGTTCAGAGGTTGCAAAGGTTTGCTAAAATAAGTCTGAAAGTTTGCCAGAATGGAAGCAAGTAGAAATTAGCAGCACTTTAAATCGGACAGGGTTTTATGAAATGAAAGCTGCCCCAAAGTGCTTTTGTCTAATGTTACACTATTCATTCTTGCAGGGCCACAACCAGCTGGTATTTTCGGGGGGGCAACAAAATGGTTGCAACTTGTTTACCTAGCATCTATAGTTTTTGACGCTTTCAAATTGTTTTCGAAAATGCCGGGGTGTGAAATGCCTGGTTTCCCCCATTGGTGCGGACCTGCATTCTTACATTTCTTTTGTTCACTGACAAAATTATCCTCTGTTATCACAATCCTTTTCCATTTCAAAATAAAATATGTACTGGTGCAGTTTCCAATAAAAGTACGTTATGGCGCCATACTGCTATTTAATGTTTTTATGGTTAGATGAAAGTGTAATAACAGCAAGTTGTCGTCTTTGCTCGGTCATGTTTTGTTTGTGTCTGAGTTTGTCTGGAACTGCTGTAAGTGATTTGCAACAGTTTTCTTTTTACCAACACCAGCGATAGACTGCCCAGGAAAGGTATGTCACCCACACTAAAAATCACAGCCAATCAACGTAGGATGCAGAAAGTGCAAACACAAAACGAAACACCGCTCAGATTGTCACATGATGTCATCAGTGATGAACGCATCGCCGATACATCCAGTTGCTGTTCATTGTTGCAAGTATGTTCGCTGGTATCCAGTAGAACTTGCATTTGATTGACATGTGGGCGCCATATTGCTGGATCACTGCATATCAGAAGTGGACAAAAAGCGGAGTTTGGAGTCCGCGGAGGCGGACTCCGCGTGTTTCTTTGCGGATGCGGAGTCTAAGAACTTTCTTTGTCGGCGGAGGCGGAGCGTAGGAGGAGACATTTTTTTCAAGCAACATGCCTAGATGTTACAATAGAATTCGCAATTTTGCGGAGTGAAGTTGCAGTTGCAGTTGAATATTTCTATGATTTGCGGAGGAGGAGCGCACGCGGAGCAAACCTTTTCGGAGTCGGAGAGGACGCGGAGTCAAAAAAATGAGACTCCGTCCATCTCTGCTGCATACGCGATGCAGCATTCGCTTGATCTTATATATGTGTTTCCTCACAATCCATTGAGCTGCTGTAGCTTTCAGTGCATTCTTGCGAAGAGACATCGAACGATTGCCGAGGTGCTGATTCTCTGGAAACTTCCACACGCTGCTTTGCACGAAGTAGCCGAGTCAACAGCGTGCGTGGCTGACAGCCATGCAGAGATTTCGTTGGGCTCTCACGTCCAGCAAAGAGTACGGAGAACAAGGTAGGAAGAACTATTATAGTGTGTGTATTGTAAGGTCTTCACTCCCACACGCAACGCGCTAGACTTTAAGCATGCATCACACTAGCAAGGAAGACAAGGTGCAACCAATCAGTGTTGCCAGATGTGCTATTTTTTCCACCAAATTCGGCTATTATTTGATTTGGTTGGCTGANAAAATTTGCGTGTGGTGGGTGGCGTTTTTTAGCCATTTTAGCAATATTTCGGCGGAAAATGTGGCGGTTTCTGNGCAAGATCAGACCAGGGTTTGCTTATAAAAAAGTTGTAATAAAACACTTGGTATAGTGTACTGCCGCCACATTCATTTTTTGCAGTTGTGCAAGGTCGTTTGTACCAGCTCTGGCTGCTTCAGTCCAGTGGAAACCTTCTATTTAGTTAGGTGATCAGCTCGATACTTGTCCCATGACAGGTCGATGTAGTAGACGCGTGTTGGACTGTATTAAATTTACTTACTCAGAGAAAATATGCTATGGAAAGTCTTAAAAATCTTTAAAAAGTTTTAAAAAAAGTTTTTTCTTACAAAATCTTAAAAGCGTTTTTAAAAAGTTTTAAAAATTCTTCCAAAATTTCTTCCTGGTCAGAAGTGATCCGATTAGTTTTAACAGCTTCATTTTTTATGTTTTATTATTATAAGGAGCTAAATGGAAGAATGAGACGCTTGTGCCCATTTTTGGATAGAAAGCAAAACAAGGATACTGTACATCAGTGCTCTTCAACAGGGGTTCCGGCAGTAACGTGCTGTCATGGGAGGCAAGAGAGGCAGTGCCTCCCCTACCATAATCTTGAACTGTGCGAAAAGAATTAGGGATCCAAAATAACAAATTTAATAAACGTTAGCCCTTTCATCGTGAAAAGGTACAATTAATCTATGATTCTAATCATTTTCACAGTCAATTCACCTGAATTTGCGTATTTCTTCTTTAAGTCAGGGAAAAGTCACGAGGGGAGGCAGCGACTGCTTGTGCCTCCACTCGTTGGGTGGTTTTCCCGTTGTGAGCAGTCTGTCACAAACTGTGTTGGTGAGCGCGAGCCGTGCAATTAAGTCTCTCTTTAACCTTCATGTCAGCTACAGTGCAATGTTTGTATACAATAATATATACATAGGCGTTCGAGGCCGGGGGTCGGAGGAAGGGGGAAGTTGCTCAAAAATCCTGGATGATAAAAAAATATTTCAATACAGTGAAATATTCCAGGGCAACTCTGTTTTTCAGGGCAAGCGCAAGTTGCCCAAAAATCCTGAATGATAGAAAATACATATTGAATACAGTGAAAAATTCCAGGGCAACTCTGTTTTTCAGGGCAAGCGCTGGTTGCTCAAAAATCTGAATGATAAAAAATACATATTTAGTACAGTGAATTCAGGGCACCCTCTGTTTTCAGGGCAAGCGCTAGTTGCTCAAAAATCCTGGATGATAAAAAGTATATTCAATACAGTGAAATATTCCAGGGCAACTCTGTTTTTCAAGGCAAGCGCAAGTTACTCAAAAATCCTGAATGATAAAATATATTTCAATACAGTAAAAAATTCTAGGGCAACTCTGTTTTTCAGGCCAAGCGCAAGTTGCTCAAAAATCCTGAATGCAAAAAGTATATTCAATATCAATACAGTGAAAAATTCCAGGTCAACTCTGTTTTTCAGGGCAAGCGCTAGTTGCTCAATAATCCTAAATGATAAAATATATTCCAATACAGTGAAAAATTCCAAGACAACTCTGTTTTTGATCGCAAGCGCGAGTTGCTCAAAAATCGTGAATTATAAAATATATTTCGATATGGTGAAAAATTCCAGGGCAACTATGTTTTTCAATCCAAGCGCAAGTTGCTCAAAAATCCTGAATCTAAAAAGTATATTCCATACAGTGAAAATTTTCAGGCCAAGCGCAAGTTGTTCAAAACTCCT
>JGI24159J19872_10008825_pt1 | contig 13208 bp, 6 predicted proteins | sample Ectturendosymbi4_FD_19872 | JGI IMG/M metagenome (IMG submission 19872) | reverse complement strand
ACGTATATTATGTCAACAAACTTCGCCAAAACGTTGGTTTGGAAACATGACTATGACGTCAAATTGTGACGTCACAAACAGCGCACACCAAATACAAATGACCACCACATGCCTCTGAATGAAACCCCCCATGAAAATTTTCTTCGTACGCCACTGTCTGTAACATCCTAGTGTCTGATTCTTTGCTGGGAAACAATTTTTTTATATTGACAGCATTAAAATGTGTTTATATGAATTGTCGATTGTCCAGTAAGCTTTATAATAGTGTGAAAAAACTTTGCTGTCTATTTTCCAGGTGTTGTTTTGTTACGAAAAAAATTTGGCATATTTTTGTCCTTTTTGGCATATTCTGAAACAATATTTGGCATATTTTCTCTTGGTGCACTTGGCAACACTGCTGCTCTGTGCTATACTTATTTGTCTCCCCAGATGCGTAATGGCGCCAAAGCGGGTCTCCAAGTGAGGATGGTTGATAAGAGAGTGTTCCGAATTTTTCGAACGAGGCCCTCTACCAACGACCGATGCGCGATGGTTTTGATTCATTTTGCCTATAACTTCCAAATGATACCGCTGGGAAAACCGGTCGCGCCATTTTTTAGCAACTTCTGCTGAAACACGGGGCACTCGTTGCTGCGGACACATTTATGTAGAAAGGCCGTGCGTTGGGTCTACTTCACAAGCAATTTAGTTGCGGCTTTTCATGGGAGATGCGAACACGCAGCGGAAAGAACGCCAAGTCTAACAGTGCAGCGGGCAAGCAGCAATAGAGATTCCGGCTCGACCAGGCCCACTCTATCTATTGTTACTTGTGTGCAGCTGCATTTTTGAAGCACTTCCTGATTGTGCGTTTAGGCATTGTGACGCGATGCTCCGTCACAGTAGTCTTGTAGCAAACACTATACCAGGCAATGTGTTGCGCTATCGCTTATTTTCTTAATAGAACAGGGCAGGCAATGTTTGATACCTTGTGCTTCACAATCCTCCTATTTTACCCTTTTGAAAATTTAAAAGTTTTTTCTTCAATTTTTTATTTATTTTTTTTTTCGAAACTCAGTAACTTTCCAAGCAGATTTTCGAAAAACTCAGTAACTTTCCAACAGCGAGTCACAGCGTTTTGCTGCAATAAACTTACGATGTTTGCAGTCTTGGCCGGCCCATCCGTTGTTGCATTCGCACCAATAGCCTCTTGTGTACGCACTGTTCGCCACACATCTTCCTTTGTTGCTGCATGTGACCCCAGAGCACAAATCTTGTTCTGCAGTTTGTCAAATACGGAAAATGGAATCAACGATTTGTGTTTAGAATGTAAGAGTTATACAAAATAAGAACAAACTCTTCTACATACAAGAAATAAGCGATGGGTCATGTTATTGCCGATGGCCTTGAAGACCTAAAACGAACAATTTAAATCATTACTATGACTTTCTCATTGCGTGTTACAAAATATTGTCAGTTTGAAAAAGAAGTGATTATGTGTTTTGATTACTCTTTAAATAATTTTACATTTTTCTTAAGCACTGTATCAAGGCGCCGATTGAAACTTCAAATGGCGGTACAGGTGGACGGGAGTGAGTTTACGCTCATTTTAGATCTATAAATGGTCATGATCTCGTGCGCAAGGTACTCAGCGCAATTACATACCATCAGCAACTGACTGCTGAATGGTGCAAGGGCATCCCTGAGGGCTGAAATAGATATAGATTGATGTTTATGATGACTGCAATATAACAAAACACGCTTTTATTATAATGCCTTTACCTCATATCTACACATAAAAATTTGTACTGACTTGCATGCCTTACACATCTTAATTGAAGCTCTACAAAACATGTGCTCAGTTGCAAACATGCAGTTGAAAATTTAATGAATGTTTCTAAACTTAAGTTAGTTGTGTGTACACACGGAATAGTCAACAAGCTTTGTGTCAAGCACAGGCGAACTGCGGAATCCAGGGCAGACAAATGCGGAATGCGTTAAGCTCTTTAATCCGGCCGCTTACTTGTTCAAAATATAGTAATAAAGTCAACGCATTGCTTTACATATCCTTCAGATTAGTTTACCCAAACAACCCATCAATCTGCTTCCGATTTTGCTCACCCCTGTGTAGACCCCTCACAAATGCTCACATCCATGTAGATCCCTCACAAGCGTTCAACCCTGTGTAGACCCCTTTCACAAATACTCACCCCTGTGTAGACCCTTCACAAATACTCACCCCTGTGTAGACCCCTCACAAGTACCCACACCCGTGTAGACCTCTCACAAGTTATCACCCCGTGTAGACCCCTCACAAGTACCCACACCCGTGTAGAGCCCTCACAAGTGCGAATGCTTCAATAGTTTGGTTCAAGTTTTCACACATCCACAAATAACTTTTCAGTTATTTTTTGAAAAGCAAGTAAGTAGCTGCTGCGCAACTTTCCGGTATGAAGGCACAAAAATTTTCGAATACCTCGACTTCGTTGAATTGAGAGGAGAATGGTTAGAAGAAACAAGAGGCTGGCATGGCAATATGTCATTCTGGAACATACAAATGGTTTAATTCTGGAGCATAAACTGGTTTAAAAAATGCAAGAAAAACGCTTCAGAAGCGTTTTCCAGTAGTAACAAGCAATAGAACGTCTAACTTTGCTCTATTGCAAAAGTTTGAGAACTGAGACACATCTAACATTCAAACAATGACTCTCGCTGACAACAAAACTTTAATCTGTTGATTACTCTACTTCTACTATTTAAGTAATCACATTTTAGCAATAATCACCACAGAAATCACTGACTTATTTTTTATTTACTTTCAACTTTTATCTGGCTGTGTGAGCATTGACTAGTAGAAGATGCAAACCTTTGCTTTGGCAGCAACATCCAGACAGTCTCCAAATACTTTTCATTATCCGGAGGAAAAGACTCTTCCAATATCTCTGCTACAGCATGTTAAATTTATGTTTAGCTGTGACTTAAAGAAAACTCTGTGTAGATTACAAAAATATGTGACAAATTAATCAAACCACATTTCCAATGCAAAGTGCGACTTAAGCAAAGATTGAAGCAGTTGTGTAATATGAGGTTGCAATGGAGCCAATCTTTCCGGTAACATTTCATTTGTACTCTTTAAAAAACACTTCGATAAATTTAATGTGCAAGTGCTGCTTAAAGTTTGCTTTGCATATGACTACAAAGCTCCTTTTCAAAAAAATCGGAAACAAGAGTTTCATGAACACTGCAGAAATCCCGTCTTACTTTCAGTCGAAGGACGGAATCTTTGCCAACACCTCAGACAAAACAAGCGATCGAGAAAGCTTTCATTTCATTAAACCACTCTTAGTAAAAAATGTTCCGTTAAAAGTATCATTTTACGATCACAATGATTAAGCTGGTATAACGTTGAAGCAGCTTTGATCATACGACGAGCAGCAAACATATTAATTCTGTGAAAAAAAATCATAAAGATCCGCTATAATGTGATCTGCAAAAGTTATTTGAGTTAAAAGTGTTTACAGGCTTTTTTTGAATTAATGTTATTAACATGGTTGCAACTAACCGATGTATAAACGGGGAGGAGGAAATTTTAAAGCAACGCAAAAATCCACTCGCCACAACGTGTTATTTTCTTACAAAATTAAAAAAAATTTCGCTGACATTTTGTTGCTGCTCGTTTATTTGCTCTACACGTCTGAGGCGGTCAAACAACCATCCATATACTATATTTCAGTGACGGCGCAGCCTATTTGTTCGGTACGGTCATGGCCGTACCGGTCTTCTTCCTCAACAATACGCTTCGGTTTTAAGAAAGTTACCCGTAAAACTGCTGATAGAAATCGAAAATCCCAAAATAACTGCTCTTTGCTGTACTCCGCCAATTCACCGCCCACTAAAGTCAAATTCATCGATAATGCACAGGGGTTTGGTAGCAATTTATAGTTTCCCAAGCTCTTATACGTGCTGGAGCTCACAGGCAGAGACTGCCTGCTTTTTCCATATATTTGTAGGCAACGACCCATCATTCACTGGTAGAGGTAACGGTGCGGAGCTAGCAGGCAGTAGTTCACCACTGATCTTGCATCGATATTTGATATTGGACTAGAAACAGGGTTGGACATGTACAAAGACAACCTCTCGAAGCTTGAACTAGAAACAGACTACAGTTCCCACTTCTGAAACCCCTCTGCAGATGTTTGCAACGAGTTGGCTACTAATTTCTCTGTTCTATAGTAATGCCGAAACTTAATAATAATGACATAAAAATTTTGTCGAAACTGTCAGTCTCTGAGAGTACTGCATTTTCCAGCATCCGGAAAGTTTTGGGTCTTCTTTAGGTTTTAGCTCACACGAATGACTCATCAGAGGCCCCTTTCAGCACTAAAGCTGATAAAAGCTTATTAGCGTACAAACAGGGTCTACGTGANGGGATACAAGAGGTACATCGTACCNGGGCACAGTAGTTGCTGGGGCCCGGGAAGCAGGGCTGGATTAAATGAATGCGAGGCCCNGGGCAAAGTCATGGCCGCGAGCGCCCCTAAACGCTTAGCGCAACTGCGTAGCGTTTCACATGTCCCTGTTTCAACTTTGCAGAAGCACCGGTTAAAAAACGTCAAAATTGATACGTTTGGCAGCCTACACTTCAGAGACAATTAGGAGTGACCATGTACAGCGGTTTGTATGTGGTTAATATGTTCAAACAGAAAGCGAGAATATCTAACTTTCTTGTTTTTTCACCGCTAATGTTGTTTTGGAAGTTGATTGTTCTTAAATGATGAGTTGTTAAAGAAATTGCTCGAAAAAATGGATACCTTTTCATGAAAAGAAAAAGTGTAGAAAACATTTCAGACAAAAGAATGAGACTTGAGGTTCAACCAGCACAGACATGTAAAGCGTTTGTGAACGTCCATTTGCATTGAATCGTCAGTACATTGAAAAGGATAAGCAAATTTTCGACGTCTCCCCCCTGGAAATATTCTGCGGACGTCCGTGGATGCACTGATTTCACGGATGCACTGATTTCGATCTAATTCTTGGGCCATAAAGCGTGGTACTGTTTGGTTCAATTCTTTTAAGTCACTCTAAAACGATGAATGCCAAAGCTGTCAGTTTCCTTAACCTATATACTAAACGCAGTAATCAAAAAGCTCTACAGTTTTGACGCGTGGTGAACAGCCTGAAAACATGAAAAACCAGTAAAGCAGTGTTTAGATATTCGAGCGCGAGGCCCCGGGCATTTGCCCGGTTTGCCAAATGGTTAATCCGGCCCTGCTGGGAAGATTAAAATACGCACGCTAAATTTTTTGTAATCAAGCCCAAAATTACTACTGCAAGCCAGTTGACAGCATAATTATTAATAAATTGGTAAATCTGAGCGTGGTAGCCGTTTTATTTTTACTTTATTCAGATTACTATACTAACAAGCTATGCAAGTTTCGACGTGGGAACCAGAAGCTAGGGGACCGGTATCGATCTTCCTACCCCTTAGTAAAATTTCTCTCGGAAACCCTGCATACAGCCATGACTTAGATGATTTTACGTGTTCACAAAGAACGAGTTGACAGGTATAATTTGGACAAAACTGCTGAAAATTGTGTTTCTGGTAGAAAGGGCAACTGAGAAAGTTGGGTTAAATTTTGTGAACTATTTGAGAATTTTGTCGGCTGGTAACATTGCTTAAACCAGGGGTTCCCAACCTTTCCCTGACCCTGTACCCCTTCAGCATTCCGACAGATGAGCATGTACCCCTAAAATTTATTTTGTCAAAAAGGCTGTGTAAAAGAACAAAAATGGACTTAATTTTTAATGGAACGTTTATATTTTAAAATATTTGGAAATAAATAACATAAAAATATATTTTTCTTTCCATTGCTAACCTTAAATATACCCTTTCAGATAGGTAAATATATCCCTAGAAGTACATGTACCTCAGGTTGGGAAGCATTGGCTTAAACGGGGTAGTAGGAATGTTTTATTTTTGTCTCTTGAGTCAATGGCGAAGAGTTAAAGCAATAAGTTTATAGTTGCAGGCAATGGCTTAATTTGCAGAATTCGAGGTGTAGAATAGTGGAGAGCAATGTAATTTTGTGGAACTGCGAAGAAAGGGATACCCGTAAAAGCAGTAAATGTTTATTTTACGGTAGTATTCAACTTCAGTTCAGGTTGGATTTTGGATTTAGATCCACAACTGCGCTGTAGCAAAAAGTGCTTCCGGGAATGCTTACTACGAATGGCTAAAAAGTTTTTTTTTCTAGAATCCAGAGTCGCAAAAGAACCGCTTGCTTTGGGAGCAATAGTTCCTGGATCCACGATTACCTTGGCCGTACTACTAAAAAAGAGCTAGCGCCGGCTCTGTACTTTATCAGGTATTGAGCAGCTCTGCTGAATATTTATTCTTAATATTTGCCTGTTGGTCCAGGTTTTATTTCACATTGCAAAAGCTTTGCATTAGAAATTTTAGTTTCACCCAAAAAGCGTTTTTCAAATGTTTTAGAAGGGAAGCTGCTCTGTCGCTTGTCGCGGTTGCGATTGTTGATGCCAGCCGAGCATCTTGGGTCAGCTCGCAGCAGTGGAAATGGATGGCACTAAAAACATTGCTGGTATTTTAATTCAACAGAGAAGTGAAAAGTTCAGCCATCGATGCTATAAACGAGGTATGGCATGTGATGTCCAACAATAAATGAAAGCCTGTGGAACAAGAACACGAGATTCTTTTTCTTTTCCACTCTTGCTCAAATAAGTTAAATGGTAAGTTAACAACCATTGCTACAGGAGAAAAGTCAACACACATTGTAACTGCATCGCAAACGTTCACCCAGACAACGTTAACATGGCAGTTACTAAAACTCTCCTTCAGTTTTCAGGCTTTTTAGGTGCCATTCGTTGAAAGAAAAACAGTCCAAAATATATATTTTTTTCTTTCACCTGATAACATGCGGTCACCGATAACCCCAACTTTTGGTAGAAATTCAGGGAGATGGTTTCCAACAATACATTTTGTTATTAGGGTCATTACAAGAATTATGACACTAAATTTATGAAGACAAAGAGGTTTTTCTGTGTCCTGTCTCGTTTATCTATCTTTGAAGAACTGCTTTAACTGCAAGAAATCAAGCTTTTCCAGCGGTTGTTCCCCTCACGTTACTTTGTCTCTTTAAGTCCATTACTCTGGATACGGATTTGACTGGCAGTGGTCAGTAAACAATTGTTTCAAGTGCATTAGAACTTCAGAAATTAGACACAACTTGACACTCGCTCAAATGAAGAAATTTGAGAGTGCATTTATTCATTTGTCTGCTTCATGAATGTTTCGAACTTATTACCAAACATAAAACCTCGCTCTCACTCTTTTGAATTTATTAGAAATTCAGCTGATCCTCTGATTAGAGGTCTGCAACATAGACCGTTCACTGTCGAAGCCCATAGCCAGTCATAGAATAGTGTTGCAGACGACATCTAGGTGCCGGTGATTTACAACGTCAGATGTTTTTTGGGAATTTACTTGTTTGTTTTTTGATGACTGAGGATGTATTGCATGTGAAGAACAATAAGTCATTTCTTAAATGCTTGTTAGTTTTGCATTAATACACACTTGTACAATATATTTTCATTTGTGCGTATCCGCAACTTTAATATTTTGCTAAAAATTAAAACATAAGACTTACACTGCGTATGTATCAACAGAAATCAGAAACCTGACAAAACGTCTGAGAATAAACTAAGCTGAGCCTTGTGTCTGTCACGTGATGTTAAACACAGCTTTCCTTTGAAATAAAAAAAACTTAAAAACGACAAAATAACGTAGTTTGATAAATTAAAGTGTTCGGTTTATTATGAAATTCTTCATTAAACAACCGTTTTCCTACCTTAACCAAACGGTAGTTTTGAAAACAAATTCATCAAAAAAGTTGCAAGTAACAGCATAGGAACAGGGTTAGTAAGGAAACTAGCCACAGATGTTGAAGTTGCTCATCACTTTCACTGTTATTCTCAAACTAGAAATTTAAGTGAAAGTAGTGACATGCAAAGACAACCGGAGTAAGCCTATTCCTCAACTTATAAGAAAAACGAAAACAGATTTAAGTTTTTAATGGGTTTCAGCCACTCTTCGCAGAATAACTTGGACTTCACAATTAGTAATTACAAGTTCTTAAACTGCCTTCCCTCGTTTTAGCGTCAGTTCTCTGGCAAAAAATAACGAACGCGTGTTGCAGGTCATATAGAAATACGAGCATTGAGTGTTGTTCTCCGATAGGGCCAAAAACAGAGTGCACGTTCAGTTAAATCAACTTTTACTTTTTTCATGCAATGAGTGGCCAACTAACGTTTGAAGTAGGCCTCTGTTTTTCTGAGTAAGGAACAACTTTGACAACAAACACCCCCAGAAATATGTTTATGAATAACACAAAATTTACAGGTGAGACAAAACGCAGCAAAACTATAAAAACTTATAAAATCGTTCATTTTGAAAAACGTTATTTTGGGGGCACAAAGATCGCACAAACAGCCAGTGTTACCAAGATCCTAGATTTGTTTAAAGCAGCCTTCCTATGGTCAAGAGCTCCACTTTGCTCTACATCCATTCTCTATTGTTTCATTGTCTGATTAAATGAAAAAATCAAAATAGTTTGAGTGGCTTTGTTGCAAATAATGCACCGCGCTTGTCGATATTTTTAAGGAAATCGAAAAAGCAGCGATTTATTTCTCAGCGTTATTTTTCTTATCCGTTTTTTCTTAGTTTGCCTTGTGCTTCAGCCATCAAACCACAACCTCACTTTAGCTCAACATCGCCTGTCTGTCATTGACTGACGCAATAAACGAAAGTGGTCGTGTAAGTTGCTTCGATAACAATGGCCTGGTCACTTTCTTCAGCATAGCGACTGGTGCAGAGAATGCAAACCGTAGATTTCGTGTGTCTGGTGCACACAGCCCCCTGCGGCAAAATCACGAAAACAGCTTCGACTACGATTGTTTCGCTAAACTAACAATCTCGGTGAGCATGTAGACCGTGAGCGCTCCAAGCCAACTTTACAATAGTTGCTGACAGCACACTACCAATAAATGTTTGCAATTAAGCCGCATTAAGATGCTGTTCTTCAGCTTATTGACTAGCGGCAGCTTTTCTAATTACTATCCCTCCCAAACATCATTACACATCAAGTGAGTTTTAGAAATACAGATGAATGCAATCATATTAGCCGCTTTCTATTGAGCAGTGAAGGGCATTATCGAGAAAACAGATAATGGATGGAATCGTTCCGAAGTCGGCATCCACGTTGGAGAAATTATGTTACGGTAGAACAGTGCTCATTCCAATCATCAACTTGAGACGTATTGCATTGAGTGAAACGCAACGTAAATGCGGCCAAGCCATGTGTTTGTTGTTGATAATAAACAGATTCTTCTTCATCGTTTGAGTCAGTTCTTTCAATCCACTGCTTGGCCGCACTAGATCTCGGGGCAGGTGTCGAGCAGCCATTCGATTGTCTCATCGTCCAGAACCGTCAGGTCGTGCAATCCATGGACAGGTTGATGGATTGGACAGTGAAGGGCAATATGGTCAACCGGTCTATTCCTCTGCAACACACTCACAGGCCGCAGAGGAGGCCATAACCCATTTGTNCAAGCAGGAGNGGAAACGTCCGACACCGGTGCGGAGGNGGTTAAGCCGGACCCAGGCTCTTCTTGGCAGGGCAATTCCAGGAGTGTGGGTACCGATGTCGGGGATTAAAGTACGGAGTCTCGTGGCGTTCTCCAACCACTCCGCATTCCATCGGTGACCCGCCCAGAGCGCCGCACGTCTGCTGTTGTCTTCAGCAGTGGCGGATCCAGACCAGGCGTTTGGGGGGGCAGTCAAATAAGGGGGCGCCAAAAAGTCTTCACTTGTTTCAATACCCCAGCTTCTCTGTGACAATCGTTGGGTATCACACAAAAGTTGTTACGTTTTAAAGTCAAGAAAATGGATATTTTTGTTGGTCGACCTATGCGATCTTTCAGGGAATCACCGCAGTTTAAAATCGCCTTTCATCATTAATTCACAAAAAGTTTGAAGCGGTCCAAAAAGATAGGTCACATTGTACACAAGCTACACATACCTGAGAACGTTGTGGGTGTCCCGAACAATCTTTTATATTTACAATATGTGTTTGAAAGATATACTGTACATTAAAGCAGTGGTCCCCAATTCTTTCATAACCGCGGACCGGTCAACGCTTGACAATTTTACCGCGGCCCGTGAGTGCTCTCACAACAGTGTTTCTATGGGAAGAATCGACTAGTCACATGCCCAGAAAGCGAGTGGTATCACCACTCACGGCACTCACCACCAGTATACATTTTGTAATTTTGCGGCCCGGTACCGGTTCGTGGCCCGAGGTTGAGGGCCACTGGCCCACTGCCCTAAGGCATGCTGCGCGCTAGTGTTTGACCCTGTTTTGGATATCCACATGTCAGAAAAACACAATGTATGAAACGTATTCCTAACTGCTTAGAAGTAGAATGGTTCTTCTTACACAGGAAGTGACAACCCAATTTCCAAGCTAGGAGCCTAATAAATAGCGAAATGACGATCACATTTCCAGATGAAACTTGTGCAGTTACATGCACATGGAAAGCATACAGTACTGGAAAAATTATTATGGATTTTTTATTTTCCCAGAAAATTGGTGTATTTCTCGTTTTTTTAGGTTATTTTTCTGATTTTTTCTGCACATGAATGAAGGTGAGGATGCTTCAAACAAAAGCTGCAATTCCACATAACCCAGATTCACGTTGTATGAAATTGCTTATTATGACGTAATAACTACTTAAGCGAGTATCAGAATAAAAAAATCATTCGGCTGAACCTGAGTGGTCTCTACTGCCCGATGGACCATTTTGGTCTGAAATAGTTTGTGAAGCTTCGTATTTAGCCAGAATTTTACAGTATTTTAATGGTTTTCATGACTATTTAATGGGATAAGAAAAGACACCAGCAAAATTACAGGCTTTTGAACGAAGTTGGAGAGATGGGAAAGAGATATGAGTCCCCCAAAAAACGAACAAATCACCGTTTTACTCAAGCATAGTGATCTCAAACAGAAAAACATAGCCAAGGAATTAAATGCATCAACACCAACTGTTAGTGCTGTAAGAAAGAAACTGGAATGGGAAAGAGAGGTGGACAGTTTAGGGATAGGAATATGTTGACTGAAGAGGAAAACAAGACCTAGGCTTGATCGAAAAATGAAGGCAATGGTACAAGAGCTTCATGCAATGCACTTTCTACGGATATGACAAACGAGGGTATTATGGTGGACAGGAGAAACACCACTAGCCGTCTTTTTTGCAAGGTCTGAAGTCATACAGGCCTAGAAAAAAGCTTCGATTAACATAGAAAATCAAGCAGACGAGATATCAATGGGCTGTACAGCATGAAAATTGATCATCAGAAAATTGGTCCAAAGTAAGCTCTCAATAAAGGTTAAAAGCGACTATAGAATAACATTGCTGATGTTGACAATGTTCTTCTAAAGAATTTACATCAAATATGCAGTGGTTCTAAGCTTATTGGAAATATTTATAGTCAATTTTTTTAGCCAAAAAGTTGTTGCTGAGGATGCTTCGGGAGCTATTCAAGAACAACCAGTGATGATTTCCTTCATAACATACTAACAATCTTGAACATGGGTTTATTTCTTTGTTTGAAGTTATTTTTTCGGAGGAATTAACCATTGCGGTAGTTGATAATAGGGTGCAGACAGTTAGACGAAGGTCTGGTGAGGAATTTCTGCCAGCATGTTTGAAAAACACTCAAACTTCCAGCCAAGATCATGGTTTGGGGGGCAATATTGGTTCATGGAACCAGCAGATCACTCATAATAGAAGGATCCATGGACCAAATAAAATACGTGGAAGTGCTAGAAAGACGCCTGTTAGTGCTACGACGAGCTGAAAACTTCTGATTTCTTATCTTTTGCACTCATATTAAGCAGTGATGAATCGCAAAGTAAAGCACATTTTAACCTGTAAAGCTTAGGAGAAAATAATTCTGGTTACCGTGCTGAAAACATAGAATTTTTTTCACATATGAAAACTTCACACATTTGTTTACATTACTTTTTCATCCCCTCCTGATAATGTACTGCTATGTAAAGCAATGCTAGTTCACTACAAATTATATTTATATCCTTCATGTTGTGCTACTGCTTGTAAACGTAATGTTTCCTAGTGAACTTCGCCAGTATCTAGTAAACCTTGCTGTAAGCTTAGTAGTTCCTGATAAAAATTCCTACATTACAATAGCNTGCCGTGCATTTCATGCTTAAATCTGCAATGGTATCATATCTTAATCATATTCCCTGCTAACAGCATGTTTATACAGCAACAAAAGTTATGGATATTTATTATATACCTAGAGACGGCACGGGCCGCTAACAGTCCAGTCTTGGGGCTGTCCGCTAAATGTTTTGAAACAGTCCGCTAACAATTTGTTTAGTGGTGACGTCATTCCGGACCGCTACGGTGTGCTCGCCAATTAGGCGAAAATTTTTGTTTTTGCAAAGTTTCAAAATCCAAAAAGGAAATGTTTTGTAGTTATAGACCACAAAGATGGCAGGAAATGTTTTGCTGCTATTCTCTCCATTTTACCGTTCTGCTAATGTTCTGTTTCACTTGTTTCCACGCAAACCATTGAACCATGTTATGAATCAATCAAAGCAACAACACTTTCATTTATAGTCTGTGACTGTCGCCAAGGTTTAGGCAGAACCGTCACCAGAAAGTTTTCAATAGGGGGGCTTTGCGTTTCTGTAGGGGGCCTTGACATTCTAAAAATTGACAAAAACTCCACTGAGTTATAGTGTTTCATGTTTCAATTTGGGGGGGCTTGGAGCTTTATTTGGGGGGGATAAGCCCACCAAAGCTCACCGTGGCGGCGGGACTGGGTTTAGGACAAGTGTTATCAAACTTTCTCTGGCCATGCACCCCTTCAGCATTTCGATAAATGAGCATGCATCCCTAAAATTTCTTATGACAAAAAGGCTGCGGAAAATAACTAGGAAGTGACTACGGATAGGCCTGGCCTGACGCAATTCAAATAAAAGGGTCAGTCTGTCATTCAAACGGCATGGATCTCGTTGCCTAGGGGTTATAGTTATGCGTTACGGCCGCTATGCCAATAGTTTTCGGTTTGACTTTCACCTTGCCCACTTTCCTTTTCTTGATTTCCTTTTTTTTCAGGCTTACGTGTTACC
>JGI24159J19872_10008824_pt1 | contig 13208 bp, 9 predicted proteins | sample Ectturendosymbi4_FD_19872 | JGI IMG/M metagenome (IMG submission 19872) | reverse complement strand
TAGTTCGGATAATCGGAGTTCTACTGTATTAACATACACAAATGTTTACATCTGTAAAGTAGGTGTGCCGCTAGCACGTCCCTTAATTTTTTCGTTTCATCCCCTGAAATGAGTAAACTATTAAAAAGCCATGCGGTGGTCATACCGGAGAAGCCAACAGCAACAGGGAAGAAAATTTGACTAAAAATATCCGGTTCGTATATGCAAATGTAAAAAATGCAAAAATAGAAAAATTAACGATGATAAAGATGGCAACAAGCAAAAAAGCAAGACACATAATCAACAATGAAAAACAAGACACATTTCAGTTTGTGAATGTTTGATTGTGATTTTCAAGATGCTGTAATAATCCTTATATCTTAAGCACGAAACATGATCTTCCATTTTAAATTTTTGTAATTAAATTCGAGGGGTGGAAAGGGCGGCACTTTTATGGTCGGCCCTTGGCGGCACTTAGCCTCTCTACGCCACTGATTACCCCATAGGATAATTGCCAATTGGACAACTGCTACCCATATAATTATACCACTAGAACAACTTTCGCAAGGAAAATTTCCATCAAAACAAGTACATAAAAAAATTCCTTTATTCAAACCATTTTTCAAAGTATTGGAGATGCAGGTTGTCATAGATTTTTAAAGACAATAAGGGAGTACAAAAGCGAGTAAAATGAAACTGAACTGAAGTCTATCAACTTATGAAGAATAATAAAGCAAGGAACGCCAGGAAAATTTTGTTACTGCTATTTCAAAAATTTCCACAAAAATATCTACCTACATTAGGGCATGTTTTCACATAATACAAAAATTGTTTTTAATTTAAACTTATGGCCAGTGGACAGTGCCGTGGCAAGGCAGCCCCGTACCCCCTGGTCGGGGGGTCCCGACCAATCGTAGGGGCTCCACAATACATATTGTATAACAAGTTAAACCCTTGACTTTTACTCTTCTGGTTTTTGCCCTCAATGCAGAGCCGGTAGAATAAGCATGTATTATCAAGATTCGTTAATTTCGAAAAAGAATTGCGAACGTTCGGACACCATAGCAGTATTTTGTAAAGTTGTGGGTCAAAACAAGGGCAATACGTCAGGACAAGGCTAATTATTAATTGTTGATAAAGTCTTGAGCTTCACCACTTAACATCGATGGCTTCGCGCTTGTGCGTTGAAATCCCCGGGGAAATTCACGTCATTACAGGTGGCCAACAAAAACACTACAGGTGGCCAACAAATTAAACAATTTCTCAGAAAGTGTGTAAAACACCTTCACTTCAGATAATCACTTGGCTGAAACTAGCCCAAACATATAGGAAATATATCACGGTCAAGGATTATTTTCCAGCAGTACATTACCTAAGTCAAGTTGCGCAATGTTTCTCTATTTTTGATTATGCCCTTTTTCAATTGCGTGTAACGCCGTGCTGGCAGTGCACTACTTACCACGGCGGTAACTCTTCCCTAAATTATTTTTCTCACACTCATGTTGATAACAGATTGTAAGCGGGCAGGGAAACAATTGTAAAGTGCGAAGATGACCTGCTCTCCGCAAGTTGCGAACTGCTGTTATCTCGAGCCAACTCACTGCTCTTGAAATAAATCAGGTTGTCAAAATTTCAAAAACATGTCACCTACATTTTTCAAGAAAAGGAAGCGCTTGTGGTGGGGACAATGGCCAAGTTTGTTGCATGTTCTATAAACTAAAACCCATGTGTGAACCTTACTGGATAGAAAAATAACATTTTGGGTCCATATTTGTGGAACTGTTGCAGATGATTTATATAAACTTAAACCAAACTTCAGATCAATCCAGCCATGCAAACTTCACTAGCGGCCAAAGCTTGGCTGCTCTTCTATTCTGGTTGCCACTCATCGTTTATCCTTTGTCTACATGTCATTGAACACACGCCAGCAATATCATTGGCATTATCGAAAAAGTTTCGAAACAAAACCTTGGTGTTGTGAATTTTGTGATCGAGTGGTTGCTTTTCTACAGATGATAATACCTGATCAGCAGTGTTTTCAACCATAGTTTATTAAGAACTCTGCTTCAGTTTCTTTTTCGATAACAAGATGCGCTTGTTCGGCCATTGTTGGAATAAGGAAGACCCCCTAAAATTCTTAATGATTTAATGGCTTTTTCATTATCTCTCCCTCATTAAAAAAAATCCTACCTTCGCCCGCTTCAACAGATTAAAAAATTTGTTTAGCTGTTGGATGCTGGAGTAGCAATTAGATTAATTCCCGGGACCGATAATTAAAATCCAAAAGTGCTTTTGCAGGCATTTTGCGACACAAAACTAACTTGCGACACATAAAACTTATGAAAAACTAACTTGCGACACATAAAACTTATGAAGCTTTGAAATTGACTGCCACTGACAAAACTTCGTTTTTATGAAATGAACAGTGTATGTAGTTATTATTGCCATTTGCATTTTTGCAGTTACGGAATAGCTGTTAGCCTTAACCACGTCGGAAAACCACCGCAGTGGCCTTTCGTCAGTGACACCGGCGCCAATCAACCTGAGAGTGGAATATTCACACTGCTTCTCACATGGACCGCTTTTCTTTTCCTTGTAGCAATCTACTCGTATTATAGGTGAGTGAATTGAGGTTAAGTATAAATGATCTGCACAAAAATATATATTTATTAAATTGTGGGGTTGCATGCCTGCTTCGGTTAAAACACCTCTGATAGTATTGTTTGACCAAACTGTCGTTGTTGCAAGTCGAGCAATTCCCTCCCCCCCTCACTCGAAAAATACAAAACAAATTTTGAAAAGACCTCGACAGAACGCATGGAAAAAATCCGTCACTGGAAGAACCAGCTTTAAACTTTCATTCTCAGTATGTCTGCGACAGTGGTTCCCAACCGGGGTGCCGCGGCACCCTAAGGTGCCATTTACGATACTCAGGGATGCCGCGAGCTAATGCTTTTTTCAATATATCATTAAAAATATAAGTTTCAAAATTTCATAAAACCTTAAAGCAAATCGCTATGGGCTCTCCACTGGATGCCGCCAATTATATTTGCCGTCTGTAGGGTGCCGCAAGCCTAAAAAGGTTGGGAAACACTTGTCTACAATGAGTTAAAGACGACTTGCCCAAACTGGGTAGGTATACCTGAACAGACAAGCGAAAATTTAGAGCGCATGAGCCAATTTCCGCGCGAGAGCAAAAAGTGTGATTTTGCTCATATTTCAAAACCTTCACCAACCTGCTGCTTTGTCACATTGTCTCAAGTTTATTGACAGCAGTGCGAAAAAAAATCAAAACTTTGAAGTGACGCACTCGACCAATAAAATATAAAATTAGCGATTGATTTGTGTTTCCACTTGCACGAAACGTTGTTACAGCATTGATTGATGCACATTATTTCCAAAGGTACGTCATTCAATGCGACAGCCAATCAAAATGCAATAAAGCAGCGATGATAGCAGGAACGATTACCTCTTTTGGAATAACTATGGTTGGAGCATTTCAAGTACGATAAATAGACAAGCCTGTAACCAGCTTGGGACACCAGGGGGGCGAAGGGTTTTCTGAGAGGGGGAATTTTTTTTAAACTACGTCCAATAGTTTTAAAATATGTCCAACACATTTTTCCAGGGGGGACGAAAAGCATTTTACGGGGACTTCGCCCCCCTTGCGCCCCCCTGGGTACGGGCCTGTAAATACAACTTACCAAGGTTTTCTTTGCTAGTTGTCGAAAAGAGTATTTATAAAGAAAGCAATTATATCGTGGTGTAGTACATGAGGTGCAAGTTTCAGCGGGCAAACGCAGAAAAAAGCTGAGAATGTTGATATGTAGTTCTGTTTGTAACAGCAATACGCCAGAAGATTTTTGTTCATCTACTTTAACTTTTCTGCTTTGGCGCAGCGGACATTTCACATAGCCATCTTTTTCGCAAGCTGTTGCATTAGCAACGAACAAACACTGCAGATACAATAGCATTACTGTACAACGTCACTTCATGGGACCGGAGAAAAAGTGTCGTTATAGACAAACTGTCTTAATAGCCGAACTACAATAAATCGCTCTTAAAATGGCTTGTTAAAAGTGTTCTTTCAGGGTTAAAAGTGTTCATTCGCTATTGAGCGAAAGAACGATTACATATTTTTCCATAATGGGAAACTGCTTTTTTTGACAATTTACGTACTGTTCCACCAAGGCTATCGATCAAAATGATTACAGTCGCAGCATTCCTTAGTATTGCACAGTAAAACTCACGTAACGATTTGCCTCCGTCAGCCTACTGATGGCGCAATTCTTGATACGATTCTCACGTCACATCTATCACGGCTCAACGATTGGCTACGTTCCTATTCGGTCATAAAAGATTTGTGTGGTGGCTCCACATAGCCGAACTTACACTTCATTCAAACTGTAAAGAAAACTTGCAAATGTCATTGTAAACGCACAAAATATTCTTCCGGGACCGACAAAAAGTGCTGCTAAAGGGCAGGCTAAGTTTCGTAACGTTGTTGCGCTGAAGTCTTTATATGGATGAACTCGAATTCACGTAAAACAGGCCTGCACAACTCAGACAGCTAAAAGGGCCAAATTTATCAACATAATTTTCTATACTGGCCGCAAAAGTCTATTTCGTTGTAGTTTGGAAGAAATTCTGAAACAACCATTAATTATACTTAAAACAACTTCGGATAATTATCCCAATTTCGCGTTTTTAAGCGCCAAACACGAAACTAGTTTCCCTGTGAAATAAACTGTGAGCGATTTACTTTCGACATTTTTGTGGCTTGTTCTTCGTCCTTTTAGCCAGTTGCTACTATCCACTGCATGGCCGCACTAGATCTCGGAGCAAGCGCTGAGCAGCCAGCAATTCAATTGTCTCATCATCCAGAACCGTCAGGCCGTGCAGTCCATGAGAAGGTCTATGGATTGGACATTGGAGGTCGACATGGTCGACGGTTTGTTCTTCTGTGACACGCTCACAGGCCGTAAAAGGCGCCATACCCCATTTGTGCAAGCAGGAGTGGGAATGTCCGACACCAGTGCTGAGGCGGTTAAGCCTGACCCACGCTGTTCATAGGCCAGGGCCATTCCAGGATGGTGGACGCGGGTGTCGGGGATGAAAGTACGGAGTCTCGTGGTGTTGTGCAACCACTCCGCTTTCTACCGGTGATCCGCCCAGAACGCCGCACTTCTGCTGTTGTCGTCAGTTGAACTAATGAGTTGCTGTGCGGTGGATGCCAATGGGTATGTTAATTTGAGATGCCGTGCATTCCCGCTCGGTGGACAGGTGAGCGCTAAGTTGAGCAGATGTCCAGGGTCCATGGCACGACGTGCTAGAGACAGTGTGGGTCCTTTGCGACGAAGCTNAGCAGGTTGGATGCCTGCGAGGTTAGGAAGGTTGTCCGTTGGTGTGGGACGCAGTCATCCAGTCACATTCGCAAGGTGACGTTGATGGTTAGGTCAATGAGGCGGGTGTGACCACTGCGACACTTGACAGGAGCGTAGATTTTGTTGTTGAGTGGAAAATCGGACAATTCACATAGCCATGTTTTTCGAAGCTGTTAACTTAAAAGCATTAACAATGAACAAACATTCCAAATACAGTAGAATTGCTCCATAACGCCACTTATGGGACCGGAGAAAAAGTGTCGTTATAGACAAACTGTCTTTATAGCCGAACTACAATAAAACGCTCCTAAAATGGCTTTGTGTTTCAATGTCAAAGCCTGGCAAGGGTTAAAAGTGTTCTTTCATTTGGATTGCCGCTTACTGTATCGTGTTTTCGCGCATACTCTGATAAGAAAGGGCGAGACATTGTTTTTTATTTTGAATTTTCGAAACTGTAGTCAACGTCGTTGTTGGAACATCGAAATATTTTGCAAGTTTCGCCACGTACTATTTTCGCTATTGAGCGAAACAACGATCACATATTTTTCCATAATGGGATACTGCTTTTCGCAGAAGTTGTTCGTAACGTTGTTGTTCCTGNTCGCGTGGCTGTTCGCAACGNTGTTGCTCCAGCACCCCAGCCAGAGCCACCAAGCCGCCACAAGAGTGCGACGTGTGATGTCAACTTTTTGCGAAGTGGCTCGAGGTGTTGGCGATACGTGAGCAACCTGTCCAATGTTACTCCGAGGTATTTTGGGTTCGCAGCAGAAGTTTCGTTGTTGTGGTTGACATTTAGCTCACTTTTAGCTTCTTTGTTGTTGAGGTGGAAGACTGCCGACACCATATTTGTAGTGCTGAGTTTTAGCTTCCAGGTCTGGAAGTATTCACTTACGGTTGCCATGTCTTTACTCAACACCTCTTTCACTGTTTGCCAGTCTCCATTAGCATGCATTATTGCTAGAACGTCAGTGTATGCATACTTTCTGGAGATGGCGTTTGGCCGGACAGAGACGTAGATGTTGAAGAAAAGTGGTGCCAGGACAGATCCTTGTGGGACGCCGTTCTTGAGGCGTCTTTTGTGGCTTACAACTGTGATACGTGCAAGTACCAATCATCAAAAATAGATAAGTGCAAGTTGTAATCGTCGCAGAAGTATGAAAGCATGCATATTCCTCAGAAGCTTCCCGCGAGGCTTGAGTTGGTTCTGTTGTTAATTATCCGAAGTGGGACTTTTGCAACATTTTCTGCAATTGAGAAAGTGGGCTGCATGTGGCCCGCGGGCCGTATGTTGTGCAGGCCTGACGTAAAAGATAGGAATTCTGCCGGTCATCAAATGCAGCTTGTCATTTGCTTTGAGCGACGACGGTGAGATTAAATTATGTCTTGTAAAAAGAATGCTTTCGAAAAACCGTGTTCAAAGGCACGGTAGTGTGAAGCAACTGAAGTGGAACTAATGTCTTGGTTTCTGAATATGCACGAAATCTTACAGTAGGTTACTCGGACATGTGCAGTACAATTCAAGTCAGTGTCGCTGTGAACAATCTTTATGTTTCTAAATATGTTAATGTTCATTGCAATCTTCAATGCAAACCGTCTGTACCGAAGCTCACGCAAAGCTTGGCAATGGCGTTAAGCAATTTATTGTTTCCAACACCAGGTTACCCACAGAGAAAAACTGCCTAAAATTTGTGCCTGAAAATTGGTATATCCAATTTTTGTAGAGACATCTAGTTGGAGCAGCAAAACTGTGGCCTAAGTTATTACTTTACAGTTTCTGCAGTTAAAAACTGGCAAAAATCATCAAAACTCTCTGCACAAAATTTGTGGTTGATTACTTGTTGAAAGAATGCAATTCAGTTTCATTTATACTCGCTTCATGTGTTCCTTTTGGGAGTGACACAAATGGTCTGCGACGCCCATCTCCGCTTGCTTGCGCCGCGGGTCACGCAGTTATTTTAGTAGTGATTGCTGCATTGATGTCGAGCCAATGGATGCACCGCCCGAGAACCATTTCCTTGTTCTCATCCGTCAACGCCGAGCACGAGGCTGGACAGGCCGCAAGTACCGAATAGAACCAAAACTACCTGCTTTGCTGGCATGTGATCAACCAACTATACCACCTACAGGCATTACATGAATGATATCTTCAATTCTGTAGTGCTGCTACAAGCGCATGGTCTTAAAAGCCTATCCATTCTTCAACAAAACGTGCGTGACTGCGCCTTCAAAAAACTTTTTGTCAATCAGACACTTTATTTTATTCGCAAATTTGAATAGCCTCAAACTTTTTATTGTTTTTAAAATGTGAAACCCTGTATTGCGTGCTTCAAATTTCAAATCGCTGCCATCACCTTTGCTGGTGAAGCTAAATCGATGTACGTACTTTTGTTACAGTGGACTGTGGCCATGGTGCCTCACCTTGTTGGAGCTCTACTTGCGTTTGTCGGAGCTCAGGTCTACAGTTGGATCATAATTTATATTTCTTGGAAACAGCTAGCTGGAAAGATTCACAACAAAACTATCGTCTATGTTAGAGTCTTCATAGCGATTGTGGAAATAGTAACATTTATTCTTGGTATCCTTGAAATTTTTAGACATGAAACTGAAATGTGTTCAAAGTCTTTAATGCATTGCAATTATCCCTCTGTAATATTGTTTAACAAAGAAATCAAGGCATTTGCTAAATCAACGGTAGTCTGATTGACAATAACTAATCAGTGGTGCAGGAGGCGGGGATGTAGGAGGTGCACGCCCACCCCAAAAAGTTTGATTTGTAGAAAATCTTGACAAAATCGGGAATGTCCAGGCAAAATCCTTAAAAATCCGGGCAAAAATGGCGCCCAACCTTGTTTGATTGCAGAAAAACGTTTGCACAAAAACAAATGAAGACCCTTTTTGGAGGTCACACCAAAAAAGGTCTTAATGATGTTTGTGGGAGAAAATTTGTTGGCAAAAGTGGCACAACTTTTCGGGCAAGTTTGAGGAAATTCGAGCAAAAATCTTTTGCACACCCAAAACTTTGCTTGCCCTTACACCTGTGTAACTAATCATTCCTTTTTATGAGTTACTGAACCGTCAATACACGGGAATAAAATGAGTCCATTGAGTGAAATGCAGTCTGTAATTACGTTGTCGTCTTTATGTAGAAAATTTTTGTTTGCTTTTTAGATAACCGGACTGTTGAATCTTTCCTAATTTTTTTTATTATTCTTTTGGTTTTAGTTACGTCGAAGTAGTACTGTAAAAGGCTGAAAACAAAACCATTTGGTAATAACATGTAGATATAGAAGTATGTGGGTTAGCATGATGACTGACAAGTTTAAACGATTCTCAGCTTCTGGAAAAACTGATAGAAATTGCGTTTCAGGGAAATATGGAAATGTTGGTTTCCCATTTTTACCGTAACGCTAACTATGCTTCTTGCAGAATGGATGGTTAGGTTGAAAATTTTCCTTAACTATCGCAATGCAGTACTTGTTGCAACGGTTCTCAACCGGGTAAGTTGGAATTTTTCTTCACATTCAGTACATGCAGAGCGGGTCACACATGAAAATTTAGAAGCATGATTTGTTAAATTGCACTTTTGCTATGCGTGAACATTCTGTGTATCGATTATCTCTGCACCTCATCGTGTAAAAAAGAGTTAGTTACAGCACCTGGACAAAGAGGTTTGAGAACAAAAACAACAGTTCGGCATCAAGATATCTTTATTGATGTTTAACAATGTCTTTTCTTAAGTGATCCTAGTTAAACTTGATATATATATTTTTTGGTACATAATACATACAGGGATCAAAGAGAATTCGAAAGTTTTCTAAAATAATATTATTTTGAAATTAACAAAATTGAAAGCAAATGAATTATTTTGTCTCGAGCAGAGGTCACTGAAAATGGTAAGAAACAATTTTGCGATAGTGAATGTATTTCTTGCAATAGAAAATTTCATTGATGCCATTTTAAAGCTTTAAACATTTATACACAGCATGGTACAGGGGCGTAACGAAGCTAAGTGCCGCCCAGGGTCGACTGTAAAAGTGTCGCCCTATCCAACCCTCTAAATTTCCTTACAAGAATTTAAAATGAAAGATGATCATGTTTCGCGTTAGATAAAGATGTAAGGTGGCCAAACGTGTTGACCCGAGGGCGGAATTCGTGACTGCCTGGCTACTGGAGGGTCGGATACAGTGCAATTTACGTAATTTATGCTAACATAGGCATTGTAGTACAATAACAACAAAATCACACCATTTTGTTTACACCTTTATAGCGTTGCTTGCGGTTAAGTGCTGCTGCGGCAGACAAGTGAACAAGAGACAGACAGCAGCCAATGCTGTTGCAATGCTGTCCACAGTAGGAAACGTGACACTTGAAAAATGTGCAAGGTATTGGGCGGACTGGATTACACTCGTTGGCAGGCCGGATGCGGGCATGCGGCCCGCGGGCCGTATTTTGGCCACCCCTGACCTAGTCATTAAAAAAGGTAACTTGATTAGTTGCATTTCCACATGTCTCATTTTGTTACGATTATAGACCAACCCGAAGTATTACAACCTTGCAACTATCTCGGAATGGGTGCTGATATACTCTGCTATCATTTTCGTGGCCACCCTTGCCCACGACCTCAAGCAAATCAGTGGAGCAGACATTTATTTAAAAACTGACAATTGCACATCACCGCCCTTGACAAGTCGTCCAAGTCAGTTTGCTTACCAAGCTACCAGCCTAAGGAACACTGTGCCTTGAGAAGAAGCGTGAAACTGGAGAAAGAAATCTGAAAAGAGGCTCAGAGAGTGGTCTTAAAAGCAGTGCTCTGTCTCTTTAATAATTACAAGATCTGCGATGCGAATTACTGGTTTGTTGCTCCATTTAGGATGTATGATATACTGTTGCAACGCTGGCGTCGTAATCTTTGAGCAAAAATGATCGATAAAAACTCTTATTGTAAAATCAGTTGTGGTCACGATCTGCGCACGATAGAAAACCGCAGTGCATACATTTTAGATTTAATCGAGCGTTTCCTTGATGCCCACACGACATTGGTAAGGAAAGTGATATTTCAGTTATTGTACCCAGCGGCGATTCTAAGGGGGGGGGCTGGGTGGGTCATGGCCACCCCATAGTTTTGCTTGGCCCCCTTCTTGGCTCCCCCAGTTTTTTTCTTAATTTCCCGTTTAAGTTCGTTTGGTTGAAACAAAAGCTACAGTAGATAACTTTCGGCCAGCAATATTTTAAACAATAATTTAGAAAACCTCTAGCCTGCATTCAATATTTCCCAAATGCATGATAAGCTGTGTTATTGTTTTTGACGTCGGGTAAATAAAGTTCATTATGGCAACACACACCAGTGGCTGCTCGGATCCTGCGTGAAATGTAGTGAGACCGCGGTCGTGGTGTTGAAAAATTCATTTCGAAACTAAGAAACAGTCGCAAAAGTGGGAAGATTGATCTTTCGTGCATTTCAGTGTGAGGTGGAACTGGATTACATTACTGTCAGCAGATTGTTGCTTGTTCCAGTAGCAAAAGGTTTGTGAAAGCATCAAGAATTGGTGTCAGTAAATTTATCTGAATTTATGGCGGCTGCTGTATTGCGTTATGCTGCCTTGTGTATACGACTTGGAAACATCTTACATAAGTGGTTCGTGACAACAGTTTTACCAAGGGCCGCAACCAACTGATATTTTCGGGGGGGGCAAATGATGTAACTTGCTGCTGCACCTAACAAATATATACGTTTGAGAAAATTTCGGGGAGGGCAATTGCCCTATTGCCCTCCCTCTGGTTGCGGGCCTGGTTTTCACTCTACCCACATGTCCTGCAACCTCGTAGAATTTTGTACGGTGTTTCTATAATGATTCAGAAGCAATTCTTTCGCGTATTTCAGCTCTTTTCCCCGGAGGTCAAATATTTCTATCAGAAAAATTCTTGAAAAAATCCTCAAATCATATTCAGTGAAAATGATTTAAAATATGAAATAACTTTGGCAAAGAATTTGCTTCGGACGGAGTCGAAGCTGCCTATATCGCCCGAACAAGTTTATTTTCATTTATAGCTAGTTACAAAGCTGCGTTTGATTGTTACTGGTTCTCAACTTTTTCAGAGTGTTGGGCTGGCCGTGGGCTCCCGTCAGCTAAGTTTCTCTCCTGGCTCTTGCAGATAAGAGCTATATTTAGGGTTAACAGCAGTATCCTCAACTAAGCATAGTTGCTTCTGAACAAATACAGTAGTTTTGTCAGCGTTTCTATTAGGCAAAGCTCGATTGGTATTTTCAGATGTGATTCTTTCCATTTTAATTTTGTTTTAGAGAGTCATTCAGAAACCAGATTGCTATTGAGTACTTGCGTGAGTTTGTACTGCTCCCATGCTAAGCAAATCAGAGATATTGGTGATCTTGAATAGCAAGCAAAAGTCACTTTGCCAATTGACAATATAAAACACTACAAATCAGTGGAAATTTGATCAAATTTTCAGAATGTCAAGCCCCCTGCGCAAATATAATACCCCGCTATTGAAGACTTTCTGGCGACGGTTCTGATTTGAACCTCCATCATTTCGCGCGACGGCTTCTTTGCGTTCGATTCGTTCCAGTCTGAAAACGTAACAAACACGCGAATCGTGAACCTAGCAGTTCAACCAGTTGGGTGCGTTTTATATGACGTGATTTGCTCGTGTTTGTGAGATTTTTACAGCCGTGGTGAGCGAGTCGCAACGTGGTCCCACGTTGTGCTTTAACCAGTGGCGTAGACAGCCCAAAAATGTGGGGGGCAAAATGTTTGATTTTAGGCGAATAACACTATTTTGCTTGGAAAAATGCCTCTCAAAGCACAAAATGACAATATTTTCTGAAAATTTAGGGGGACCATGGCCCCTTTGGCTCCCCCTGGCTACGCCTACGGCTTTACCGTCTTTGTGTCGCCATACATATGTGCAGTGTGATTGGTTTTTATGAGCACAGATAAGAGAATACAAATGTGAAACTTACAAAAATGTACGCCATGTATTTTTTCAAATATTTCAACCGTGGTGTTTTCGGTTGGTTCGCCTTTGGAAATTAGTAATCCTGTTCCCGCCGGCCAAGCATAATTTCCACAATTCCGTGTCATTGAACTTTTTGCGTCGAAGTTAGCAACAAGTGCATTGATTGTGGGGCACTCTAGTAATGATTTCCGATTTTTTGTTGACTGTACTTTAGAGCGTCAATGTCGTCATTTTCGGCTTTCTCAAATTGATTAACGCTTTTCCATTTTTTCCGCGTAAGAATGGGAGAGGGGGCCTCACGAGTGGATTAGCCTAGGACCTCACATCAGCTAAATCCGACCCTGATCGATCTACTTTCAACAGAAAGGTACTGACTAAAAACAGATTTAGATCATTTCGTTGATGAATTCATGGGCGCAATTTTGTTGTAAAATGTAGGGGGACAGCTTGGTGTGAAACCAATATAGTGATCGGGTCGATGTAGAAGTGATATTTTATATATACAGTTTCCCAATTTTATTTCTAGAGGTGTTTTGAGGGCAACACTAATCACAATTTGTCCTTGCAGATGATTTACATATTAATCTACTTAAATTTGTTGCTGGACACGGTACTGCAGTTCAGCCTGCTTCCATTAATATCGTATCTGGATGTGTAAACAAGCACAGCAATATAGCAAAACACATCACTTGAGTTTTATCAGAGTTGTCAGTAGGAGTACACAAAACCCTGAATCGCATTGGTCGCAAGTGCATATCACTCTTAAAGTAGAGCACTTCAGTTTTCATGCATTTTATAAGTGTGGGTTACAGCGCGATTTGATGTCTTGTTCAAGTTGATTAACGTTACAAAGACGATATTTTTCTTGCA
>JGI24159J19872_10008823_pt1 | contig 13208 bp, 6 predicted proteins | sample Ectturendosymbi4_FD_19872 | JGI IMG/M metagenome (IMG submission 19872) | reverse complement strand
TTCTAAAGCCTTTATGCCACCACACATACTATATAGGTGCAGTGTGTTTGTTTTTTTCTTTTTTTGAACACAGATAAGAAAAAACAGATGTGATTCTTAGGAAAAACGTAGACCATGTGTTTTGTCAAATATTTCAATTGTGGCGATTTCGATTGGTTTGCCTGTGGGACTTAATAATCCTGTTCCCACCAGCCAGGCAAGATTTCAACAATTCCGTGCAATTGAACGCTTTTGCGTCGAAGGCAGCAACAAACGCAGTGATCGTGGGCACTCCAGTAATGATCTAGAATTTTTTACTGACCGTACTTTCAGAGCGTCATTTTCGGATTTTCGCAAATTGATTGACACTTTCCATGTTTTTTCCTCGCAACGATGAGAGAGGGGGCCTCACAAGTGGATTAGCCTATGGCCTCGCATCAGTTAAATCCGGCCCTGGCGCAAGTGGACCCACAAAAGTTTTGATTTGTTAAAAACTCGTGTGAAATTCCTGAAAATTTGAGTGCAGAGGTTTCGACGCATTTTTTTACTATTGAGTTATCTGACTTTTTTTCCGAAAAAAAGCAACAATTTTGGTCTAGTGCCACAACATTTTTGGTTCAGTGCTTTTGGTGTGCGCTTAGCTGAGCATGAAAAATCCAGTTGTCACTTACAGGCAAGTGTTCAATGGTTTGAGGCTGAGCAAAGACTAACGGAAGGTCCTCGTTGGATTCAAGTCATCACATTTATCATTTGCCAATCCACCAAACTTTCATTGTGTTTGGCTATTTGCGAGTATAAAAATAGGCAAAAAAACACTACTTCAAAGTCCTGGTACATCAACGTTAAGGACACCCCCAGCTCCTACAACACTGAATGAAAGCTGCAGTGCGGCTTAACCAGGCAAGGCCAAAATTGTGAATGTCATCCAGCACACCCGTTCGTGTTCACCATATTGGGCGGCTATACGGCTCTATTTCATCAATCAACCATGCGGATTATATATTGCATTTGGTACGTTTTTTGTACATTCTGTGACGTGATAGTTGTGAAATATTTCTAATTCATGAAGAACAGTTTGCACTGGTATCGAAGTCCATGCATTGAGAATGACTATAAAATTGAGCTTTTGGGTAACTTTGGGCGGATGTATGATTTGCTAACTAGTGAAGCCTGTTTTTTTGTGTATTGCGTCATACAAAAGTACAGTTGATCGTGCGCCCAGACCTTACCTTTATACAAGAATGCGTTTGCGTCTGCTTGTGATTGCCGAAAGTGAGAAAGTTTAATCAGTTATGTTAGCAACTTTCTCCAAGTCGTTCATTTTTCGCAGGCAGGTACTTCGCAGGTGGTCAGGTTTTAAGGTTTGGGGGGAAAATACATTAAATACATTTTTAGGAGGCAATATATTTGTTTTTATTTATATGTTTAAGACAAATTTTTCTGAGCACAAAAAAATTTGGGAGAGGCACAAAAAAACTTGGGGAGCTCTGGCCCCGAATGCCCGGCCCCGTGGCTAGGGGTCTGGTCCTTCGAACGAAAGTGGCGTTCACTCTTACAAGAGTGAAGTACATTGCATTGTACTGGTTCAATTCGCTTGTTCCGTTTGATTGAGGTAACTACGTAACGTTCCACTTGCGCTCACCGCTCAGATCTCCATTGCAAAGCTTCCTTCAGAATTTTCGGCTTAATTACGAGTGGTAGCTGTACACTGTCTAATGTCCACCACAGCCAGTGCCAGATGTGGCTTTTACGGGCCCTGAGGCACAATGGTTTGAGGCTCCCCATCTTTTCAATAAAAAACAATGTCGGATGGTTTTCCCGTAATAGTCGTGTTCATCACGCGAAATAACACACTCTACAACATCAAATGAAAAGGGTAGATATGCAATGCGAAAATGAAAACGTTTTCCCTGTCATAAACTCAGGAGTGCGAAAATGATCTGTTTTCCTACCATGTTGGACACTCAAACTATAATAGTACATTTCGTGCTTTTTTGCAAGCAAATTCATGTATCAGCTTGTCAAATGTTTTGTTTCCGTGATAGTTCGCTCTCAATACCTGTCAGTGACAAATGATTTAAACGTTGTTGGTGATTGTGAAACGTTAACATTGGCATCGCTATCAATTACAGCTACACTTATTTGATACGTTTAAATCATTTGACTTTGACGTTATTTTGGATTCGTTATACCGCACTCATTCTTATCTAATGATGGCTTCACAGTTCTTAGGTTTCATGTCAGAGATCAAGCTTGTCTCAAACCCATGTCAGCAGATATGGCATCTTTTTCTTAATTTGTTCATCTCATTTTTCTTGCTCTGCTCTTGAGTTTTCTTTTAGCCTCTCCACTTTTGTATGTCCGCTACGCTTGGCCTGAATTTACAATATCCGTAATCTCAGTTACGAGGCACACTGTTTTTTCAGAACACTCAAGGACGACAACCTTAACTACGAAGTTAGACGTTCTAACTGATGCAGCTAGACTACCATCGTAACACGCTTTATGCCCAGGGTTGCCAGACAGTGTTTGAGAAAAAAGTCAAACCATGTCTAAAAAAAGTCACACGGGGCCAAAAAAAGCCAAATTATTAAATAACACGAAATTTGAAATTCTTTATAACTTGCAGGACATTTTAAAAGAATAAAGTTGTAGCATTACTTCTAAACTCTACAATTCCAAATCTTCATCCCACATTTTCCACAGTGTTTCCACTTGAACGTTTGGCATTAGGAGATGTTGGTTACCAGATAACTTGGGAGAAAATACACCAAGCACTGTCTAATAACACTAAAAAAGCCTAATAACGCTTTTCAGCAAGATATTTAAAAAGCAAAGACACTACCCTGATAGTATGTGCCAACTGCCTCCAAAAAAGTATTGAAGAGAAAAACCCAAAATGCCAAAAAATTTTTTACGCCAACTGCATCCAAATAAAGCCAAATTTGTGAAATTTGGCGTCAAAAAATCCAATCTGGCAACCCTGTTTATGCCCTGCTCTTTCCTCTGTGTCATGAATAAGATCACATACGGTTCTTCTATGATGCTACAAGTCCCTGCAATGTGTTTTTCCTGTTGCGCGGATAGTCTGTATATTGCACGGGCCCCAAATACTTTTCGCTACGACCCTAAAAAATAGTTCTGAATTCTCGCCACCCAAACATTTCGTGAGCATATAATTTTGTGGAAAATACTCTATAATTAAAAATAAATTTCTGGACTAGGCATACCATTGGCAATAGCAATTTTCGTGCACAAAATTTTATGAAACGTAATACATAAAACAGTAAGCCTAAATCGTAGCAATTATTCTGTCTAATGAGAATGTCGAATTTAAAATGTAAGTTTAAATTATTTCCAGACAGAGTGGAAGGTCTCGCAACGCACTATTTGCGGACCCCTGGTATATTGCATTGAATGTCGGGCAACAAGGCAACAATCATAGTGTGCAAGCAGGCTTTAACTATATTGAATGCCAGCTTACATGTTGGGGGCCCCTTGACTGCAGGGGCCCTGAGGCCTGTGCCTCACGGGCCTCATAGCTAATATGGCACTGACCACAGCAACATATCAGTCATAAATATGGTCGTAGTTAGGGGACACATGAGCTATGCCCATACCCCTCCAAATGAAAAGAATACTTTGTGGTATCACCTACACACAGATCAATTCTAATAATTCGCCGTATTTTTTGATATTCATACAGGCCATTTTCTCAAAAAGATCGTAGCACGGTTGACTGACAACGATGACGTCATAAAGCACTGCTCAGAGGGTCTCCGTGCCTAAGTCTTGCATTGGACCCCGCACCTGCTAGGACCGGCCCTGCCAATGGGTCTCAGAGGTATGCCAACTGTTCCAATAAAAGTTTCAAAATTCAAATGGTTTTCAATGCATTTATCATGAGATCGACAGCCAATTAATTTTCCTGAATTTTAAAGCAGGATGTGGCAATTAGCATTGTACTATATATATTTCTTATTTTTTGTATGCTTGGTCTGTACCAGTGATGGAGTCTCGAGTCTCGGTCTCGTCTCAGTCTCGAAGGATTTCGGTCTCAATCTTTTAGTCTTGACTCTAGAGACTTTGCATGAGTTATTTTTTATGAAGTTTTGAAAGCAGCTCCTTAAAAAAACGGTTTTAAAAAATGATTGTTCAAACTTCTGCCGTTCAAAGCGGTTAGTGGCTGAGCTTCTTTTTGTTGTTATACAACTTGCGAGATGGAGAAAACGATTGGGCCTCTACCCCGTTTAAATTTGTACTGAATTCAATAAAAATGTGTAGCCTATTTTTCAGTGAAACCGCAGCACATGATTTCTGCAACGAGACGTTGGGAGTACTTTGCTAAGGACTATCTTTGAACTGTTTTTTCAAGCAGTTTTGTTATGAAAACCCACATGCAAAAGAGGTGGGAGAGTGTGCCAAAAAGTTTCTTTTTTAAGAAGCCAAATAAAACGATGTCGTTTTTCGAAGTGCTTTTCAAAACACATTAAAACACGCTGGTGAATTTTTTTGTTCTGTGTAGCCCAGTGTTTCCCAATCTTTTTTGGCTAGCGCTCCCTTTTCTGACAAACAAATTTCTATCGGCCCCCTACCATGCCTAGCACACATATCAACACAATTTTTTCGTATTCTATATTTGGAACGTTTGAAAATGATTAAAACAAGAATGAGCGCAAAGATGCATTTCACTACAAAACTTAATTTATTAAATTAACTCATTTAGCAGTTGGAAACTGTTAGAGGTAATGATTTGGGAACTGTTAGAGTTCATGAAGGGCTCGATTTCGTTTGAACAGCATTAAACTTGGACAAGAAGGTGAAGATTTCTGATTTGCCTTAATTCCCCTGCAACTGCAAATTAACTTCATCGAACTTTGTGAAGATATCTGTGGAGTGTGACAGGCAAGATACTGTATCTATGACACCTTTTGACAGTCACCTTCTGTGTGCAGCAACAGGCGTACGAACTCTTTTCATCATTATCCGAGTGCACCACATTGCCTAATGTTAGCAGAACACTTCTAAACCCTTTGGTGTCTTTGATCAATCAATCCATTAATACTCTGTCACATTTTTAGTAAATTTTGAGTTCGGAGCAATGCAGGATTGAATTTACTCTGCATATTTTAAAAGTTTTTAAACTTAGCCGTAACACTTGCAGCCGTCCACTGGCTTTACCATCTCTCTCTCCCTGGATTTCCTTGGCGTTGCTCAAGCTAAAGTGCGTTCTGAAACGCACTTGTGTTTTCCAGAATCTTTTCGATTCCTTTAAGGTAACTTATTCTCGTTGGTACCTAACACTGTCTGTAAAAAATATAAATTACCTTTCTTCTTTCGAATTGAACTCGTACAAGGTTATTATTATATTTGTGATCATTAAACCACTTCATCCAAAATTAGCTCACGCTTTTTGTTACAGGCTGAGTCTAAGTGCAAGCGGGCATTCTCAAACCTGACCGGTGATAGTCACTGCAACGAAACCGGCATTGTTAAGTAGCAGTGTACCTGTGCCAAGAACTACAACTGACGAAAATTCCAATCATAATCATTAAATTATAGAGGAGGACATTTTCACTGTGCAACTTACCTTTAGTGATGGAAACTGCAGTTCATCAATTTATCTCCTAGCATTTCTCCTCTGTTTTGTTTCCTAAACGCCAAGTTTTTGTTTCAAATTACATGCATACATGTTTGTTGATCATACTTTTTTATGACATTTGGTCACTTAAAGTTAGTAGGACAACAGAAATGTAATTATTAACTGGGTCTCCTATCGCCCCCCAATCGCCCATTTCTGCTTCATCGTCCCCCTAGAGTTTCTCACCGCCCCCAAGCGGGCGGTACCGCCCACTTTGGTAACCACTGGTGTAGCCTGATGCAGACTTTGTAAAGTTAAAAAATGCCTCGGAACTCTCCTGAGAAAAATTTTTGCTCATAAGAGTTCTATACAGAGAGCAAGTAATGCGTCATGACTTATCAGTTACTTTGACGTGCTGCTAGGCTTTACGGCCTTTCTGCGTTTTCTAACCGACGGTGTTGCGAAAACTCTAAGTGTGGCAGCAAAAACGGAAATTCGGAACGGTTGTGAATATCAGTTTTACGTAAAAATATGTAAATTTGGAAGAACTTTAAAATACAAAAACTTGACAATAAGAAATAACAAATCTAGGAAATATACAAAGGCTATAGTCATAAAATCAGCGGGAAGACGCTACACCATTTCACTGCTAGTCAACTACACCGCCAATCTCGACCTTCGCTCATTCTGCTGCAGCATGCTGCATCCCAACAACGGCTGTCGAAAACATGATTAATACTTTCTTGTTATCAGACAAAGAAAAAATCTTTAATACGAAGGCAATAGTTACCTGCTAAAGACCTGCCGCAGTTGGAAAAAAAAACTGACAAACTACGAGCACCTTGCTCTAAGTAAGACAAAAAAGTAAACCTAAGTTGCTTCAGGGCTTTGTTAGCCCTTTACACTTAGTGGTTGCCATGGAAAACACATCGAATCCACGGCCCCAACTGATTCACAAGTAATGACAAAAACTAAAAATTTCCCCCTGAACCATAGCCTAGCATGTGCCAACTATGCTATTTATGTAGTCATACACACATGCAGTGGCGTCAGAACCGTCGCAAGGAAGTCTTCACTAAGGGGGTTTTACGTTCATGTGGGGGGTCTTTGCGTTTGTGCCGGGGAGCGGGCTTGATATTTAAAAGTTGATAAAACCTCCAATGATTTATAGATTTCATATTTCGATTTGGGGCGGCTTAGTGCTTTCTTTGGGGGGTGAGCCCACCAAAGCCCCCCGTGGCGACGGGACTGAGTGGTGTAACCAAAGGTTTTAGTCAGGAAGGCAAAACTTAGCCGATGGGGGCCCACTGGTCACCGTAGGGGGGCACTAGCCAAAACCCAGAAAAAGTTTAAGAAATGATAGTGAATTTTTGGATGTCGTGGATGTCCACTAGATAATAAAAAAAAACACCCCGAAAAACGCAAAAAACAACAAATTAAACATTACTAAATATCAAAATGTCAAGTAAAGGGGGCCTAGTTTTTACATTTAGCTTGCCTGGGGTGGCAGCTCCCCCCAGGCCCGTCGCCAGGATTTAGCAGCAGGGGGTCCAAAAACCAGAAGGAGGGGCCAAAATCCAGAAGGGGTGGCCACATTTTTAAAATGCAGTATTGGATGTATGCAGCAACCGGGGAGCCAAACGTGAAATGGGGGGGCACCGATTTCAAATGGGGGGGTCGGGAGCCACTGGCTCCCCCGCTGGCGACGGCCCTGGCTCACCCCCTTGCCACCTGTCAGTTATGCCACTGCATACACCCACATGTAAAGAAGGCAGAAAAAATAGGAAAAGTAATAACGAGAAGGGTGGTGAACAAGCAGAGAAAGTAAGATCCATAATCTAGAATTAAAAACAAGATCCTTTCAGTTTGTGAGTATTTGATTGTTATGTTCAAGATGCTTTATTATTCCTTATAGTTACAATAAGCATGATACATGATTTTCTTTCATTTCATATTGTTGTAAGCAAATGTGAGGATTGGAAAGAGGAAGCCTTTATATGGTCGGCCCCGGGCGACAGTTAACATCGCTACTCCACTGCAGTGGAGCATGCGGTGGGATATTACCTCGCTAGTTCAAAGTGTGAACCTAATTTGTGCCAAAAAAATATATTACTGTGATAGGCCTAAATACCTTTATTTGTGTCAACAGGAGAATCACGAGCAAAATTTTTAAAACTTGTTTTGGACAGAATGAGCAAGTTTGGATGGGAGAAACAAGTTGCGATTTTGCTTTTTAAAATTCAAAGTAGTGCTTTCATTTTTTAAATCTCTAACTTTATCACCTCTTAATCTCAAATATTTGGAGAATTCTTGATCTTTTTCTTTTCTTTTGAGGAGGAAAGAAACTATGAAAGGTGTAGGTAACGTTACAAAAATGGTAAAGCTTTGTTAGCCAAAATACGGGAAATATGTGGCGAAGAAATTTGAATGTCAATGCAGATGCCCAGCGTTAAAATAAAAAGAATGTAGTGAAACAGGTGAATGGTAGATAATAAAAGACTTTAAATGTTAGTTACTTCATTGGCAAGTGATTTAAACGACGAAACATCTTGGTAAAAATTGAAGGATGGAAAGCAACCCTCGGGGATGCTTTAGACGACGAAACACTTTGACAAAAAATTGAAGGATGGAAAGCAAGTTACCACTTTACTGTGCTGTTTTGACAAGTGCTGCTGATGCTGTATACACTCGCCTACATCGACTGTGCTTGTTTAAAATAAAAAAGTAATGATACGCTTCTCCTCCACTTTCTCAAATAACATGCTTCAATACTAGGTAGCAGGCTAGAACAAGGGAGCTTCAGCAGGGCATCACCTCCTGTCCTTACACAGAAGGGTTTGTAGTGTTTGGTAACGAACAAAACAATTACAGATTTTTCTGAGTCAAAACAAATTTATTGAAGCATGGCAACGGTGAACACCTCCAATATTCAATTGGTTCGCCGACATTTCTCGAGTGAAAAATGCGTAGACTTTCTTAACGCTGCCAACATTTTCAATGTTCATGCATTTCTTCCATGAATATGAAAATTAGGTCACATGTTGAGATTGTAAATTCCTAAGAGGAAAATGACAATAAACGTATCAGTGTTTGGCCGTTTGCATAAATTTCGGAGGATTTTCTTATCTTGGCATTTGGGCAATGTGCCAGATATTTTGTTGCAGCAATATTCAAGGAGTTAGCTTTAATTTCCATCAGAGAAATGTGAGGTCTCGATCTCGGTCTCGAAGTTCGGTCTCGGCTTTTATGACAAAGTCTCGGTCTTGAAGTTTGAACCAGATCTCGGTCTCAGAGGTTACGGTCTCGACTACAACACTGGTTTGTACACATTGCACACAAAATTATTTTTTACTACACAGAAGCAATACTGATGAGACGCGAACACCGAAACAATGCGCCAACAACTCCTGCATAAAAAAGAGCTGAAAAGTTGGAAAGAAGACAGCCGATCAACAAGCACATACTTTACAAAAAGTCACTAGATCGCAGTGAAAAGTCATTAGATCACTAGGTTAGTCCAAAAATCACAAGATCTGGTAAACGTCACTAGGCGTGGCATCAATGTGTGAGTGTACTGTCGAAAGGAGGGTTGCCAGATCAGTGACAGTGCCAAAAATCACTCTTTTCCAAACAATTTGACAATTTTTCTTGGCAATACTTTTTATGCCAAAAATTTGCCATTTTTGGAACACCAGTATCAGTACAGTAGATAAGGACGTCCGCTTTTTTTCCAGGGGGCAAAGTCGACATTTTGCTTATATTTCTCAGATTGTTGGCGATGCAACGCAAATGGACGTAGGCCTACACAAAAAGAAAATGTTCAATGTTATGGCAACAGTTGCATACAGTGTTTTCCCTGTAAGAAAACTTTACACTGAGAAAATGTTTGTTTTAGTAAGCATGGATATTTTAAGACTGAGTTAGTAGAGTTCTAAATGAATTACAAACTGTGTGCATTTTTTGAATAAATGCAAAATCTTACGAAAATACGAACAAAGTACCATTTAATTCAAATAGCTTCTTGTTTTCGCGCTTTTCCAATGTTTTGGAATGTTGAAAATTGCGCGAGATGAGATTTCACTGCGCAAACGGATGACGGTACTGCACATTTGCGCACATTCAGAAGGAGCATTGGTTGCAAAAAATGCGCTTTATTGGTAGCAATGCTTCTTTACACATAGCATAAACCAGGGGTGGGCAAACTTATTCAATAGAAGAGTCATTTGCAGAAAACCAAAAACACCAGTGAGCCGCAAAACCAGTTTGTAGTGTCAGTACAAATAGGCGGTACAAATGCAAGTTTTACATTAAATGATGTATAGTAATTGTCAATATTAAGTTTTTGTTTGATTTTCTAGTCCCCAAACACCTGGATAGTACGTTGTTGAAGCTGTGCGAATTAATACTCCCAAATGTTCATTTTTCAGGGTTGCACGATGGTTTAATTTTACGAACTTCATCACAGAGAAAAAACTATTCACAGCAATATGTTGTGCTATACACAGAAATGAGTTGTACGCTGGTCTTTTAAATTTTGGGTATTTACCTGTTGCTAGAAATTAAGTGCAGAGTGGCATTGAATAAAATTTTTTTGAGTCAGATTTTTTTGCATTTCGCTCAATTTAATTTCTACAGCAGTCACGTTTGTGTCAAGCGGTTGGTGAACTGGGCAGCCATCACCAACTACATTGACATTGGATGGATTTACAGGGGCGGATCCGGAGGGTTGGCTATTGGGACAATCGCCCCCCCCCCCTAAAACCTGCGAAAGTAACTTTGTTCACCATGATTTTGTACAATTCGAAAAACAGCATTCGCGATGTAAGGTATTTTTGCCTCCCGTTGTTTTGTCAGAGCGGTGTTTTAAAGAAGACTTTATCTCTCTTACAGTAGCCTAGTGAACCCACAATGAGGCTTAACTATCAAACATTATTGAAATCGCTCCCTCCAACAGGGGCGTACCGACATGAGAAGGCACCCAGTGCAAGAAACAAGTTTGGTTCGAACCTAAGGTCTTTTGGGAGTAAATGTGCTGTGTTGAAGATAGTACTTGCGACATTGTTGGTACTTTTCGGGGCTTCCCAGTGATCCGGCGCCCGGGGCATTGGTACCTTACTGGTTAGATCCGACCCTGATTTACAAGGAATGCAAAGCATAGTTTTAGCTCTTGGAAATGGTCAATCTGACTTGGAACACCTCCAGTAGTCTTACAACTTATTTTGGTGTTCTTCCACTTTGTGGTCGGCAAACTCCTCTTCGCGAAAAACATTTTGACAGTGGCAAGATGACAGAATCTTTTTGACCGTGGGTGGCGGAAGCGGGGCCGCATGGGCCTAGGCCCCACCTTTATTTTTAAATTTTGCATTTTGCCTAAATAAGTTTAAGTAACGCAATTAATATTGCATCCATTGTTAAAGTAAATCGTTTAATGAATAAAATATGAAAAATTGTTGCAGAAAATTGACAGCATTTTGTTAATATTATTTGTAATTTGCTATTTGTAATTTGTCAAGATTTCGTAATTGTTTGGCAGAATACACCGTGCACAGTCTGTCACCCTGCTATGGCTTGCTTACCGCTTTGGAGTTGTTGAACAGTGTTGCCGGATGGTGTAATACAACACAATTTTTTACAAAAATGGTGTTCTTTTACATGCTTGTGTGCAGTGGTGCATCTAGCCTGGAAAAAGGGGTCTGTCGCGGAAAGGCAGCTTTTGATATCACTTTTCAGCATAAAACCACATTTTCGCTTAAGACTAGAAATCGACTGATGAATTTTGCGATGTTGCCAAAGTATTATATAGACAAATTTCCACCGATATACAAAATTCCGCCGATATATCGGCAATATTTGCTCATAAACGGAGTGTTCGGCAGAACCATCGCCAGAAAGTTTTCAACAGGGAGCTTTGCGTTTCTGCAGGGGGCTTTGGATTTATGCGGGGGGCATGACACTCTAAAAATTGACCAAATCTCAACTGATTTATAGTGTTTCATGTTTCAATTTTTGGGGTTGGAGCTTTGTTTGGGGGGCTAAGCCCCCAAAAGCCCCTCGTGGTGACGGGACTGGTGTTCGGAAACCCAAGTTGCTACTTCGTCTATGATTAATTAACGCAAATTCTCTGCCCTGTTCCTTACGTCGTGTAGCCCTCCGACTGCATCAAGTAGTGCGCAATATTAAGACCACTCCGCAATCGTCCCAATAAACCAGTCCATATCGTAACATTCGCTCTCAGGGTTTGCGCGAGGATGATAGCTGCTTGCGAANAAGGCCGTGGTTTTTGACTACCGTATCTTAGTGATCCGGGTTTGCGCAGAATTCAATGTCATACGCTTCTTCATCGCACTGAAGTATTGTCTTTCAACTGTGGTTTGTGTGTTGCAAAATAGCGGCATCGATTACCAGCATGGGCGCAATATTGTTGTAAAATGTGGGGGCGGCAGGTTGGTGTGAAACCAGTAAAATGTGAAACCTAAAGAGAAAATATGAGGGACATGGCTCATTATATCCACACTCTCTGAACAAGTGGGGGGACGCGTCCTCCGTGTACCCCACCTAATTGCGTCCATGATTACAGATAAGAGCTATGTGTAGGGCTTGCAGCAGTATCCTTAAATAAAAGCTTAGTTGTTTCTTAGGTGACTGAGCAATAGAGGAGTTTTGTCAGCGTTTGTATCGCGTAAAACTCGATTGGTACTTTTAAATGTGTTTTTCTTCCATTTGAATTTTCTTCAGTAAAGTCATTCAGAAATCAGATTGTTGTTGAGTACTTGCGTGAGTTTGTACCGCTCCCATGCTAAGCAAATCAGAGAAAATCTTGATGAGCTTGAATAGCAAGCAAAAGCCACTTTGCCAACTGGCAACCGCAGAACTCTTCCCCAACGAGACAGGAAACAGCAAAAAATGACAAAAGCACGTTTGGGTCTGATCCCTTGAATTAATGGTTCTTAGTTTATGCAAACACGCAAAGCCTTATTTCTTCGCTTGACGGTTACTAACTGCTCAGGCGAAAGATCCTTTCCAAGAATCAAAAGAATGAATTAAAGGGCNGCAATGTTCCATGAGAGGTGGTCCACACTGAGNATTTGGTACATTAAAAGCGACAAGCTTAGGCAAACAAATTGTAATGAATTCTTAGATAATTCTGTTATGACGACGACAGGACAAAACCTTTTTAACTGATTACTGTGTTATGTTCAGCCTTACTTGATTCGATGATTGTAGCTTTTTATTTCTTTATACATACTTCAATAACGACAGCATAAGCGAATTTAAACCAGTCCAGTCGCCATGATGGGCATTGGTGAGCTCAGCCCTTCCGAACTTAAATATGAAACACTATAAATCAGTAAAGATTTTATCAAATTTTCAGAACGTCAAGCCCCTTGCGCAAATTTAAACCCCCTATTCAAAACTTCTGACGACGGTTCTGGTTTTTAAACTTCACATCTCTTCTCGCGACAGTTTAGTTGCGTTCGGTTCTTACCAGTCTGAAAAAGTAAAAAACACGCGAATCGTGAACCTAACAGTTACAACCATTTGGGTGCGTTTTACGTGACGTGTTTTGCTCGTGTGTGTGAGATTTTTACAGCCGTGGTAAGCGAGTTGCAACGTGGTCCTCGCGTTGTGTTCTAAAGCCTTTATGCCA
>JGI24159J19872_10008821_pt1 | contig 13209 bp, 10 predicted proteins | sample Ectturendosymbi4_FD_19872 | JGI IMG/M metagenome (IMG submission 19872) | reverse complement strand
CATTCTCTCAGTGGGGAGTCGGGTCGCGCTTCGCATATCGTGTATAAATTCGATAAACAAATTGCGAGGTGCAACAATTCTCAGATAAAGATCCTTAATTTATTTGAATTCCCATACGTACTAGCTGCTTAGACATCAAAAGCGAAGCTGCTAATGACGAACTAGACAAACAAAACGCTTCTCAGGGCTAGAAAGAGGTGACGAACTAAGCAAATTGACGAATTAGACGAACAGAAATGTACACAAAAGATAAGGATTCTGCCGGGACCGACGAAAAAGTGACGAATTAAGCGAATTGACGAATTAGACTATGACAAATTAGACGAGTTCTACTGCGTATAATTTTTCGGAAAGCTCAAAGAGCTGCATGCAAAGGTTCAAAGAACCGCAAACGGCTCGTCAACCACAATCCTGTTCTATACAAATCCACCGCTTCAACAAGCATTCAGTCCGATATGAATAATGTTTTAAAAAATACGAAATTGCATAGGGCAGCTCGGGCTCTAATGGATGAGACCGAGTAAAGCGCGAGCGAACGAAGTCGAGAGAACGCCCACTACGAACGGTATTGTTTTATTCAGATCACCTGCAACATGAACGCGAAAGGCCAAACATGGAACGAAGATGTATTAACAGTGACAATGCCCAAAGAAAAGAGCCCGATTTAAAACTTAGTGAATTGGGACCGTGGGTGGTGGCACAAATATAAGCAACAAAGTAAGCTCGCGTTCTCCCATACAAATCGTAATCAAAGACTCGGGCTAAGCCCGAGGAGCCATGGGTGGTGGAACCTTTTTCAAAGTGGGGGGGCACAACTGCACGTCAAAAAAACTACAGAAAATTTTGTGGTTTGAATTGGCAACTGTGACATCACAAGCATTGAAATATGACGTCATTACCGATACACCATATGAAGGTCTAAATTACACTATTTTAGACAAAATTACACCACTATGGAAACGTATCGGTGAACCACCTGAAATTCAAATAGGCTGTTACAGGGGCGACCCAGGTCAACAGCGTCACTCGGGCTCATCGCGCGATTTATTCTGACTGAATAAAACCGTTCGGCGCTTGCGTCACTGAAATTTCCATTTGCTTTCATTCTGGCTGGCATCATTGCTGCTCTGTGACGTTAATAATAATAAATGAGAAGTTGTCATGATAACTTCTCCATTGTTGAGTAATGTACGTCACAGAGCAGCGGCAACGCCAGTCAGGCCTCTGCTTACTAGGCCAGGGGTATCGTCTCATGCAAATAGAAGCAAATCGATGGAAACAAAAGCAAGTCTCGGTTCAAAGTAGCCTCAGCACTAACATTTACTGTGATAAATTGAAGGAAATTTGAATATTTTTCCTGAATGTTTCCGCGGGCCACTTAAAAGGCTGTGGCCCCGGGACCGTTATTTGCCCACCCCTGTACTAGGCTCATTCATACTAGCCCGAGATGCTGGACAATTTATCGTTTGTTTGAAATTATTCTCCAAATAGGAACTGTCCACTGGAGTGGACTTCAAATCCAATGTTCTATACAAATCCATTGCTTCAAAAAACATTCAGTCTGATATGAATTATGTTTTAAAAATTACTTGAGAAATGATAGTGAATCCAAATGTGGATAGTTATCAGACGACTCCTGACGGTTAATAATTGCATATTGCTTAATTAATCATCGGTTCCAAAACTTTTTCGAACGTGACTGAAATCTGAGTTTGGTGAACATCTCGCGACCCAAGCCTCAAACAGCCCATGTTGACATGAAAAAAATGTTGATTTTATGGATGATTTTTGGCAGTAGGTTGTTGAGTTCGTTTTCAATGTCAGCATTCTACTCTTTTCTCGAGCACCACGCTACACTACAAAAAGACATAGACAAGCTGACAAATTTGAAAAATTACCACTCAGGTTTAGGTTTTGATTGTCTCGGCACTACCTGTTTTCTGACCCTTTACGAAATCACAACCCTTGTTTGGGTCGCGACCCCTACTATGGGAACCACTGGCTTCAACGCTTCAACCTGTTTTAATTTTGTGATTTCTATCACTTAATCGCATATTTCACTTCAAGGGCTGCGCGGATGAAAGCCGGGGTACCCGCTGGGGTGGCCAGAAAACCAAGTTATCACCTTCAACCGACATGCTAAAATCAACACCGTTGGTTCAACATCCACTCGGTGAATTGCAGACAGCTTTATTAATCAATTGGCTTTGCAAAACAACAAAGAAAGTTGTAGGGTCACTACACAACTTTCTCTGTATTCTAATCTTAAGGTCACTGTTTAATCTAAAGGAGAAGTACACGACACGACAGCTTTAAGATATAAACGTGTTCACTACTGCATTACACAGTCCAAAGCAAGTACGCCAACAGCTCCACACCTGCAAGTATGATGGCCGCGCCGGCAAAGGCGGGCAACGTTCCGCAACTACGGACAATTATGACATCACACACACAGTATGCACGTTCAAGATGATGTACTGTACACTGTACGCCGCTGCAACAACTCTCAATTTACGATTCATGTGATGACTGCTGGCTTGCTGAACACTGCAGCATTTCAGTATTTCAAACGTCAAGACCAACGGATTTCCAAAACTTATGGAAGCATTTTCATATTCTGAAGTTCAAGAAATCTCTGAGGGGACCCATTTTTCACATTTAGCTTGCCAGGGGGGCGGCGCTGAAGCGTGTGCGACCCGGTTGTGTTCGCACATCTTCAGTGTGGGATTGATCCTCGAACCTCGGGAAGGATGGATTGTGACGTCATAGATGTAACTCTGCACCAGACGAATCGGCCAAAGAGTGCTCTTACTTCCATGTGCATGGAAGTCACTTATAAGTGTCGTTTGCTTGGTCTTTCCCTTCTCCTTGCTTTGGTTGACTTTACTCACATGTAGCGGTCGCGCTAGCGTGACTGCTACAGCGCACACCCTTGCACCACCGTCAATTACGCCACTGGGCGGAAGTGCTTTTTCATTATAGGTTTAGGAGCAGGCAAATTTTTGGAGTTACGAAGGATTTTTTCCCGAATTTCCCTAAAATCCCCAGAAAAGTTTTTTGTGCAACTTTTGCCTACAAATTCTCTCCCACAAAGATCACCTTTTGTTGGTGTGACTTCCAACAAAGGTCTTCATGTGTTTTTATGCAAACCTTGAGCACCATTTTTTGAAGTAAAGCAACGTTGGGCGCTATTTTCACCCGGATTTTCAGGGATGTTGCCCAGATGTTCAGCAAATCAAAACTTTTGAGGTGTGCTTGCACCCCCACCTCCAGCACCACTCCTTTTCATAACAGTATCATAAGTAATTTCGTAGTTTATCAAGATCGACTTGAAATAAATTCATTGCAGCTTTTCGAGCACCTAGAAAATTCAGAATGATTTTCTATGATTTCTGTTATTATTTTTGCGGTCAACATCGTTGATGAACAAAAACAATCGCAATACGTAACGATTTTTTTGTTTTTTATAAGTTTCCGTTGCCCTCAACTGTTTTACTGCTCCCCCTCAGCGCCGGATTTTTGCGGGGGGCAAGGGGCCCGCACCATGTTTATGTGTTTAGCCATATGTACGACATGTGCGTGCCACTTAGTTATTTTTATTAGCGAGGAAACAAGTTTGTTTGAAGACGGTGTTTTTGTAAGGTGTTCAAAAGGGTGTTGTGGTGGAACTTTAGGATGTCAACACCATTTTCCCTTCTATGTCTGATACTTTCAACTGATTTTCACAAAAAGGCAAGCTTCCGCCCAATTATGCTTAATTATTTGAATACGACATTCACTTTTGGCGAGCAAATTAAAGACACTTTCATGACTAGAAAGTTTCAATATACGCCCACATATTCACTCACCCACTTTCGTACCCGCTTTTCCTTTGGGGAAAGTCGCTTTGGCAGCAGTCCTAGGAGAACCCGAAATACCTCACAATCAACAGCAATCTCACATAGTTCTGCTGGCTCCACACCAAGACAAGAAAAGCAAGGTCGGAGATGTAGTCACTCCACCAGGTCGTTGGACAACCTCTGAGCCGCTTTCCCGTGCGTGTAACTGTAGACCAGGGGTGGAGAACCAGCGGCCCGCGTGAACATTTGATAGGGCCCACATCAGAATTTTCTTTACCCAAATTAGAGTACAAAATCGCATCAACATGAAGCTTCGTGATAAGCAGGTACTTAAGATAGTATGTCATAAGAAGCCTGTATCCCTCGTAGTAAGATAAAGGTAGAATTTTAGGATAAAATTAATTGTTATTTGCGGCCCGCTAGCGATAATCCACGATTTGTGTGGCCTGTGATAGTAAATAGGTTCCCCACCCCTGCTGTAGACTGTAGCCCGAAGGACTTACTTCGCCATTCTTTCCTGAGACATTCTGGACACATGGCCGAACTAACGTAGGTGGAATCTTTCTATTCGGAGAAGTGGCTTGACATCCCGGGCTTTATGGATTTCAGACCTGTGCTCTTTGTCACGAAGTGCCACACCGAGAACTCTTCGCAAATATCCCATCTCTGCTGTTTGTTCTTTTGACAGTATTTTTTCAGTTGACACCTAGATTCATGACCACAGGTGAGGATCGGAACAAAGACCGATTTAAAAACTGACAGCTTTGCGAAGTTTGAAAACTCCCGTTTCGTCACCACGGAGCGATAAAACTCACGCAGAACTGCGTTTGCTTTAACAATCCGCAGGACCCGTAACCAGCTTGGGACACCAGGTGGGACGAGGTGTCGTCTGAGAGGAGCCTAAATTTTTTAAACTATGTCCCCAAAAGTTTTAAGCTATGTCCAACACATTTTTCCAGGGAGGGCGAAAAATATTTTAGGGGGAGCTTTGCCCCCCTGCACCCCCCTGGTTACGGGCCTGCCAATTCGTGTATCAATCTCTTTGTTTCGACTTCCGTCACTCGTGAATACCACCTCAAGGTAGTTGAACGTCTCCATTTGCTGCAGTGTATTTCCGCTCACTCACAGAATACACTGCCTTCGGCTCCTTGAGAGACACAATACCTCAATGTTTTTAGTGCTGATTTTCGTTCCTGCTTCGTCGCACGCATCAGAAAACCGATCAAATGCGGGCTGAAGACCCTGTTGAGAACATCCACGCATGCAGTACCAATTCGTCCGCAAAAAGCAAACGGTTCATCCCTGCAGTTGCCAACAGTAACACCCTCGTCGCCGCGTCTGTGGCTGTCTATCCAATTCATATAAACCAGGGCTGCTCTCCAAATTTTCTGGAAGGGGAACACATAAGCTATTGAAAAACAGTTCGAGGACCTAATATCTTGCGTAATGTGATTTTTCGGGATATGTTACATTCTACCAAATCAACACATTTTTCGTAAATATATTATTTTTTCAAAATGTGTTTTTCGACCGAGCTAAATGGATTCGCAGGTCGGATGATTTGATCCGCTGGCCGTAGTTTGGAGAACCCTGATATAATGAAGAGGAGTGGTGACAACACACACCATTGTCGGAGTCCAACACTAACGCTGAACGGTTGTGATTTAACTCCGTCGACACGGACACAATCTTCTTAGCAGAAATAAAGTTAGCTGACGGCCAGCAAGAGGCACCTGTCAAAACCGTACTCCCGCAAGACTCCCCAAAGCTCTTCACGAGGAACACGGTCGTATATTTTCCCGAGGTCAACAAAACATGTGCATACGTCTTTGGCATACTTTCCAAGATTTCTCGAAAGTTTGCTGGAGAGTGGCAATTTGGTCTGTAGTGCTACGGCCGCGACGAAACCCGCGCTGGGTATCATCCAACTTACTTTCGAGGCATCTTGGCATACACTCTTCCTGGGAGGCGAAGCAAAGAAATGCCCCTGTCGTTGGTTCATTTACTCCTGTCTGCCAGCTTATGTATGGGGATAATCAATTTTCCAATCTTTCGGTGCCCTTCCAAAACGCCATACCGCTTGACACGCACGAGTCAGCCAAAACATCCGGCGTTCTAAGTTCCCTTAATTCACTGTCAACTTTTCGCAATTAGCTTTGAACTCGGATTTAGCAGCGGCATCAGAGAGCTTATTGATGCATAAGTCTACGGAAGCTTTCATCTGTGCAAAGTTAAAACATCCCGCCTGAAAAACTTTTGCTCTGTTCTGTCAGGTGAGGTGGCAATGTTGATAAAAGGAAAGCATCATGTTAAATTTTTTTGGTTTCAGAAGTCGCAGTAAAACAACGCACATTGCATCATCTTTATGTTCTGACAGCAGCTTCAGCGCGGCCCAAATAGCCAAAATTTCACTCGTAGCTGTCACTGTTGCCTCACCGGACAACCACTTTATTTTGCATGCGCGCTGCAACTGCCGACCTTTTGTCTTCATTGTAGTCTGATCCACCGTCAGGCAAGTCGATCGCAACGATGAAACAGTAAAGCACTTCCATAATTGCATTAAAGTGCTTTCGCAGTTTCGTACACCATACTGTACAAATCTGCGGCAGTGTAGTATCAGGCCAAAGCGAGGCGGTGCGCATGACAATGCACAGGTAACACACCTACAATTGTCGCTTCCAACTTCTGCGCCAGAAATTTGTCGACCTATAACATTGCAGCCGTCTGTTGCAATAGCCACGTGCAGGAAACCATGCTTTCCTCAAATGGCTTCACTCCAACACAAGGCAAAACCAAATCTTGGCTTTCGGAATTTAGGGTGTCATTGCAAAATTATGAGGTGCCATTTTGACACCCAAAAACGGTTTAAAAAAGACACTGTTTGAAGACAGTAAGACACTATTAAATTATCGGTCGTCCAGACGGCATTATTTCACTTGAATACTGTTTGATATTGTAACGAAACAACTTTTACGCTTACTGTTTTCCTGAAAGTCGGTCAGGTACCTGAAGCAAGTGAATGCAAGGTCAAGCCACCTAGAAGGCATTAGCTTACGTCTCTACTCGTTACTGGTAGATTTTGCGTCTTTCTTATTTGTATTTGCACAGGTCGCATGTGAATAGCATTGTTAAGTAGGGCTACCATACATCTTCTTTTTGGAGTACATGTCCACTTTTTTCATGAGAAATGAATAATCTCCGAGGACGTTCAAAAATGTCAAAATATCCTCCTTTTTACATTTCTTATTTTACATAGCTATAATCAGCGGCGTAACTAAACTTAGATGAAAGGGACCCACTGGCCAGTATACGGGGTCCACTAACCAACACTCAGAGAAAAACTTGGGAAATGATGGTGAATCTGGATGTGGATGGCTAAACTAAAACCCTGAATCAGCGGAAAATAATCCGAAAAACACATAAAAACAACAACGTACTGAAAACCAAAAAGAATGCTAAAACCGAAATGTAAGTTCAGTGGGAGACCGGTTTTTATATTTTGCTCGCCAGGGGGGAAATTCGCCCCTCTGGCCCCGTCAGTTACGTCACTGGCTATGATATATTGTGTTTACATGTGGTAAGCTGTCACTACCCAACTGCATCAAGATACGAGCTGGTGGCGTAGCTTAGTTTATGGGAGGGCCTGCAAGTTGTCTAATTAATCGGTGTTTTGGTTGAGTTAATTCTTGGCTGAAAAGTTGGAAATGCTTTCACATTAGTCGTTACATAACAGCAGTAAATCTTTTTTCAATAACTCAATGACTTTGGCATTAAAGCGCGGAATTCTGACTCCATTATAGGTTCTCTACTAGCTTTACTGGTGAACCGTTATACGATGATCGATGTACTGTACATACTGTGGCTTAGTGTAGCACTTTGTAGTAATTAAAGCTAATCAGTAATGCTAAAAAATGAAGAAATTCGTCAGAAGTGTCCCTCTTTCAGAAAAGGGCTGAATGATTTTGAAGCTGAGTGAATTACGTGTGGTTGCATTTACAAAGTTCGCAAAAAAGAGAGTGAAAAAGTGAGTACCAAAAACGTAGCAGTTGGATAAGAACTTAGCTCACAGCGTAAGCAGTTGGATATCACTTTATCCTAGCTTGCCAAGGTTGCTTCAAATGTACCCATCTTCACATTCAAATGTACCCAGCTTCACATTCATACTCATAGGTGGCGGAACCGCGGGGGCCACATGGGCCCAGGTCTCCCCACTTTTAAATTTCGAATTTTGCCTAAATAAGTTTAAGTAAAACAGTTGGTATTGGGTCCATTGTAAACGTAAGTCGTTTAATGAAAAAGATATTGCAGAAATTTGGCCGTATTTTGTCAATATTATTTGTAATTTGGCAGTGAATTTGAAAGGATTTCGTGATTGTTTGGCAGGTTACACCGTGCACAGTCTGTTACCCTACTATGACTTGCGTACAGCATTCGTGGTGTTGAACAGCGCTGCCAGATGGTGAAAAACAACAAAATTTTTACACTTTCTTACAAAAATTGTGTAATTTTACTTTCGTGTGTGCATGGGCGTCGGAAGGATTTTTTCCAGGGGAGGCACTAGTGGATTTTTCTAAAAGTTTTTCTAAGGGGGACCAGAAGTGGTGAAATTTGTTTTTTACCATTCGAAACTAGGAATACAATCTTTTTTTCTGAAATTTATAAATTCCTGTTGAGGAAAACGTTCGTGCCACACCATTAAAAAATTGGTGTAATTTCAAGCGTTTTAACACCATTCTAAATAGTGAAATTTTGAATTCCGAATTTTGCCTAAATAGGTTTACGTAACACAATCAGTATTGATTCCATTGTTAAAGTAAAAGGTTTAATGAAAAAAATGTTGCAGATTTTTGGAAGTATTTTGTCAATATTGTTTGTAATATATTATTTATAATTTGGCAGTGAATTTGGCAGAATTTCGTAATGTTTGGCAGAATACACCGTGTACTGTCTGTCACCATGCTATGGCTTGCTTACAGCATTGGTGTTTTTGAACAGTGTTGCCAGATGGTGTAATACAACACAATTTTTTACAAAAATTGTATTTTTTACATACTTGTGTGCATGGGCGTCGGAAGGATTTTTTCCAGGCGTGGCACTCGTGAATTTTTCCAAAAGTTTTTCGAAAGGGGGGAAAAGTGGTGAAATTTGTTTTTTACCACTGGAAACTAAGAAAGCAGCCTTTTTTGCTGAAATTTTCAAATTCCTGCCGCCCTTCCGATATCCTGCTTGTGGGTAGGAAAAGTTCGTGCCACACCAGTAAAAATTTGTTGTAATTTCAAGCGTTTTAATATCAGTCCAAATAGTCAAATTTTGTTGAATCTTATATGCAAAAAAATGTTTGACACATCAAATTCAATTGTGGTTTTATTCTTGCATTGGAAACACTAAACAGCTATATTTATTTCCACATTGGCAACACAATTGGCATCCTTACAGCACACAACTTGCTACTTGCTGCGTATGCTTTGTTTTGTCTTTGCATTCCGGTATCTAATGCAGTTGTACAATGAGTATTCAGTCATGTTGCTTCTGTGTTCAAGATGTGGAAAAGTTATTTTGAATGTGTTTAAGGCAGGTATCAATGCTATGTCACTTTTGCCTGTTTTTTAAGTGTGGGTCTTGATGTCTTTAACAGCCCAGTAGCGACTCCAGTGCACGGGTTCCTCGGGCTTAGCCCGAGTCTTCGATTACGATTTATATCGTAGAACGCGAGGTTGTTTGCTTTGTATATTTGTGCCACCACCCACCGTCCCACTTCACAAAGTTGTTAACTCGTCTCTTTTCCTTGGACCTTGTCACTGTTCATATATTTTCGTTCCATGTCTGGCCTTTCGCCTTCATGCTGCAGGTGACCTGAATGAAACAATATCGTTCGTAGTAGGCATTCTCTCGACTTCGTTCGCTCGCTCTTTACTCGGGCTCATCCATCAGAGCCCGAGCTGCCCTACACAATTAACTTTTTCTAAGTATTGCAAACGCTCTACATGGAAGTTTGGCACTAACGTTATCAATCAAAAATTGTGGTGTGTATCCCATCTCTTTACTTTCTGTTTTTACTGATCATTGTAATACTGATTATGCAGTATAGATTACAGTTTTGACAACGAAATACAAATAGGTGCGACATAAATATATGAAGTTGGAGTAAAGATGAAATCTGGTGCTCAAAAATGTAAGAGAACGCACAACAGCAACTTCAAAGTTCTGCTGCAATGTCCAGAAAGCTGACAAAATTTTTTGCTGCTTCCATCATCACATCTATTAACAACAATTTAGCTGAAACAGGTCAGTCTGTATTGCTTTACTAGTAATTATCCAACTTCAAAGACAAGGTTTTCTTACCTTTGCTGCTGCAAATTTATCTAGGAAATAGCTAACGCTAGTGACGCTCCATGAGAAGTTCTAGGTCAGCAATTTTGTGACCTGAATTTCGACAATTATGTCCACGGAGATGTTCAGTTTATAGGTCAACTTAAATAAAAAACACGTGTAGCAGTAACCGAAAAGTTCCCATTTATAACTAATGTACTCAACGCTGTTGCACAGTTTCAATTAAAATCTTGAAAAGTAGTCAGCATTTGATTGCATTTTCTTGTGATTCCTCTTTCACCCCGGCCGTGTCGAGGATGTGTGCAAGTCAAATACGTAATTAAATTGATTTTATAGAACTAGTAAAAAACCAACCGTCAATCTTGTTTCAAATATAGTGGAAACAATCGGGTGTCCGCCTCAAGCTAAAAATATCTCGCAAAATATTTGATGTCTTGATCAAAGCAATTTACATGCTTTTGTGCGCCACCGAGTGTCCCCATCCGACGTTTTAACCATTTACTTCAGANCCGGATGTTAAAGTGTCTTCATTTTCGTCCCACTGCCGGTTTACTATTTGATGGCAAGTGAAAATAGTTATAGCTGGTGCGCTGTTGCAGTGTTTGGCATTCCCCTGTTTTCATGGGCGTCGGCCGGGGGGAAAGGAAAGTAGCATTTGCCTTCTCCAGGAAATTGGGATTAAGAACCAAAAATTTCTAGAAAACCTGAAGTCAGCAGCACAATTGACTTAATTCTTGCAGTGACAGCTTTATTTGCCGATATGACACTCACACTGCACAAGAGCTGGGTTCACTGTTCTGGTGTCATGTAGTGATGAGCTTGCGGCACCAAATCCGTTCCTTTGCCTGCACAAGCAAATTGCAAAAGTAGGGAGCGGATAGTACTAAAATTGGCCTTTATTGCGTAACAACAACATGGCAACAAAGGTTCGGCAGTAGGAGTTTTGCCGCATGTGACTGCTGAACGCAGACAACTGTGGCAGGTAAAGCAGTCAACTGTGGCAGGTAAAGCAGCTGGAAGCACGTCGACGAATTTTGCGCTGTATCTGAATGTGAAGTATCGCCAGATTCGAGACAAAAGCGTTTTGATCATTCGTTCGGTGATGAAGAGTTGGTAAAGCCTGGTCTTCACTGAAGAGTTAGTAAAGTCTACCAAACGTCTTGAGTATTCCATTACATAAACGCGAGAAAATACTGCGGTAATATGTCTGAGCAATACCTGACCAATTGGAACAGTTCCCGCAGGGGATCTGCATGGTATAAAAGAAAAGCCGGGCTCCACAATCAGTGTTTTTTAAACGTATTTTGAGAGACTGTTTCGGTCTAACGGTCTCAAAATTTTCCAACGGTCTCTCAAGACAAAGAACCTCGCTGCATAACCACCACCAGAACACTCAAAGATCACTTTACGACCATCTCGGTATTTAGGTGAAATAGTTGTGGGCTCTTGAAGTGTCTTAGCGGTCAACAAGGTCAAACCTTCAAAAATTCCTGTCCACAGTTGTTACGCCGTAGTTTAGGCTTTCAATAGCAGGATGAAAGCACTGAATATGCTGAGGCATGTTGCTTTGTTGCAGTTTGTAGAAATTGCCTCAGATGCTAATAACTCTTGACAGCGAGCAAGACGATGTATTGATAAGCGATGCAGACGAGATAGATGTTGATGCACCTGAGGAAGATTCCAGACGAGGATAGCTCTGACGAAGACCATGACAGTGGTCAACAGACTCAAGTGCACTTGAATCCGGACTTGATATCGGAAATAACAAAATACATGGGCAGTCTTTGTTCACTTCCCACGTGCAGCGAAGATGCTTGCAATAGCAAACATCAGGGAATTCAGCCCTGGTCCAATATCCTTTGCTAAAAGATGTATGGTCAAAACCGTCTTCGTCTTTGCGCATTTTCTTTTGTGAAGCACTGCTCAGAAATGTAAGAAAATGTACAGTGACTAAACCCCATTACATCTCTGATGACACAAATTGGAATTTGATATTGGGTGAGCTTGACAAGTTCATTGGACTAGTTTCAAGGTTCCCACGCGGTATTGAAAGTATTAAATCGTCAAAGCGGTTTTCAAGACCTTGAAAAAGTATTGAATTTGGCCAAAATGTACATAAAGCAGGCCACCAGGGTTTTTTTNNAAAAGCCCACTTAAAAAAAGCAACNAAACCCACCAAAAAAAACACTCTAACTTTCNTTTGAAAAATCTACTAAGAAGTAAAAAATAAAATAAGCAGGACACTTGTACAGTTAACTGTATTTTTTTTAANCAATCAAAACGAACAGCAACGAAATTTCAAGGACTTGGAAAAAGAGATGAATAAATCGAAATTCTAATGGTTGTCTCCTTCAGCTCTGCACAATCGGTATATTTTAACCAATTTTCTGCCTTCTCTGCATCTAAACTTTTTCTGATTTTGGACCATACTTAATCATACATTGAAAAAATACACTATAGATGCTGAACTAGCAGAGCATGCACATAAACTCAATGTGAAACTGCAGAGGTTGTGTGGGAGTGACTTTGTATTATTCACTATGGGGGCGCTGAATGACTGCGGTAGGCGCCGATCATATCGCAAGTACTTTCTTCAATACAGTAAATTTGCTTTCGAAAAAGCTCAGGTTCGACCACGGGGGCGCAAAACTTGTTTTTTGCCCCGGGCGCTATCTAACCTCGTTACGTCACTGTACCTAAGTGAATTTGATCGCTTGTATGTGTTGCGTAAAACGCATTATCGTAGGTGGCAAAGGGGTGTAGTACTAAAAAAATCAGTGTAAGAAGAACGCTCCCAAAACTAGCCATTTTCAACAGCACTTCGAAGTAATTTTTAAATTCGTTCAATGATGTATTCACTTTCATTCTCTACAAACGAAAACATGAGAAAACTGTAGGAATGTGTTCCCGCCGAAAGAAGAAGAAGATCCAACTTGTCAACAACTATTTGATGCATATGAACAAGTTAGTGTAAAAAACTCATGTGCCACTTTAACTTGTCGCCAACTCCATTGACGGCTTTCGCGGAAAGCAAGTCGTT
>JGI24159J19872_10008820_pt1 | contig 13209 bp, 10 predicted proteins | sample Ectturendosymbi4_FD_19872 | JGI IMG/M metagenome (IMG submission 19872) | reverse complement strand
TGTTGACGAGCCTAGTGGACTCGCGGCTTTCACTCGTGTGAGGTTATCGCATACTAGCGGCTTATTGAAAGGACGCAACAACACCACTATAGGAGTATGGTTGAACCCACAACGTGTGATATGAGTCATCGCAAAATTTACGTTTTAACCCTTTCCGCCACCCTGCTGAATTTATGTAATAGGGGAGGTATGAAAAGTTCCAAAATTAGAAAAGGGAGGAATGTATCAAAAAAGGTGGGAACCATGTTATATACGTTACAAACTTATTCTTCCAACACGATCATCCTAATAGTTAAGATGTGTTCTTCTCTAGCATAGATGTGTGTATTTGTGTTGGCCACAAATGCAATCCATCTGGAAAAGGAGTAAAATATCGGGTTACGATCTAAAGTATTACATTGCCGCTAATAGGTCAAGTATCAAGTAGTTAGAGGAAAGGAGGCAATTTAATACATAGCATATAGCTTAACCTTGCACATTGGCAATCTTATTCACTGCAACATGTTGTACCTAAAATATTTAAACGCTTACTGCTTCTAAAGTCACATTATGAAAACCAAAAATCCACTCCAGTTAAGAGATTTACGGTAAATGTCTATTGAACACAGCATGCTAAGAAAAAATAGCAATATGAGACTGATACACGCAAATACTGCAGCCTACATGATCAACTACTAAGGAATGTGTACAAATGCACATTTCCAATGACAAATGATTTATAACCTCAACAAGAATATTTTATAAAAATGTCAGTGCTTTACTGCATTATCATAAGTGAATTATGCAGTACTGTTCATGAAAACTTCATTTCACAGCATTAAATTGAAGCAATAAAATTTGGCAGGATGCAACATATGTAATTCATTGCATGAAACAAACGGAAAATATGAAAACCTAAACAGTACAAAATCACAGCTACATTATCACCACGCCACATATTACAGGTGCAGTTACGTAGTTAATTTTATTCAAGAATTCTTCATGGAAACAGCTTTGCACTTGCAAATCTCACAGCATCAAGCAAGTTTGAAACAGGAAAACTTCGCATTATCATATCACACCACATTACTACGGCAAAACATTTTGCAGCTACATTTTAGTTGCACAATTTACACAACCAACAATTTGAGGTTTGCAAAAATTAGAGTTAGTTGGAATGATGAGTTACCACTACAGTTCCTAATTATAAAATGTTTCTAACTCTACCCAAATTTGAATGAAGTTGTTTCAGTTGGCCCAATTTTGATTTGGACTGTTGTAATTTGCTCAAATATTTATAATATATGCAAATCTGAATGACACTCTTCCAATTTGACCAGATGTTTCTAACTGTACCCAAGTTGGAATGAAGCTGTTTCAATTACCGCAATATGATAAAGGCTGTTGGAATTTGGCCAAATGTTTCTAAATGAATGTAAGTTTAAAGAAGTGATTGTATATTATTCAAATTAGAAGGAAGCTGTTTGAAGTTCCCCCAAATTGAATAAAGACGTTCCACATGGTCCGAATTTGAATGGAGCTATTTTTGTTTGGCCAGAGTGGATTTAGTCAGTTGGATACAGACACAGTAAGGGTGGGAGGCGGCGAAAAGACACTTCGGTCATCCCGTCTGCCACCACCCAAATACATATTGTCAAAGACCCTAAACGAANGCGCTCACTAGCCCTGCGCTAACCAGCAGAAGCGAAAGCAAAGAGCAGAACATTGTTTTAACCTTACTCAATCATACTTGTACATTCCAAATTATGAGCAAGACCAAGAAATAATGGATATGATCCACATGTGAGATAAGTGTCAAGTAAACGTTGCTCTGTAACATAGGGCTGATCATAGCAAATAAATCATTATAACGGAAAATCACCATGCAGGAGAGACATTTATGTTGGTCCCCCTACTTTTTTCCTTGGCCCCGCAATTTCCCCCCAGTTTTTTCATTCTAGAATCGCCGCTGGCTGCACCCACAAACATCAGTTGCGCCCAGGGATGTATTGCTAACAAAAAGGTTCTGGGATCGCACCCAAAAAGTAGCCAATTTTAAACAGCTTCAAACTCATTTTAAAGCAAAACGTGAAAAAGGTGTGGGAACGCCGTTCCGACGCGTTGCCGCCCCATGGCATAAATGCACTCCTCTTTGGTGCTTATAAATGCAGAAACATATACAATACACTCTCCATACAACGTTTGTGTTGGGATCTGGTTATACCCCCTACATCAAATCGCTAGTGAATTTGACACTCTTACAAGTGGTGGGTGTTTTAGCTGGTTTGAATTTAGCCCATGCTTCAATTCGCAGGTTATTTGCAGCTTGACAAGAAGTTGATTGGTAAGAGGTAGACATGCTAGGTGATGTTAAAGCTTCTTTGCCAGCTCTTAACCAGCATAACTTAAGTCGCTTTTTCTCAACAGATTTTAGCAATTGTGTGGCCTACTCGCTGTGGTAGCAATGTTCGTAAAAAGGTATATGAACTATTTGCTACTTTTTTCAAACAACTAGTGTCAATGCATGATGAGGGCAGCTTTGACTCATTCAGCCTCAAAGCTTTTCAAAACAAGTCTCAGCTTGGATGCTTTTGTGCTGTATATATGCCATTTAAAACGAAGTTCGTGCTTTCAATCTGCTTGGCTGTTGCCTGTAGTTTCATGGAGTCCCTTAAGGACATGGCTGTGAACGAATTCAAGAAAACAAGCATTTTTTCAGGGTGAAAGTATGTTGATGGTGATTGCAAGAGAAATGAGGCGCAAAACTGGAGAAGTGGGGGGCGATGCCAACTTGCGATCACTATAGCTTTGATGTGTTGCTAGCTTTGTCTTCCAAACTTTCAGTGTGTATCAAAGAATGCCCTTTTGCATTTTCTGTAACGTCAGTCATGTCGTAGTTTTAGGTGGCCCGCATATCCCCTTCCTGGGCTTGATCAAAAGGTCATATCACGGTTGGCTGAGTATGATGACGCCATCAGAGGGCCCACTTTTCAGCCTTGCCTCGCCCCCAACCCCAAGTCCACCACTGCCTCTGTGCAACATTGTTGAAGCGCACTTGTTCAACGGCAATTCAATCTTAAAATGCAAGCCAACCCAAACGTTTCAATGGTGGGGTACCGCGTAATTCCGTCACAATAGCGAGCAATCGACACTGGATAAAGACAGAAAACAAGGGAAATGCGACGTTTGATTTCCAAATGAGGAATTTTGGCGGCGGGGAAATTTTAAAGACGCATTCAAAGTGCAGTAGAATGCAGCTGAACGTACCTACCTTGACATATGTTTCGGTTTACCGCTATTCTCATTATGCTGCACATTAGTTCTCTAATCTAACCTATAACAAGCAACACATTAGTGTATTTGAGTAAAACACCAGGTCTCCACAAATTAGGTACGCATGCCGAGATTTTCCGAGTTGTAAAATAACAGCAAATTGCAGTGAGACAACTTGAAAGAAGGTTGTGTCACTAATAGTAGCTTGCAAAGAAATACCGTCGACGTCTTGAAATCCCTTCTGTGTGACTATGACTGACAATATGCCAGGAACCACGTTCTTAAAATGTGCATGGACGAAAATCCATCCGCAACTAAAAGGGTTGCGCTCAGGCTTTCTCCGTTTTTCTGTGTACTGTGATAAAACGCAGCAATGCACCCCCCGTGCTGACGAGCTAAAGGTCTTAATCGGTCACATGAAGCGTGCCTGAATGTTGCTTTCCCTCGCGATCGATGCCTTGTACTTGGAAACAGAATTGCGGAGTTTATATTACGAAAGCGTGATTTTTGTCTATGAGGGTGATGGCACTCACGTCGTGAATCCAATCGATTAGCATCAACTGCCTTGAAGCGATTCGATCGCTAATGCCGTTTAAGCATTTGGTACAGCAACAGGGCTTCGGTGACCACCAGATGCAAAGAACCCTACTTACACATCCGAGTCGCCACGCGTGCTGACGATAAAGCACCGTCGCTGATGAGCCTTGCAAATACAGCAAAGAGAAGAGTAAACGCATGATATAACATCACGAATATTTAATACCAGACAAAAGGCGCGAACGAAATTGCTGATGCACACTTAAAGGAGAACGGAGCCTCTTCGTATGCGAGCACAGCAGTGCGCGATGTTTCACGGATGTTTGGCCGAGCGCATCTGATAAGTACACAGTGGTTCGGCGTAATAATGTTGGCGACGCAAATGCTGATCTGCGTGGTAGTATACGCGTAAGAACTTCGGTTCACATTTCATCAATTCCTGGCGTCAACCACCAAGGAGCATTTTAACGTCGCAGCAACGAGACGTACATGGCTTTAATTTGCGCGGGTTTTTAACTCATCTTGTTCAGAAACGAGCACACTCACCCAACACAACAGGCAAAGCAGAAAGGCCGCGTCCAGTTGCCGCCAGACGCGCACATCATTCACGCTTTCAACAGCGGCAGGCCTTTTGAAAAGACAACCAGACGGTTTCCAAAAGAATAAGTATTAACGCTATTTTTCAAAGTGAAACTGGTCAAAATGTATATGCACAGAATTTAAATAACGCTTTAAATGTAACGAAATGTATAGTAACAGTGGTGAGTGGCGCAGCACAACTTCCGCACAATTAGATGCACCTGATCGGAAAACAGGTTGAATCAAGAGGGCATGTCTCAAGCGCAAGGTCAAACTCAAACAACGGAGTTCAGTTTTAGAAGTGTTTTTGGATTAAAAAACGGCTTTCTTCAACATTGTAGCTTCCAGCATGCTCGAAAATTCACAGGAATGATACAATCTTTAATGACGCCACGGGAAAAAGTGTATAACGTCACGCAAGATCAATACAAAGACAATAACTACGGACCTTCAACACTACGAAAACGTGTACTCTATAAAAATAAGATTTTTCAACAGCACGGTAATGGCGATGAAATGTCAGGCGATGGCACCATGATCTTGCCGTATTTTCCAATACTTACACACCGCAGCTAAAAAAACGTATGGCCCTGCTGAAGGTACTGCATGCTCTTCCAAAAGCCGGTTCGAGTCAGACGTAATAAATGCGGACTTTCGAAGTGCTTACTAGCAGATCACCCTCATAGAACGACGTTTCTATCACGACATTTCCGCTGAAAATAAAAGATATTATAGAATAATGTGGATTTTAAGTGAAATGGGATGGATACACTCTTATGACTCTGAAGCAGCTGCCAAGGGTGAATTACAAGAAAGGGTCATGACCGTTAGAGATGACAAACAAATACTTTTCGAAGTACAGTATAAGTAAGCGCATCTGCGCTATGACAGAGTCCACTTTTAAGAAGTGCTTGCAACAGTCGAAAATACTAGTAAATACTTGAGCGATTTTCTCTAGATCGCAACCAATGACATGAAAACGGACCTCGCGTTACGCTTCGGACTTTCCAACTGTTTCTAGTCTCTGTACGCGTGCTTTACACGGGGTTACCTCACTTCACCACTACTATCTTATGTCGATGCTAGTTGCCAGTAAATGCTGCACAAAATAAATGAGGAAGCTGTCTGGTCTGACGAAGCTTTCCCAAAAGAAGCTCAAACAACAGTTTGTAGGTGTAAGAGTTGCCGTAGTTGTTTCACATCGGCAAGTATCTTGTTAGCTTTTAAGAAGTAAAAAATGTTTTGGATTCACAGATAATGGTGAACAGTTCATTTGTATTTATCTGTTATTTCTTCCAACGAAACTAAATGTTCATGACCAAGTTTAGAAACATCGTCTTTACCTTAGAATTTGAGCAGGCATCATTTGTCCGGCCGGCGCTGCTTCGATGATCGACTGCCAGGTGTTCGTTGACTCAGGAATCACGAAACCAAATTCGAAATACCACTCTAAAAAGAATCCAAGCATGGTATTGTTGACTGCATTGCCTATCTGGTTACAAAAGCTCGCCAACCAATTCTAATTTTGTTACTTTCCCAGCAGGTAAAATCAGTGGAGCAAAGTAGTTGCGTGTAAAATTTTCTCTGACAATTGAGTTTTGCTACATTTTTTAGAACACTTCGTTTTGGCCAGAAGACGACTGTATCTGAGACAATATAATTTACGCATACCTTCAAGGCACTTTCCTTTAAATAAAACTCTTTGTTCAAGGCGGAATTTTTCCATGAGTTCCTTCGACGTGAAGTTGATTTCCCGTGACACTGCCTTGCACTTTAAAATCTTCTTCGGCACACGAGCTAACAAAGACATTCAACCAGGTAAATACAACTTGTTTACTCAAGTCATTCATTTCAATATACAACATTGGATCAGGCGCACACCGGAAGGTCCAACTGCTTCGGGGTAAGGAAAATTGCTAATGAAGGAAAGGAGAAAGGGGGCTTTCTTGAACGAAAATGAAAGAGTTGGAATGAATAAACAGCGTTGTATTCAGACAGTGATTGCTTCGGAGCTTCAGAAGTAGTTGGGTTTGGCAAACGTTCCCAAAATTGCCAGTTTTATTAGCAAAAGTTCGCATGGAGGCCAGTAAACATATTGACTTTCAGAATTCCCTAATCACTGAAGAAGTGCTGCTTTTAACATCACTTTTCAAGTATTGAGTGATTTTTCATCTCTTGCTGACACTACAATGAACATATACTGCAAGAATAATACATGTTGAAACTTGTTGCCAAAATGAAATTCGTTACCATGCATCACTTGTATTACCCCAAAGAAATCATTTAAAAAAGGAACATCAAATGCTATATGAGTTTTGTTCAATGCACATTTCCAAACAACAAAATTGATGTAAAAAGATTATGAAATGAAAATGAAGCATGTTTTACAGGATTCTTTGCATTGTCATCACATATACCTCATAGGCTTGAAAAAATTTGGGCATAAAATTATTTGTGTAATAGTTTCTGTTGGCTTCTAATCAACTGATCCAGCTATCTATCAATATCTACCTTCGTGCTCACAATCAGGTAATGACAAATCTTGTGTGCCTTCCCACATAATTCTTCCACTCGCAGCATCTCGCAGATTCATCCAGTTTCTAAAATAAAGTGTAGTCCAAATAACAAAACAAAGCATTACATCTCCCTACAGCACCCAAGTGCATTCCATTTACAAACTCCAAAGATCAACGGATAGCTCAAAACGACTTTACCTGAACTTCTTAATCATTCTTTTGAAACTTTGTGATGACAGCTAAAGAATAAATCCATTCACAAATTACACCATTTTACGCAAAATTATTTGGCTTAAAAATGCAAATTTTGCACAAACAAAAAAGTAATTGGTAAAAAATCTTATCATTATGCTGTTTCTATGAAAAATGGTTTATGCCATGTAGTGGTGTATTTTGATCATTCGTAGCCTCTTGTATGCAAATTGATTGCTGATAGCATTTTCAGTGTAAAAATCACACTGATTTATAAAAAATACACAACCACCATTACAATCACCCCTGGTATGGGGTCAACCATGGAAACTAATGTACTAAATTAGTCACTGTGCCATTCTCATTGATATAGTAATATAGCTCTTTTCTCTAAACAAACATCAATTGCTGAATTAGTCTTACAGTACAACCCAAGATTAAATGGTTCCTTGCAGAGTGTACACTGTAAAGCAAGCATGGTTAGCTACTTGCTGAAAATTTCATTGCAAATATAACACAACCCATGTTGTTAGCAAATTAAATAGCATTAAAATCTTCAGCAAATCACCAAAAGAATTTGACATGATTGAAAAGTTTCAAGATGATTGAGATGCTTCAACTAATTAACACAATGATATTATCATTGTGTTAATTATATAATTAGGATCAGAATTAAACCATATCTGAATGTTATTAGCTGATACAGGCATTTAATCAGTGAACGAAGCCAAACGCCATGATAAATGAAACATATGCCGTGATCCACAAGCTACACTTTACATGCACACACTTAATACATGAGCTCATATTTTTTTTATAATGTACACATTAATAAAAATATTTTTTTCATTGCAAATGGTGAGGCATTGCATTCCATAATATATATATGTATATCTGATAATAAAAGATGGAGTCTTAAAAACTTTATGGGTGCAGACAATCTGACATTTGTTTTTTGAGAAACTGATGTTTGCATTGCTGAACTTTCATAAAATATTGGTATTTAGCAATTACAGGCTTAGATAATTTTTCATCTGAAAAATCATGATTTTTCTAAATTGCAAAACTGACTTGTTTGGAAAATGTTGTGCATGACATCAAAACTGGTTTATGCTTGGAAAAACGTGCACAAATTGGTGACATCCTAAGACAAGGCATATATTGCAAATTTGCAATAGCTGTTGTCTGAGCCTTCTAGCTGATTAACACCGTATGTGCTGATCGATGCATACATGCGTCATAAGTTCCAATGCACAGGGTGCGGAATGATGCATATATGCGCCATTCAATAGAATACGCCAGGTGTGGATTGACGTACATAAACGCCAACGCGATAACTCTTCGCGTACTTGTTTGTTTGCAACAAAATTGTCCACAAATTTTCTTTGCAACTAGACACATTAATCCTGAAAATTTCATACAAATTGACCAAAACGTTGGGAGTTATGAAGTTTGGTAGCAAAGCATCTTGCTAGGCCTAGGCTACAAGACTTTTTTAAAAAAGTTTGGTGCGAACAGTTCTTTGGTAACACACAATAACATTTTTTGTACACATTTGGTTGCAATGAAAATTTACAATAATGTTCTCCATACCAACCCGCATTTAATCCTTGAAAATTTCAAGTAATATCAGCAAGAACTTTTTAGTTGTGCAGTTTGGTATCCAGCAACAGTTTGCTAGGCCTAGGCTACAACACTTTTTGCAAAACACTAAGGTTGTTGCATGTGTAAGGATAACTATTTTTTGGTAGTACTGGTGCACAGAAAATTTCCACATATGATATTCATACCTATTCTCATCATCTCTGAAAATTTGAAGTAATTCTAACAATAAGCTTCGGAGTTAGGTACTTTTGTTTTGTAACTATAGACACGCATATGCTACAAAACTTTATCCTATTCATCAGGGTTGAGCAGTAGTTCTTTGAAGTAGCATGACTTTTACAAAACTAAAGTTTTTGCAACCAAAATTTACAGGAATTATCTTCAACTTGTTATGCATTTTGCCTAAAAATTTGAATTCAATGCATCAATAACTTTGCGAATTAATAATTTTTGAATCAAACACCAAACTTTTTCCCAGCGCATCGGACTAATTGTTTGTGCTAATTTCGGTTCAGTAGTTGTTGCGTAGGGCACAATAACTTCTAACATGCTTGGTCTTTTCTAACAAAATCTTCTTCTTATGAAAATGCATCTTACCTGACAATTTGCGCTCAATTGGGCAAGTACTTTTTGAGTTATTCAATTTTGAGTATAGTTATTGGATGAAAACAACCTAAAAACTGTCCCACACCAGCTGAATAATTGCATGGAATTCACACCAGGCCGAAGGTGTTGAATAAGAAAGCTATGTGAAACAGCTGAGCAGTTTTGGGTGAAATCAGCAATTTTTACTTCGTGAATAAACTAAGTAAATATGTATTTCAAACAAGTGAACTGAATGATGGAATAATTATTTTGAAGTAACATTTTTAATTGTCATCAAATTTGGCTGATTTTTTGATGCACTAATTGGCTGTTTTGGCATGTTTTCTGCTGCCTGCAAAAATAACTGCAAATGTGTTTAAATCAAGCAGAATGAAGGTTATTTTTTTATTGAATGAAAAATATCCCATGATTTTGGCACTTTTGTCATTTTTATGCTGCACTAAAATTTTTATAAAACCATAAAAATAAAAATGCATAGTGCACTGACATTTATATAAATTCATATGCATTTTATACTTTATAACAGAGGCTTGTATTTGAACAAAAATTATTTTTTCCAAGAAAAAACTCATGGATAAATTATATGTTGAAGTTATTTCTCATAAATTTGCTTAACATTTCCACAAGAAATTTACTAAAAATCATTTTTGAAACCAAGTAGTAATATTTTTACAAATTTTTACATGCCATGAACCACAACTTATTTTTTAGTAACTAAATATACAAGTCCATGCTGTAATTCATGACATCAATCTTTTATTCCTTTTGTAAAGCCAGTAGGTCTACACAAGTAGGTAAATTATGATATTAACTCAAGAGTTTGTTTTCTGCAGCTTTGAAAGCCAACTTACAACTTGAAACCATCCAATATCCGCTGCGTTTGGTTTTCAGACGCCATGTTTAATGCCAACAACAGATTAAAGTCTAGAATGTCACCACAAGGTTACAGCAACATGAGTCTCTTGAAAGCAGTGGTCAGTATGATGTACTTTCCATTCACACTTTTACAGCAACTGCAATAAAAATCAAACTCAGCATTTTCCAAATACTAATTTATGTTTTTCTATGCATGCAAACACTTTTTCATGTTTATTTTGAACAGATACTTTCAAGGTGCGGAAAAAGATTTGTATTTCAGTTTTGTAGCACATGTACTTGTCAGAATCAGAAATAAAAGGTACACCAAATTACATTACAATATTGCATGCAGCATGAACATATCTTTGCAACAAAATGGCAATGTTGCCCAGTAATGAAGTTTTATAAAACATATTGGAGTGTAGTGGTCATGTAACAATCAATCTATCATCGTTCTGTGTAACGCTTCACTGTACCAACTATTCAAGAACCCTGAGATTGTCACTGGTAGGGAGTCACACATTGTGGTTCTCACAAAGATTATGAATGTGCCAGTATTTTGTTGAGACTAATGTTCAAAATAAGATAAAAGTTAGAGAAACTGTTGCACTGAGCTTGTTAGGTTGGTTTTGTTGCTGGCTGCTACAGTGTGAAGCTTTGTGCACTTGCCACTTGGGCTTTCCAATCGCACCAACATCAATGGGACACAATTCAGTGAGGACTCTGAGGCACAGCTATTTCAAAGGGTCTGCAGAAATGTTCACAGAGAATTCATACTTATTCAACTCCCAGAGCACAAATTCAAAAAAGATTTTATATCGCTGACAAGGCAATGTTTGATATTTTTGCTCAAGGGCTTTGGAAAAGGTGTACCCTTCACCATTTTCTATTTTAGTATTTTCATCTACCCAGGTGCACCTGTTGGATTGCTTTTTTCTTAAACATTTGTAACCTGTTGCACTATCGGAAATATCTTTCTGGCTGATATGATTACCACCATTTTTCTCCATCTTCATCCAGATTTACTGTCCCCTGCAGGTTATATGTGCAATTATGGTACTTAATCATGATCTGTTGATAACTGTGTTACTTCTTTAGTCTGTATTCTGAGTTAAATCTATGACAGATGCATAAGGCTCCTTTCACATTTCAGCCAGTCTTATTACCCTCGGCACATTCTGGTGCCATCCCACCACTTGTTACGAAAACAAGGTGATTAAATGATAATTTCTCAATTGTCAATGACTCTTTGGTTGTATTGATTCTTGTCTTTTTCAAGATGTTCAATATAACTGTGAAATAGGATACCTAGGTAAGTAGGGTGCACGATCCTTCATTTCAGTATTTCTCAATTCTTTATGTATTGCTTGCCCTCCATTTCTGCTTGGTGTATATTACTGATTTGCATTATATTTACGGCTTCTGCATCGCATTTTGTTTTTTGGGTTTGTTGTAGATTTATTTTATATATCATGTTTGTTAATATGCATTTTAATGTCTCATTTTGTTTATTGCACACATACCTTAGTTTTACTGCCCTTGTTATTGCCCACGGATGAATGTGCCATGTTGCCAAATTAATTATTCTGCTCACATCATGTCCATGCTAACTGTGTTACTTCTTCCTTATCTGTATCCTATATTTTGCTTTTTTCCTTTTGTCACACACTTCCACTGTAATGTCGTGGATGCTGCGTAGCTTTGCATTTCATAACCTGCATTGGTAAATTCACCTGTCTCACCTGTGTATGACTCTTTTTCATCTGTATATTTCTCAATTGCTCATACATTGCTTTCTTTGTATCTTATTCTTTGTTCTGTATATGGCTGATTCACATAGATTTGTTTTTGTATTGTTTGACTTTATCATGTTTGTTGTATAGTTCTATTTTGTAGTGTTTATTAATATGTATTTTTATGTATCATGGTTATTTACTGTTAACACGTACACTCCTCATTTTCATTTGATTTTTGGTTGAATGTGTTTTTGTTATTATGCATTGTATTGCATATATTATAACAAGGAGAAAAAGCTATTTGCCAACTTCTGTCATAAACAGTAGTGAAACCACTTCATGCAGCCCATTGTTAGTTGATAAACTTTGCTACCATTTTTACATTATTTGTGAATGAGATTATAGGATATGCTGATATGATAATCTGTGTAGTTGTTTTAAGCTTTCAGCTAGAGATGCCTAAGGGCCACTTACATGAGCAAATATAGGATTGGAGCATGTGAAGTAATTTTTGATGAAAATATAATACTCTGTGATGGAGCATGTGCACAGTGGTTGCACTACAACTGTACTGGACTAATGAAGAACAATTTGAGGTGATTTGCAAGGACAATTCATTACAATGGTTTATGCCAAAGCTCTGTCAAGTCAAGGTCAGGAAAAGGCTTAGGGACTCATTAACCATGGGCCGAAAGAAACCCCAGTATATGGGACAAGATGAGAAACATGACAGACACAAGTAAGAGACTCTTGAGGATGAGGTTATAATGGATGCCATCAAAGATGTTCACATAGAATCCATACATCTCCAAATCTCAGACCACAAATTCAAAAGAAAAGTTAGTATCACTGACAATGCAAGGTTAGATATTTCTGCTCAAGGGCTTTGGAACAGCTGTGAGAAAATATTCTTTGACGTAGGGATTACATATTCTACCTCATAGTTCTATTTCAACATGTCCCATTTCATAGATCTGCTCAGCCTGTTTTGATCGTCGTGAGAGAAGGACGTGTTCTGAGCTGAACAGCAGTAGTTAGTATAAACCATGAAACGAGCCGAACATTGAGCAACTATTAAAGGAACGGCTATTATGCAGACGTAATTACATCCTGTCAAAGTAACATCAGCTTTTGTTTCATTTAAGAGGCGAATAATGACGGATCTGGTGCAGAACATTACAGTTCGGCAAAGCACCACTTTTATACAAATAACTTAACTACTCCCATTACGATTGGCATCCTGGAAAGCGATATAAGTGATCACCTTCCAACATTTGTCTTGATTCGTTCCTACATACCTCCATACTCATCAGCTTCGTACAAATTTC
>JGI24159J19872_10008819_pt1 | contig 13209 bp, 9 predicted proteins | sample Ectturendosymbi4_FD_19872 | JGI IMG/M metagenome (IMG submission 19872) | reverse complement strand
AATGTTGGTGAAAAACTAAGAAATAAACATCAATATTCTGATCGCTAAGGGGGGTGCTTGAGCCCCTTCAGCACCCCCCCTGGCTGCGCCTTTGGTTACAAATGACCACCATATGCCACTGACTGGACCCCCGTGAAAATTTTCTGCGTGCGCCACTGCATTACACACTAAGATCTTGTTCAACTAAATAAAGGTTTTTCCGCCTGCCTAACTTCAGCTTATGCCTAACTTCAGCGTATGGGAAATGAAATAAGATCTTTTTCCATTTACGAGTTTGTCATTACGGAATTAGTCGAATTCGACTGTTTGCAGATCACCGTGTAACTGATTCCTTGGTGATTTTTCATATCTTCTCAATAATAAAACAAATATTGACAGATTGAAGTTTCACAACAGGACATGACTTTTTCCCTAATTTTTCTACTTCTGCAAATCACCTTCATCTCATAAACAGGGTTGCCAGATCGTGCTTATTTTGAAGAAAAAGTCTTACTTCTAAGAAAAGTGCTTATTTTCCAGTTCAGAATGACGTCTTCATGTGGTTTCATTCTCAAAAATTTTTACTTGCAAAATCAAAACAAGCAACTGAGATTGAAAACGACTGCCGGTGAGATGTGACAAGCGTTCCCTCTGACACAGCTATGTCGAACTCGCGGCCCAGTCGAAGGTTTCGTACGACCCAGTTTAGGTTTCGCTGCAGTAAAAGTATCCTAAATTCTGACAACCTGTCCTTTTTGATGATCTTAAATACGACATTTTTTATGCAGGTGGTCCTCAGTGTCACTTTATCACGTCTGACCCATTGTATTTGGGATTGGAAGGCTTTCATTACATTGGTATAAGCTAAATTAAGTTTCCTAAGATCAAAGTAAGCCTTTCAATGTGCGGCCCTCATTAATATGTTATTCAATGTGCGGCCCTGGTTAAGACAGCGACATGATTTTTGGCTCAGTTAGCCATTTGGGTTGGACATGGCTGCTCTAACAGAAAGCTTGATTTCTGCTTTAAACTTGTGCTTATTATGACTATTTGAGCAAAAGCTGAAAATAGCTGCTCAGTAGGCGAAACATTTACTGTTAGGGCGTAACTAAGTCTTGGCTGTGTTACTTTCGGTAAATCCTGTTGTACGGACTACCTTAATTTATTCAGGTGTCTTGATTGTGACATCACAAGCTTCATTCACGTGATTCTGTTGCGTACGTTAGTCATTAGCTCTGTTAAGCTCTGATAAGATCTGCCTCGGGTCAAAACTGGCATTTGCCCCTCTCAGGAAATTGGGACTAAGAAGTAAAACTTTCTAGAAAATTTGACCTCAGCAGCACAATTCCGATTAATTGATTTATTTCTTGCAATAACAGTTTATCTGCCGGTACGACACTCACACTGCACAAGAGCTAGGTTCACTGTTCTGGTGTCATGCAGTGCTGAGCTTGCAGTTCACTCATGTCCGCTCCTTTGCGTGCAGGCATAGGCGTAACCACGGGAGGACATGACCCCCACAAATTTTTAGAACATATAGTCATTTGTGCTTTGAGAGGCGGTATCACAAAGAAAATAGTGTTATTCGCCTAAAATCAAATTTTTTGGCCCCCTAAATTTTTGGACTGGCTACATTTCTGCCTGCAGGGGCAAGTTGCCAAACTTGCGAGCGGGTTGTTTTACTGTTGGTCTTTATCGTGTAATAATAACATGGCAACAAATCTTCAAATGTTCGCTTCATGTTACGATATTACGCGTTTTGTCGCATGTGACTCTTGAACGCAGACCTCTTGGCAGGTAAAGTAGCGAGGCTGTGACTGCTGATAGCGGCAAGCAGGGACGTCGGAGAGCGGTGACATTGAATCCCTGACCTTTCAAACGAGGGACAACGGAGGCAAAGGTGTCTTTTCATAGGTAGTTTTATGATTTATCAAGATCGAATTGAAACAAGTTGTTGAAGTCAACATTATTGATGAAGTCAACATTATTGTTGAACTGTAGCAAGCATAATTGGCAGGCCCTAACCTGATTGGGACACCAGGGGAGGTGAAGAGTTTACTGAGAGTGGACCAAATTTTTTAAACTATATCCAACACATTTTTCGAGGTAGGGGAAATTTTTTTTTCAGGGGATACTAAGCCCCTTGCGCCCCTCCTAGTTACGGGCCTGATAATTGGTAACGATTTTTTTGTTTTTCATAAGTTTCCATTGCCCCCAACTTTTTTCTGCCTCCCTGCTCTACCGACGTTCCGGCGTCCCTGCCCAGAACCCCCGGTAAAACAGAAAAACCCCAGATCTAGTGAAAAAAAACTAGCAGTGGTAACACTCCACAGCACTAGGCCTATGCGTTGTTCGCTCACATCATGCTTCAGAAGATCTCTAAAGTCTGACACAACTTCCACCAGTGGGCAACGCTATTAACAATTAACGTTGTTGAAAAAGATTTTCCTCGGCATCCTCGTAAGTGCTTCAAAAAAGTTAGCGGATTGTAGCAGTACCCAAGAAAGAAGTGTTCGGGCGGTTAACCGGCCCATGAAAACCAGCCGTTAACCGCCATTTTAGCGGCCCTTACCATCTCTTGTCTGAATCTTTTTAGGTTTATAGTTAGTGCGTGTTTCGCTTATGACAAGACAGTCATAAATCAACGTAGAGTTGAAAAGTCAGCTTTTGAGGATCAGTTGGAGGAAAATTCAGTGTGTATATTAAAATGAACGATTTTGTTGGGAATATTCTGCAAAACAAGTTTTACGCCTGCCGTTACATCTTGCTATCAGGTGCACGCCCGAAACGCCAATGCACACCAATCTGCGGCGCTGCTATGCTACGTAGGTGCAACTGGTGCCGAAACCTCGCTGCTGTTAAAACTGCACTGAATAGTCCTCACCCAATCCACGCCGCAGATGGGCATTACACTCGTAATAGTAGTTGCATAACATTATTATAGTTATACCACAATCACAAAATGTCCATGAACTACCACAAAAACGGATTAGTGAGTACTGAGTGGTCACCAATCCGTTGGCAGATGGTTTATTTTTTATGCGCTCTATAGTAAGAATATTTTGATAAAACTAGTTGGCTATCAACATCGAACTTGTCGCTGTATCAAGATAGAATTCGTGGTTGGAACCATTTCGCTTTCATGTGAATTGTATTCGCCTTCGTGGAGCTGTTTTCGTTCATGTGAGGCTGGCACAATTGTGTACGGAAAATGGTGTTTCGTTTTACATGTGCAGTGCTGTGGAAGTTTCATGGTTAGCACAAAATATTCGACATAGCAGCACACGTGTGTTATTGCATCTACAGTGGCATTTAAGTATCTTTGGTGAATAATAACGCTAGTTCATATTTAACAACGTTCACAAGCCTATGTTGGGTTTGATAGGGTTAATCATAGCAACTTAATTTTCAAAACAATGAAAAATCACCATGCAAGATAGACATTTATGTTCGCCCCCCTCCTTTTTGCTTGGACCCGCAGTGGCCCCCCACATTTTTAATTCTATAATTGCCACTGTGTGAGTCTCCAAATCACAACGAGTGGTTGATTTAAAGTTAATACATATAGTATCGACCTTCGTCTCCAAATAAAGTGGCACCGATGTCATTACTCAATACTTTTGTGGGAATGAAACACCCAGGAAGCTGCGGTTATTGTGTAAACCGGCAAAATAATCATTTTTTGAAATGTTGAAGGTCGTGTACCCATTGAAGAAACATAAGAGGAAAAGCAAGATCATTTCAGTAATCTGACTAAACCGGTTGACTTCCTTGCGTGCACATCCAAGCGCTCTTACGTGCAATTACACGTTCAATCACAAGCGTACGTGGTGGGAGGCAGTTCCTCAACAGTGAGGATATAAGTATCGCGGTAAATGAAACGATTCCAGAGTAATGGCGATTGACTTTCAGAGTAAACACTGATGCGCGTTGAGGAACGAACATCTATTTTTTTAACAAACATGTCATCAATTTTCGCGGGTGGTATCCCGAGTGGCATTCAGTGGAGAACACTTAAAACAACTATAATTGAGTGAAGCGACTGCAGGTACATACGGAAAATCAATTTTAGTTTGTTTGGCGGGTTGTGCACTGGCATCATATAACTATTTATTTTTATATTTGAAGTACAGTTGTGTTTTCTACTTCACTTTTGAAAACATGCACCAAGTTTTTCAATCGATAGGTATAATTTTTGTAACCACTAGGACTTCAAGTTTTTCTAGTTTAGTAAGGTGAGGTTAACCAAGTGTGAGAAGCAGGAGGTACTTCGTAACTGCTTTACCTGTTGTAGGTACTCCAAATTTGCCATTCGCTGGACAAGCGCATTGCACTTACGTCCAGTAATCTATTCAGCTATTCGCCACTGTCAGGAACTTCGGGAATTTTTTTTTCAATTAGTAGAATAAACTCACCCTCGCCGATTTCATTCAGGACCCAGGAGCACTGCTTCATTAAAAACTTCCACATTTCAACATGAATCTTTCTAGATTATAATTTTTAAGGCTTACATAAGGATGTCTTATAAACGATCAGGTAATAGAAGTTGCTGCTTCCAGCACTTACCTTACTGAAAATACAAATGATTGCTGATCTATGAGCAGGTATAACCGGTTTGCTAGCGCGTTCAAGCAAATTGCAAGCAGAAAAACGCGTACGAAAAAATAAATAACACCGAAAGATTGCCTACAACTCTTACCACTTTCTACCTCTGCCAAGAATGTTGTTGATTTCTTAGCGTAAACTTTAGAAGCAGACTGGTTTCTGACTGGCTACAGAGAACTCTTTCAGACCAAAGCCAACGTTAGCAGTGCTTTCCTCGACCAAGATCATGAACAAAACGGCGAATCTAAATGAATTGTTTTAAGGCGTACGGAAAAGTACCAACAGTGTCGGCTTACATTAATGAAAAGTATAGTCTGAAGATTGACAGTTACTTTTACCGCTGGAAATTTGTTCGTGGGAGTGCAAAAGGGCAATCGCCACTAATTGTTGCTGTACTGCTGCAGTATGAAATTCTTTGACAACTTTTGCACTGTTGCATAGGCCTACGGCATGGTTGAGGCAAGTGAGCGGAGCAATGAATAGTGTCGGTGCTTAGTTTGTACTTAACAAGACCGGGTCGTACAAGGCATTGCTATTTCATGTCTTGGCAAATCTTTTAAAGTCAACGCAGACTTGACTATGAAAAGCTAAAACCGACACGAGTAGGTAGCACAGGCCCTGATTATCGTTGCGATAATTTATTGCGAGCGACGCAATTGGCCTTTTCTAATGTGAGTTTTGATTGATACATTTTACAAGACTTCCAGTACCAAAAACCACTACGAGCAGCAAATCAAAACGCCTTATATTACTCCATGTACAACTATAAAAAGCAGTCGATTTTGTGACTGGTTTAATTAGGCAGGTTCGGTGTAAATTACGAGAATCGCTATCTTCTATGCAAAGCGCCAGATGGACATTCTTTAACTTCATCACAGTAAGCTAGAAAAATTTTACTCGAGGATGATAAAATCTGTACATATCGCAACACATTATTCCGTAATAGCATTAAAATACAAGCTGAAATCCAAACACGTTCTGTCATAGCCAGGAGCGTAACGAGGGGGGCACAATTACCCGGGCGCTGAATCGCTGCGGGGGAGCCGAAAGTCTCAAGTACTTTCTTTAATACAATAAACTTGCTTCAGAAAGAGCTCATGTTTAAACATGTAGGCGCCAAACTTACTTCTTGCCTCGGGCGCCCTTTAACTTCGTTACGCCCCTGGTCATAGCAAAGGTCTACATAAGCGGGAGAAACGTTGCCTTGTTTCTTTTTGTATCCATTTATTTCATTTTTAGCACCAGTCATGCGCATCAAATGTACCCCGCGCTTGTGTTGGGCATTCGAGGTTAGGGTTCAGGGCTAGCTTAGTTTTGATTTTTGTTAGCGGTGACAGAAATTATTTCAACACCATTGCTGGCAGTTACTTTGTACAACTTATCATTTCAGCGTAGAAATCTAGTTGAATTTCAGTGCATGCTGATAGACCAGATAGTCTAAACCAACGTCCAAAGGTCTGTTCATCCCGCGCACGAAACATCATGATATTCCACTGCAGCATATCACGAGATAACGACTTCCGGCTATTACTTGGAAAATTCGCTTCATGCACCAAGATCGTGCGTGCTGCAGCGTGGGAACAAAAACCAGTCCCGCTGAGCTAGCACGCCAAACGCAACCGTCTGCTGCCAAAACAATCGTCAAACACAATTTCTGCTGGTGGTCGTTGGCGATGGTGCAACAGACGTTTTTATTCGACTGTAAAATCGCAATCCACGGCGTTGAAGAGCATTGGAAGCAATTCGGTGCTGTTTGGCAATGGTCGCGAAAACCAATTGTTTACTCTTAACGCAGCAAGAGCGCAACGGCGGGCAAGGTCAGTTGAGCATACTCCTTGCTTGCGAAAAGCAGAGCCAACAAACCGAGGGAGATTAAAAAAGCTGACACAGTGATCATTGTGTGCACAAGCGCACAAGCGAAATGTAAAAAAATGGTGCGCGGCGCAAAGCTGTAACTGGCCATCACTTTGTGCCGCGTTAATGTGACAACGCGGAGAGAAAATGAGGAAGTTAATTCACTGACCGACAGAGATCAGCAATCATAAGAGGGCAACGGCGATAAGACGGCAACGGAGACAGCGTGCTTTTCCCAGCCGAGGATAATCCAAAAAACAATGTCACGCGAGGGCATGCTTCTGGGCAATCAAAAATCGTTGGAGGTTCTGACGCGAAATTGCCGGGCTCACAAATGGCTCGCACGGAACCGCTGCAGCTACGCCGAGCACAACGCACGAACACGACCTTTAATAACAGCGGTTACACGTTCCGGTCGTCTGCGTTGCTCGGGTTTGACGCGCGCAGCTGATCGCTCTCCGACGCCATCGAGCGTTCTTCTACCACCAAATCATCCGAAAACTGTTTTTGTTCATCTGAAAGTTTGAAAATTATTATTTATGACAAGCAAACCAAAAAAGATAGACTTACGATGACAGGTAAAAAACGCATGATGTTTTAACAATATTCAGAATTCGAATTATAAAGAACCATATGTTTTATTAATTTTTAAATTTGTTTCATCAGTAATTTTTTTGCTGTTTCCAGAAATATGTTTTCAGACCGACGAATGCGAAAAATGTCCCCACTACCAAGTACCATGAGAAAGTGTGATGTCGTGTGAAACATGTATTTAATTTTGGTTATGTTCAAGCCTTAAACAGTTTTGATACTGGACTATGCCCACCTCGAAACTTTCAAATCATACTCAAAACAAATTTGCTACTCCACACTTTTAACCTTGCAATTACAAAATCAGCAAATATGTAAAGTTCCACACAACACTGAAATAAGTGCATAGATAAAATGTTAACTCAACAGCACAGTCGTTGACTGCCACTATACTGCAGATTCTTCAAAAAACAAACTTCTGTTTCATTCAACACTACTTTTCTGGTGTCTGTCACAATGACCACGGAAAAACAACCAACCAAAATACAATGAAACTGGGATCAAGACATAAGACTGATGCGAGTGAAAATTCTACTATCAATAGCTATTTACGGTAATTGTGTGCAACTTGCCATGATATGTTGCAGTTAATTTTTGCAGATTACCTCATTTTGTTTAAACGGGAGAACACAGCAACAACGAAACGGTAAGGATGGCACCGTTCGCGTGGCAATGTTCTATAACAAGAAAACTACGTCACAAAGTAATTAGTTTGTCTAAAGATAAGCTGAAAAGACTTGAAGAAAAACAACAATATCAAGCAGGGTTGCGGAGTCGTAAGGAGTTTTTGGGTGGAGTCGGGTTCCTAACAACACTAGGAGTCGGAGTCGGATTTTTTTGTCCGACTCCGACTCGGGTGTTCAATTGGATCAATTTTTCACATCACAATCCAAAATTGGGAATTCTTGTTGAAATGGTACAATTTCTTTTGAAATTTTTGTTGAAACAGAGATGTCTTGCAATGCACCACGATTTCCATTGATTTTAACAGCTAAATTTCATTCCCTTTAAGTTAATGAGTCGGAGTCCGAAATTTTGGAAGGTCGGAGACGGATATTTCACCCCCGACTCCACAACCCTGATATCAAGAACAGCTAGTGCACCTTGAGGGGAAACACGAGCACTGGTGGACTTGCTGGGCTGTTGCAGCAACAGAGGCCCGGTGAGCCCGATCGCAGCCGCCCCGACAGGAGCAGTTATGAGTATGGACAAAACAGCGATGGTCAAGATCTGAGTGGTCACCGCAATTACTTCCGTCGAGGCGTTCATTTCATGCGCCATGTCCAAGGCCAAAGGTCCAATCGCCGCCTGCAAAGAAAATCTTAAGTGCAAATGATTAGAAAGCTTAATAAGAAAGGAAAGTGTAATTGAGTAATCACAGGCAACAACAGTACGTGGATGTGGTGCAGCTCGTTAACACAATATTAGAATAAAAAGGAAATATGATCGCAGTTGCTTTGCACTTTGTATCAGTGAGGTGCCCCGAATGATTTGCAGCATGCGTCATCTACAATTACGTGCGCAATACTTTCTCTTGGCCCATATCAGCCAACTGTAACCCGAGACACAACTTTTCAAATCTTCCGTATACGATCCCAGTTACCCATTTTCAAGTCTTCAATTGTATTTAGTTGAGATAGACAAAACGATCCAGCACTTTGTGAAGCGTTCGAGCTGTCACCGTACCATTTACCCGGCACTGGGAGTACGTTGGCGGATGAAACATTCTTTCCATTTTCCTTTTTTCCATTATTATCAACCTATGCAGTGGAAACAGGCATCTCACCTGGACGGTTGCTTTGGGCAGCCATGCTAAACACACGAAGATCTTCTCCCGGAAATTTAATCCAGAAAAAGATACGGCTCCGAAAGTGGCGAAAATTCGGAACAGCAAACCTATGGCAAGAACCGCAATACCCAGCCCTGAACGAAAAAAGAAAACGTTTACAGATACACTATGACTTGACAGAGAATCCGTTAAAACCCGAAGCAAACAGCGATTTTTGTCGAAAACTTCTGCAGCTAAAGCAACGAAAACATCACCAAAAATTCTAGTGCAATATGCAGAACTCTGCTTTTCTATAAGTTATTTCTACAATTCGTTTTACTTGATTTCACGTCAATTTTGCGTTCTACAAAGTTGTTTTTTTTTGTCACAGACTGAAATGTTTTTGAAATGACCGAAAAAAATTAAGTCATTTTATATAGACTAATGAGCACTGTTACGGCGAGTTTTCATACAACTGTGAGACAAATGATCGAAATGTATCAGCGAAAAAAAAACAGCTACAAAGTGCAAAACTTCGACTGAATGAAACTTATCACCATTGTAAGAAACAGAATCCACCACCCCTTTCCCAAGGCTTCTTTTTGCGTGGCATAGAGACATTAGACACGACAGCTTTTGTTATTGTCCGCAATCGGACTGTCTTGTAAACTAGGGGGTCGTACAAATGGTGCCACAACAGAAATAACTCCTTGATGAAGTGTTTTCCTAGGCCCGTTATTTATAAAAGATACATTTCAAAAACTTCGACTATGCGAGTTGACATCACACGGTTAAAACCTAGTTTTTAGCAAGGAATTTCAACCCTCGGTGCGACACGTCGTTTGAAACCCTGTTGCGCAACTTGTGCCACCAAATGAAGAACCATACACCCTGAATTATGAGACCCAACCTTCACTATCTTGCTGGGTAACTTAATCCCGTTTGAACGAAAGCAGAATCCAAACGGACTTTTTGCAGCTACACAAACAATCTGAAGGGCTGAAGGTTTACAGCTGGTGCTCCGGAAAAATTTATTTATGGCAGCTCTTATAGTGAAAGATGTTTTGGATCCCGTATGAGCAGATTTTTCCCATAGCTAAAGCGCAACGCCGTGGCAATTCTTAGCAAAGCCTTCCCACTGCTGCAAAATTACTGTCAACAGTCAAGTTCTTCGAAATGTACGCAGGTGCGCTACCATAATGTCGAAGCTCTGGTTGTTTAGACCAGTGCTCAATGGGCCACTCCTACTTTTACTCTGGAGCTGCTTGATTTTAACGTTAAAATACTTAACGAAAGACACAAAGTAGTCTATTTACATTCAAAATGTATTTCAGTAACACGACTTTTTAGCAAACAAGGATAAACACACGACATAAAAATCAATTTTGATGAATTCATTCAGTGTTAGTCCCTTCAGTTAGTGACTACCTTGATCTTTTCTCTCTGATGCAAGATATCATAATCAATTTTGATGAAGTTAGTCAGCCTTATTCTGATAGCTGTTCTGCTGTTGAGATCTAATTTATTTCTTTTTACTGAAAAGATCCAAAACAGCTTAGAAAAAAACGATTCCACCATCCATGTGACAGGGAAAGAAACAATTCATTCGGCGTTAGTCCTTTATCGATACATATACAGAGCCATCTTCTTTGTCAACTCTTCTCAGTGTCATATTCTCTTTCAAGACCAACAACATTTTAGCCAACTCAATATTTTCATCTTCTAGCTCATAATTTCTAACTTTACAAATCAGAGTAGATAATCAATCTTTAATAAATCATTGTATCTTCTCTCAAAGTCTACATGAAGACCTTCAAGATGGGCAGTGCATTCTCATATATTAGTGTCGTTGAAACTTTCAAGTGACGCCAGACTTCTTTTCTCGAACTATTTTTTTTTCCAAAATATCCCCATACAGCCTTTTATTTTCTGAGCATAGGTGACTAAGTTTGATCTTCTACATTGCAGCTCCAAGTTAAGCAGATTCAGTTTTAAAAGTATCACTCAGTCACAATATATTTAATTTAAACTCATGAAATCTTTCCAACATTTTCTTAGCTGTTTCAGATTGCTTCGTGGACAGGGTTGACCAAAATCATGATTTTTTCAAAAAATCAAAAATATCCGGATTTTTTGTATTTAAATCAGATTTTTTTTATTTTTATGATTTTTTTGGTTAACTGTGTAGAGGGTGGCCACAAAACAAGTAGTAATTTTTCATTTTAAAGAATTGTTTTAATATAACTTTTTTGTGCTGTGTTTCTTCTAGTACAGCAACAATTGCTATGATTGATAAAACCTTAATCGTTTTTATATCTTCTGTTGTCATAAAAAGTCCCTGCCTTCTTTAATAAGTGACACCGATTAAAATAGCAATTAAATTTGTCATACAAGTCACACAAAACTTCAAAACTGCATATGATTTTTTGCTTGTTTTTGTTGATTTTATCACTGATTTAAATGAAATGATTTAAATAAAAATAGCTGAACTTTCATTCAAATGTTTTTGTGCTTATGCGAAATCCCTTAATGCCAATAAGTTCATAACATCAGCACCGGTGTACAAAATGAAATATTTACCTAAATGCCAATACTGAAACTGCCAGTTTAGTAATTTCATTGACACTCATGGCACACACGCATAAAATTTTAAAGACCTATAACAATGATAGTATCTCTTTCATGAATCAAAGATGCGTTCTGCAACTATGTTTACAGTGGACAGCCTTTTGGCATTCTAACAGTTATGACTTCTGAATCTGCAAGGGTTAGTGATTTCAGTCCACATGTCATTTTTGCAGTTAAATGACATAGAATCTGTGACCTCACAGTTGCTATGATTGATAAAACTTCAAATGGTTTCAACTTGTGTCGTCATAAGACCTTCTGGCCTTCTACACTAATACTGCATAGCAGAGGTTCCCAACCTGGGGTACAGGTATCCCCAGGGGTACATTTGCTTATCTGCAGGGTACATTTATTGTACATTTGCAACAAATTAAATTTGAGACATGAAAATGGAGTACGCCTTTATAGTTTCAAGATTCTAAAGTTCTATTAAAAATTCAGTAGCTTTTTAGTATTTTACTCAGACTTTTTGCCGTAGGAAATTTTAAGGGTACATGCTCATCTATCGAAATGCTAAAGGGGTTCATGTTCAGAGAAAGATTGGGAACTCCTGCTGTGTAGGCTATGTGAAAACCTATAAGAATGCTAATGAAATGTGTCATAGACATCACACAAAGCTCTAAAACGACATGAGTTTTTTATTTTTATTGCTTGATTTAAATCACTGAAATCAAATGATTTAAATCAATCAACCCTGTTCGTGGATTTGTAATCGGCTATTTGGGAATTGAACATAAGAAAGTTTATTAATGTTCCCACAAATTCACTAATCTTTCTTGATTGGATTGTGGTTTACGGACCCCCTAAAACACATTCATGGTCCCTAACGGGTTCACGGATCCCAGATTACGAACCCCTGCCCTACACTAACATTCGATGCACGCTTGGGTTGTTGTATGATAGAATACTCAAATCGTAAACACCCGATACAGCGCAGGGGCGTAACGAGGGGTGAAAGGGGGAAACAATGCCCCGGGCGCCGAATCACTGGAGGTACCGAAAAGTCCCAACAACGTCGCAAGTACTTTCTTTAATACAGTACATTTACTCCCAAAAAACCTTAGGTTCGAACTTGGGGCGCCAATCCTGTTTCTTGCCCCGGGCGCCATCTAACTTCGGTACGCCCCTAATGCAGCGAGCAGCCATTCTTACCAACAGTGCCGGAATCCAACTCGGCAAGACTTATCTCAGCGCCAATCAATCCGAATAAAATTGGCTCAAACAAGATCCACAAAATAGAGATGTTTTGCGAAACTTTCACCTGAAAACAACGTTCACATAAATGTGCGCATATCAGAGGTGCATCTATAAGAGTTTCAGGTTTCAGCCGGGGGGAAATTTTGCGTTGAAAAATAAATCATTGGCAAGTAAAGGTTTACAATCTAGTAGTTACACATCAGGTTATGAAGATAACGAAAGAAGCCTGTACCTCAGTAATACAAAAATATCTGCGATTTAAGTCTTGTTCTCTAAAATCAGGAGGTCGGTAGTTGTAAAGCAAAATTAATTCACAAGAAACGAAGTTCTTAGATCAGCATCAGCGCTATCGCCTCGCTAACTCACCTTATCACTGCTCCACTTAAAGGATGCGACAAAAGAGGCAACAATGGCGATCAATGCGCCTGATCCAGGAAACCCAGCAATGCGACTACCGAAGATTGCCAGGATTCCAATCCCGCTCAGGATCACAGTTCGATAAAAAGTTACAGATTTCTGTGTGCGATAATTCGAACAAGAGTAAAACGCAAAGCGTGTTGAGGCAAGTATCGAGAGTTCTGGAAGGA
>JGI24159J19872_10008818_pt1 | contig 13211 bp, 4 predicted proteins | sample Ectturendosymbi4_FD_19872 | JGI IMG/M metagenome (IMG submission 19872) | reverse complement strand
GTTGCCTCACTCGACAACCACCTTGCTTTGCATGCGCGCTGCAACTGCGGACCTTTTGTCTTCATTGTAGTCTGATGCATCGCCAGGCAAGCCGATCGCAATGGTGAAACAGTAAAACACTTCCATAATTGCATTGAAGTGCTTTCGCAGTTTCGCACACCATGCCGTACGATTCTGCGGCAGTATAGTAACAGGCCGAAGCGAGGCGGTCCGCATGACAATCCACAGGTACCATACTCACAATTTTCGCTTCCAACTTCTGTACCAGAAAATTGTGTCGGACTATAACATTGCAGCCGTCTGTTGCAATAGCCACGTGCAGGAAAAATGCTTTCCTCAAATTGTTTTACTTCAATACAAGGCAAAATCATATCTAGGTTTCAGAATTTAGGGTGTCATTGCAAAATTTTAGGGTGTCATTTTGACACCCAAAAACAACTTAAAAAAACACTGGTCACCATGCGTATAAGACGGCTCTACCATGGAAATTAAAACACTGACTGTAAGGAAGAAGAGAAATCTAACAGTCAATCATTCTGTCACTTAACTATAAGAGCAATCCCAATCATCAACCCACACTCAACAGTTTTTACTTTCCTTATATCGACGCTGAGCGACTGCTGTTCGCATATCCTCCACAGTTATCGCCGGTGTTTCCCCAAACGCTGTACCTCGGTTTCAAAACTTGGTGAGTGGATTTTGTGCCTGCGCTTCGTTTCTATCAGTTGAAAACAAAACTGTAAAGAAGCAGCAAAGCATCGTACAACACGGAATTCTGACGCGAACGCTATCCTCTGGTGCCATATACTCCCAGAAAGCAATGGCTTTAGGTCAAATTCAACTGAAGTGGAGTTCATGTGGCGTTAAATTTGTTTAAATCTCGTATGCTGCAAATATGTCAAAAGGTATTCAAAATTTTTTGCAGTTTTAGTACCCATTCTTTTCTGAAAGCAAGATAACCTCCCTCGTATAACCAGAAAAGTCTGCAATTGTAAGGTAAGCACTGCGATGAATCATAATATTTTCAACGATAATTTTAGTGATTTTGGTTTGCGAAAAGGTACTATATACCAAAAAGATGCTAAAAGATGCTATATATCTTCGTCGTTTGTCGCTGACATACAGTATACCTTCATTGTTTATCATCAAGCTTCTCAGGAACTTTCGGTCGAAATTTCACAGTGCGACGCATGCACAATCCACGATAATTTCCTCAAGGCATTCAACAAATATTTAAAAATCCGGAAATTGCGTAAATGTCGATCAATAACGTAAAAACACAAACGCTCAAACAAGAGGTAACACATAGAATGTAAAGACGTTAAGTCGCTACAAATCTCCGCTGTATGAATTGTCGCTTCTTTGTTTTGACTTAATTTGCAAATCTTTCTCCAGACATGAGTATTTTTTCAGTCATTGTCATCATTACTTGTCAGCAATGATTCGTATCTTTCAAACCATAAATTTTCTAATCACGTCACACAAACTAATGAAACAGATTTTCAGTGGACATGAGTTGTTTGCATGAGTTTTTGTAATATTAAACACAGCACTTGCTTCTTTGATTGTTACTGGCAGTTTTCATATAATTGCATACTTTGCATAATGACGTCGATCAACATTAGTTTCTGTCACATTTAGGTAAAAATCTGTGGTTTTATTGAAAATTAATTATTTTGCATTTTTCTAATAAACCTTGCACCAAGGCAAACAAGAAACGTTTACCTTACAAACAGTTTTATTTGCCAGAGGAATTTTGGGAATGTTTCGGTCAAGCCAGAGATTTAGATTTTTGAAGATTAAAGCTTTCAGAAAAAAAACAACTAAATTCTGGAGATGAATGCCTGATGAGTTTTAAACAGCAGTGAACTGCCTGGACTCTTCATGTGTTGAAGATATTTATTCTTGAAACAAAGTTAAACTCGTTACTGGAGCACAAATTTGTGATATTTGCAACAAAATTATAGCTTGTTAGCTGGAGCACAATTTGTTAAGTTCGCTGTGCAACTCTAGTTTTTTGTTGTATTGGTTGGAAATACAAAGTTATGAAGTTCTACAAGCGTAGAAAGAGTTTATCTTGTTTGATAATATCCACAAGGTGCAAGCAGCATAACCTTCGGTGGACATGCCACAGGATTCTTCGTGATCTAAAAAACAGAAGCATAGCTTTTAATGTCCTTAGACTTGGCCGCAAAGTTATATTGTTTTTTTTCTACGATTGAGATCATATCATCCCTGAAGAGTTTGCTTACGCCACGAATAAGCCGTTTCAACGTCTTCGTGAAAGTTGCCAAGTAACACCTACAGAATTCGGGATGGAGCAACTGCGCCTATCTGTTAGCGCTTCTTTCATCCTCTGCCAGCGGCAAGCAGCTGTGACCTGAATGACAACCAGATTTGGCGCAAGTTAGATGAGTCCTTGTCATCAACTCTTTGCCGCCTTTCTCGCTCTACACATGACGTAGCTGGATCAGTTAACACCTTGCCAGTATAAAGAGTCAAATGCCCAATTCAGAGTTTGTTAATATTTTTGTAAGCCTTCTGGATATTTCCTCAGCGAACTTCAGCGTAGGTTTTTCTGCATTTGCAAAGAAGTAACCAAGTTGCCACTGCAGTTTTATCTTATTAGTGGAAAACCAGCGTTTGAGCGCACAGCAAGCTATACTCACAATAGGTTTGGGCCACAAGTCTACCGCATTAACTGAGACGTTCTGAACGTGCGGGTTTTGTTACTGACATGATACCTAGACAGAGAAAACTGGCAGAGCATGATGTGTTGCCAGGACATCTAACCTAGTTCAGCGTTAATTTTGAATTGACTATATCAAGAACTCATCAACGAAAAACAAAGGCAACATAAAAATGTTCTTAACCTTGCAGTGAATTACGAATTTCTATTCATGCTGAGCACACAGTGCTTGGCAAAAATACAAAACGTTAGCACTTCAAAGGTTTTAGTCTTTTTATTCTAATCTAAAGAAGCAAAGACGGAAGACGATTTCAGAAAGTTGAGCAGGATGGTTTAATTCTTAAATTGAAAAAATTCTGATTTTATATTTTTTTTGTTGACAGATTGGATGTTTGGTGTCATCATAAATTTGCTTGTAGTATTTTAACGAAAATAAGTGGTAAATTTGATAAAATAATTTTGACTTTCAGGATGTCTGTTTATATCACAATTTTCTATTAATTCTTTGAAGCATGAAGATACCACTTCTTTTGGAACGCACAAGCTCTTCGAATTCCGTTTTTTTTTGTAGATTCAAATTTATTTGTAAAATCTGTATGGAAGGAAACATAGAATGACAATCCTAAACTACTTTAACACAGACAGACTTTTTGCAGCGATTATATCGCGCGTTTTTTAGGCAAACTGAAGTGAAACCCAGCTTGCAGTTGTAGTTAGCAACTTCAGGAATGGACTTTGAAAACCATTATTAACATTTTATAATCTTCTGTTCTATAGCCTGTCACATGCAACACTTGACGGCGAGACTGCTCATCAAAATCATCAAAGGCAATTTGGTTTGCAACTGGAAAAGCTGTTGTAGACTGCTTTGTAGAACAAATAAGAAAATATCAATAGCAATCAAAAACTAATGAAGTAACGCCTCGTTTAACCTTTCTGTCACACGATCACATTGCTTTTCATTTCAGGCAGTTCTATTAAAACTTGGCAAAAGCAATATTTCCACGATTTTTAATCGTTTTCAAGAAACTTAACAAGAAAAGAACCGATAATTTTTCAATTTTACTGAAAATTTTTTCCAGAAACGTGAAGGAGAATGCATTGAGAAAAACACTTTAAGCAGTTGACATAAATGCAATGGTAAGCTGCAACCGATAGGATTAAGTTGCAGATGAAGTTTATTTCCATGAACAGGGGAAACAGGACTTTTTTGTCTATGCATTTTTGATTTCTTTAAAATACTATTGACTCTCTTGACCAACTTGCTGCAATGATAAAATACGTAGCTGTTGGCTTTAACTTTTCCTGTTCAGTAGCAACTCATCGCTACTATAAAGAAAACTGCAAACCATGTGGTCAGACCAAATACAAATGCCCTCAGCATTTGATCAAAAATTCTCATGTTTTGCTAGATAATGGCAATGCCTTTTAATATCAAAATAGTGCATTGATATTTTTGAAAAGTACTTTTCAGTTGCACTAAATTATAATTAATTTAACCTGGTAAAAGTTTGAGAAAACTGCTCTGAAATCAGCTAATTTATAACAATGTCCGCGAAGATGGCATGCTAAGCAGAATACAGCAACGTGTTGGGTGTCAAAGGATGGGTGTCCAAGTGACAACAACTTAAACCACTGCAGAGTTTATGTTTAAAGTTAATGGTTTTTGTCTTTCTTCGAAAATACAATTGTATTTTGACTTTGGTTTCTTATAAAACAAAAAACAAAACTTAACTGTTTAGATTTTTTTTCGACCAGAGAGAATTAATGGCGAATCAACGTTCCATAGCTAGTTTCAATTTCCGCTCGCCTCATAAGCTGTTCTAACTTGTTTCAGCAGAACAGGTGTAGCTGTTGATGAAGAGCTAGAGAAAATACTTGCTTTGATCGGAACAGAACTAGACTAATCACTCAATCAATACAAGGTAATAGGGAGAGGAAAGTTGAACTGGTTAAGATATTCCTTGTCAAAAGCTGGATTTATGGTTTGATATCTTTGACCAAGGTAAAAGAATTGTCGCAACCAGCTTTCATGTACAAATTTTAATTACCAATAAGTTAATGACGCCGAGGAATAGTACACAGATCTTAGATCTTTTGTGGCAGGTATGAACTTTTCATTGTTTTGAATTTTTTTTACCATCCTCCCGCTAAACTTTTGATTTCGTTTGACCCATCCTGAATTTTTCAAAGGGGTCTTGTTTTGATTACGTGAACCGACTACCTGATTCCGTGAAACTTCTGCGCATTAGTACACTCTGCTATCTGCTTGATATTCAGGAAATCAAGTCGAACTTTTAAGGGAGCTCTGCAACCCAAGGTGTGTCAATGACATTTAGCCATAATTGACTCCAAGCACACTGTCTTTTGCTAACTGTCTTGCATGAAGATTAGATAATCCAAAATTAGCCTAAGGCTCCAGTTACGAGCCGTAAAGCTTCGGCCTACAAATATACATTGCGTGGCAAGAAGCGTGGTAATCGAGTCTCAAAAATCTGGTGAATTTCGCAAGGTGGTTGCAGTCTTATTTGCCCTTCCTTTGGTTGGCAATAGGTCTTCAATCACTTCTCGAAGTTGTCACTATTAACAGCTACAGTACAGAGAAAAGTCGTCAGAAACATTTATGACTTTGTAGCATTGCAGCTGAACGAGTTGATGCTGGATAAATGCAATCTGTCACAGGGGGGTTGTTTCACTAAAGAAGCGAAGTTTTTTAGAAGAGGCGTACCTCATGACCTTTAGGGTTTTTGGAACGCATGCACTTTTGCTGCTGTGATGAAGGTCATGCGATACCGAAGAGGTCCAAGTTCGGGTAAAATTTCATAGCTAGTTCAATGTCAGCTACCTGCTTGGTGTCACCTAACTCCTACAAAGAAACGTACAACCATTGCACTTCCCATGATAGCGCTTAGTTAGTTTTTTGTCCTTGAAAAAAGTGACTAGGCCTACTTTTGATCAAGAAAAGGCATGTATTGTTGAACAAGTTTTACAAGGAGGTCAGGATTTACTGTACGTCCAACACCCAAAAACGATTTACTTCGTTTCAAAGTTACGAGTGGCAATGGTAGTTCTGTCAATCTTCAGCACCCTATAACGATTTTCAGTCCTCGTACTGTTTTTCACTTTGCCTGGCAAGAAAACTGTTCACGAAAGCAGCCACATGGTGCTATCGAAAAGATTGAAAGTAGATAAGATTACCGAAACAGTACGATTGCAGCACAAGCAAACTATGATTAAGATTGCCGTCAGCAGCAAAAATTGGACCTATGTTATCATCTTTTTATGCCATCTCACCAAGTCAAGTTCCTTTCAGCACTCAAGTACTACAGAGCTTTATTTAGCCAGGCGTTATAATAAGTCTGTCTGAATATCGCGTTTATTGTTTACATGCGGTCAGACGGTCGCCCACAGGCGCTCTGCGGAGGAACATCGGTCTCTTATCAAACAAACACGTTTGCTGTACTCAGACCACAAGATAGCAACGGAATGTTATGGGAACTAGTTGCTATAGTTATTACTTGAATTGCAGAAAGTACAAGTTTTTTTCTAAATAACAGGAAAGTTAAAGCACACACTTAAACCGCTGTTCGGTATGACACTGACGTTTTTCTCTGCCTATAATTCATTCTTTGTTTTCAGGCATTGCCTTCAATTCAAACTTTTCTAGTTAGGAAATTCGGGTGATACCACTGAATGAGAGAAAAACTGTGACTGTAAAACATTTAAAGAAATATTCTGAATTTACGTTGTGCGATAAACGTTTTAGGACTGATCTCCAGGTTGGCAGGCAAAAGTCAATATATATTTTGTCTGTTCATAAAAACTGCAATAGTAAATAGCTATTTTGACAAATTTTGGATTTATGTGTTTTCTCACAATAAAAGGAATTAATTGGCAATAGTTAACATAACATTGCGATAAAGATTGATTTGTTGCATACAATCAAATCAGTATAAAAATATTTTTTGTACAATTTTTTATGGTTTGGCATTAGAGCAAAAATGGCCAAACTTTCTTTGATGAAAGCATGTTTGCTTCAATACATGTATGTGAGCTATAATAGGCTGAGAAGCATTTCTTCAAATTAATTGCTGAAAACGCCGTCCTTCCGAATGATGTGGTTGCCAGCAAACTAGCAAAAGAAAAAGTATAAAAACATCAGAACCACAAACTTGCCAGGGTTGTGAATGTCAAGAAGTTTTGTTTTTTGGTTTTAAGAAAAAAACAAATGTTCTGTGAAAAATGTAAAAACTGATTATGGCATTTCATTTTACTGTAATACACCACATCAGCATGATTCAGATTTTATCCAATTTTGGAAGCATTAGTTTATTACTGAAGCTCCTCCACGGACTTTAATAGTATTTGTCGGGTAGCAAAAAACCAAAAGTTTTTTCAGGTATCGCCTCGACAACTGTACCGGAAATTGGAAAAGGGTAAAGACTGGTTGATTTTTAAGTTTTATCTCTTCACCTCTGAGAGATTCTTTGGAACACCAATTTAAATTTCAGGTTCTCGGAAACAGTTTAAAATATTTTACTTCAGACGATTTGAACTAACGCCCCAAAGTCTTACATATTTTCCTGTAACAGCAATTGTCTCTATACGTCTTTAAGAAACTTGCATTTACTAGAGCGAAGCTGCTGTAATACGATCTGAGCACATTTTATGAAATTGAACCGATGTTGTGTTTTGGCTATCTATGACATAAAAAGCCACATCGGTTGCGCATGTTTAGATGTGAGGCTCCAACGACAAAGAAGAGTCGAGGCTAATATTATATCAAGACCAACAAGTTGTTGATACCAAGTCCGTTTTTGAACTGTGAGTTCAAAACACATTCTGCGCTTCCGTTTCGGTTGGGTTAAATTTTGCTGCAACAACGCGGCAAGAAAGTAAACGTTGGCAGAACGTTAGAAAAACAACTCGTCCTTATTTGCTCTAAGCATGAATGCATGCAGTGGTTGTAACGTAGGAGATGTTTTTGATTGAATAGTTGCCTTGCTGCGAAATGCTCCACTCAAACTCCATATTTGGCTAACTTTGTTTGTGAAATGAGATTGAACATAATTTGTTGAAAGTCACATTTGAAAAAATGTTTTTATAAAAAAATTCCAATCCTAATACAAAAAATTCCAAATAAAAAATCTCAATTTTGCTTAATTCTAGGCCTCTATACTGCGTTCCTGGCAAAGTTGGTAGACCGATTTCAGTTTGTTCTATCTTGTTTACTGAAATAGGTCTGCTTGCTAATGGCACGATGCGCTTTGTCGACATCTGACTATATGTTAGTGACGGTTAGCTATTGATTGCGTGTATACCATAGGCGTAGGGTCGGGGTGAAGGGAGGTCTTTAGCCCCCAACTGTTTTACTTTCGGCAAAAATCATTTCAAACATGGAAAAATGTTTTATTTGAAAATTATAATCTTTTTAAAAACTTTTTCATCAATTTATAACTCTTCTGGTATTAATCAGGTCAAAATTGCATTCGATATGTTCTTTATTACTTATAGAAGGTAAGTTGTAAAGTGTTTTGTCGCCTATAGCGCATCTACTACATTAAGCGAGTCCTGTACCAACATGAAACATTTTTTGAAATACTTGCATAGTTGTACTGCTTTGTTTTTGAATATTTACTCATGCGACCAATTTTTTTTAGATAAAACTCAAAGTCGTGATTAATTAGGGGCTTAACTGAAAATTTAGAAACTTCATGGCTATGCAAAATTACAGCGAACAAATCTTACTTATGAGGCTGACGTTGTATTTAAACAATTTCTCAGGGTCTTTTTGAATTTTTTTGGATTTAATACTGCGGTTTTCTTCTGTAGTGCAACAAAAATGACTCAATGAAGAAAACACAGGAAAACCCATCTGCTAGGCAGCAGTACTGCCGTTAAGTTTTGCATGATGAAGCAAATCAAATACAGCATATCTCTACTTTTGAGCCCTTGCATTGACAAGGTTGCAAAATATTGAAGCTTCCTGGAAGATCAAGGAAATATCAGTAAAGTTTTTTCTTCAATCCTTAAATGTGTATGATATTTGCCATACGTTCTATTTAGAAGTGTTGTAGGTTTTTGGTGCGACATGGCTTTGACGTCCGTCATTTTTGATGATCTTGAAGTAAACTGTAACGACTCAACCGTATAGTTGGTAAAAATTGAAATTGTATTATCACATTACTGTTTGTGCTTATGTTATAACTTCATCCTATAGCGCATTCCCCTCCTTTTTTCTACTCGAGGTTCAACAGTTGACGACGCAGGATGACAAGTTGTTACAGAATAGCCGTGTGCAGCTGCAAGAACGATGCGCTATAACCCTGCTTGTATCGAATACAGCATTGCCCATGATTCTTCCACAAAGGTGACATGCCGGTTTGCTAATAAAACTTCGTGATCACTCACATTAAATAACTGCTAAATTCGTTCGACTCTCGGTCAGGTGGCTTTGCCAGTGTGCAGCCAGCAATACCTGCACATCCTGGCCGTTTAGCCAAACCTTTTGCTTTTTCTGAGTTAACCCTATTGCCTCCTCGTACAGTACGTTGAAATGATCGCGGAAACACCAGGCATTTTGTTGATCGGATTGTGAATTGATGAAGAGACTTGATGCTTAGTTGTTCCCAGCTCTCGCTAACTGCTGAACTGTTTTTCAGTTGTTTTGTCACTAAGCGAAACACCAGTCACAGGTTGTTCGTCATAAACTCCTCACCTGTTTCTTTGCTTTGATGACGAAGTTCACATTGTAAAATCTAATGTAACTGGAAACGTTCTTTATACAAATTTATTATTGCCGATTCCAAACCGACTAATTAAAACCCTGCTCAAGGATCCCGGGGGCCATGACCCAGGGGCTTGTTGTTTTGTTGATTTCATCTGCTTTGAAAAATGTTAGAAACCTGTGCTTCCATGACTTCCTGATTTTCAGAAACAAATGGAATGGTGCCAGAGTTATTTTACAAAATTGTTCCTGCAAGCCTATGTATAGAAAACATGGGTACTATACTACCCAGGATTACTGATGTGTAGCAAATTTTGTGCACCCTAACGCCTTAGCATTTCAATGTGATTTTCAGTGCAAGACCTGTTTGGCCAAATATGACCACCAAGGCCTTACATGTGAAGAGTCTTCCTACACCGTGACTTGATACGAATAAAAAACGGATCTAAAACGAGCATGGCCTTTTCTACGCACAAACAATGAAACCCCTCTAAAAAAAACTTTATGTTGATGCAGTGCATAAAATTTGTGTATGACATGTATGCTTTGCTGCGCCGATTGTTGCGAAAGTGATTGAGAACGGACGTTGTGAAGCAAAAATAGTTTCATCCTGAAATAACGGATGCCACGTGTCCCAGGAAAACGTAATTAAATTATGGGTGGCATTATACCGAACTTTTACTGACTCATATAGCATTTTATGGATTCCTGAGCAGGGGCCAATATTTGTAAAGATCCCTGATTTGATCGGCAGGAACGTTATTCAAGTAATTACTGGAAAATATGTGTCTGAAAAAAGAGAAACCACTATAATCGTATTGGAAAATAAGAGAAATCAGGGCAGCATAATTTTACCAGGACAAACACCTTTCTTTCCCCTGTCAAAGGCCGTCCTAAGTCCTATACCAGTGGTCCCCAACTTTTCAGGGTTTGTGGCCCCCTTCCAAAGACTCTCAACACTTGTGGCCCCTACTCATCAATAAAATATTTAGCTTTGTTTGGCGTTTTCCTATATCGCAGCAAAGATATTTATTAAAGGTATCTGCTCGTGGCCCCCGGAGAACCACTCCGTGGCCCCCAAGAGGGCCGAGGGCCCCGGTTGAGAAACCCTGTCACATACCCATACGTCTGTGGCATGTGATGAGCAAGGAATCAAGTCATAAGAGTCGAGCGCCTTGCTCTAATAGACTAGACTAGCAGAGTGCCAAGATTGCTGACTTCTCTTGCCAAACAGGAGGATCAGCAACAAATCACCCCGGCTTTGTTTATCATTCCTACTCATCGCCATGGAGTGGCAGGCCTGCAGGGCGTAATAATTGGGGGAGTTAACCTAACACACCCGTTGAATCGCCCCCGTTTAAACTGAACAGTCTACGCTTGTTTTTGGTGGTTATAGAAGCAGAAAGAGAGATTAGGCGATACTCTCTACTCTTTTTACATGGCACTTAGTAATTACGGCTTTTTCGATTGTGGCCATTGGACAAATGTACCTAAGATTGGTAACAACCTCGCATCCACATGCTCATCGGCTACGCAGTCCATTGTGGTTTTCGAGTTCGGACCGCCTCGCAAACAGGTCCGCTGAAAGCCGCAATAAAGCCACAATCTACGGACAATGACTCAGCAAGAAAAAGCCTCAATTACAGAAAAAAATCAATTACAGCAAAGCCACAATTCAGCCACAATGAAATGCGCCATGTAAACACAGTACAGTATCTGTAACAACGATTTACGCCTGGTTGAACACAGGTCCGGATTAAAGGGGGGAAACGGGGGCAATTGCCCCGGCCCCCTCTCCAAGGCGCCCCCCCGTGATGACAATTATTTGTTTCAAATAAAATACTCGTTTGAAAAATTGTAATTCAGAAGCTTTACAAGAATACAAATCTGTATTCCGATGTTGCATTAAGTAGGCTATATCTATTGATTTCTACAAGTTTGAATTTCTGCCAGTTTTAGTAATCACTACTGTATATAAATATTTTATATTTTGTTTAATGCAAATATGTTTGAATTTTGCTTGCAACTTTTTCCTAATAATCGTTCTTTTGGCATGGGTATGATTATCTACTCGTGCATCACGCCTATACTGCATAAATGTCGCGGACATGATACTATTTGCGTGCTGAAGCTGAAGTAATTGTCCTTTGTTTCAGGACCTCCTGACTTTAAATAAGCTGTAAAAACATATAGATTTATTGATCAAACTTTCCATGTTGTAGCGCGCGTAAAGGCTTGCGCCCCCCTGGAAATTTACTGACGCCCCCTATAGTGGCGCGCCCTCCCCGGTCAAGAACCACTGGTGTATTGTATCAATGACCCGCAACTTCTTGTGCCGTCTAGAGTTAGCCGCAGCCGAACTGCGGTCCTTTACTTTGTCATAAAGGGTAACTTATGGTGGAAATACACTTTTCTTCAGATGGTTACTATCGTTGTGTTACATCATAAACATATGAAACTAGCCAAGACATTTATACTACATGCTATTGCGTGTTCTGTCAGAATGAGAAAAGGTCTCAATCAGTCGATTTGTAGAATGAAAGAGCAGAAAACGAGATTGCAGTGTTTAGCTAGCGTGATGCCGAAATTTGTAATGCCTTCAGGAACTAAAAAGCGCAAAGTTTCTGATGCAAAGCGCAAGAATCTAGCAGCGTTAGCTAAAACCCCACGACTGAATCGTTTTTTTTCCAGCAGTACTTTCAAGCAGCAACGTTTAAGCAGTGGCATTAGCCAGAGCACCTGAAAATGTAGGTTAAAATCACGACACAAGCTTCGAAGCACTTTTCACACTCAGCGTGACTGGCCATATTGACATGTTATTTTTCCGGTGTTTTGGTTTGTAATCACTGGTTTCTGCTTATTGTTCGGGTGAATCTTGTTTCTTGCCGAGTCACTCTCTAGGCTGTGAAATATTTTTCTTTGCAAGCAGGCACTCTAGTGTTTACTTATCGCAGTTAACTGTATGTGCAGCTAAATAAGCACTTTTCGACTACCGGAAAAAGCAAACGAGAACGTTGCGAATCAGCGAAAACGTAATTTTTACAAACGATGACGTCATGAAATACGTGTTAGGACTAGCAAAGCATGACCTCCAGGCTATACTTTATCAAGCTCACTGCAAACTTTTAAGGGTACCACCTTTGTTCTTTCCATTTGTTTATTTTTGTTTTTCCTGGCTGCGCCGCTTTTACCCGAGTAGGTTTGTGTCGAAGCCTTGACTAAATCATGTTTCAGTCATCAAGTGTAGTCGGATTAGGAAATGTTGCCGAAACGCCAGCATTATTGGCGTAAGTAGCCTAGATCATGGCTTCTCAAACTTTTTCGTTCTACGACCCATTTTAAAATAGTTTTTTATGCAACCTCCCAGGCACGTAACTAAGGGGGGCGCAGGGGAGTACCCTGAAAAAGTCGTTCTTCCTTCTGGAAAAATGTGTTGGACATAGTCATAACTGTTGGATATAGTTTAAAGAATTTGGGCCCCTCTCAGAAACCTCTTCACCCTCTAGTGTCCCAAACTGTTTACGGGCCTTGACCCCCTTGCTGGATAGCCTAGTTGTTAATGATACGTGTAAACGTCCCGTTCCAAAGCTCAAGAGGCATTTTTGTCTATGGTGAAATCACACAAATGCACATAATCGTCGAAAGTAAGTGTACCGTAATAAAATTACCACGTGAAAGGATCGGTTTTGGACTTGGTGATGTAGCAGACACTTTATCGTCTGTACATGTATGACTCATAACTCCCATTTGCTGAGAATCAACAATGCAAAACAGCTCACTCTCATATTAAGAGAA
>JGI24159J19872_10008817_pt1 | contig 13212 bp, 9 predicted proteins | sample Ectturendosymbi4_FD_19872 | JGI IMG/M metagenome (IMG submission 19872) | reverse complement strand
TTGACTAATGTTTTGACTTTTTAGTGATGGCGTAATGACCATTCCCAGATCACGTGTAAATCGCACCACCCTCATTCGTCAATTGTTTACTGGATTGTTACGCGTCAGTGGTTTGCCCGAGGGTGACGTCGACAAACCCAGTGATTTGCTTCCCTGTCTGCGCGTGCGTTCCCCCCCTCACCCTGATATCAACACGCGTTGCCGGCGAAAACAAAATAGCCCCCATGTTAGCAGAAGTTGCCAGTAAAGAGGGGAAGCTCAATGGGAGGATCTGTGCTGCAACAACACAGATCTTAGTGCTGTTGCAACGTTCCGCATTAGTTTTGCGTCGCGCTCTCTGGGTTGAAACAACCGTCGCCACATCATCCTTGACAGCTGCGCTCATTCGTCCGGAACGGTTTACATGTCGGTCGCTGTAAACGTCTTATCCACTGCGCCGATTAGAACCTGTCTCTCCTCTGAAATACGAAAAATTTCCTCACGCTATTTCTGCTTCGCGCTGGCACTTCTAGCTAGGCATTTATTTATGATTTTTTTTGCACATTCGGCAAAACGTGAAGCTGCCCAAAATCTCATTTCGGTTACTATGTTACGCCAACTGCTGCTTCCACAATTATTGTTGGTCTTAAAGATTGATCAAAGTCTGCTTGTTTGTTGAAAACACCAAGCTATGATGTTGAAATATTATAAGACTCGGTAGAAACCTGCGTATTCGTGACCATTCACTAACAAAGGCCACTCCATTATCAATGATCCCATTTTTGACTCGTGCTGTTGCTTAAAGGCATTCTAACTTACGCAGCCAGCAATCTTGAATTACATACGCGTTTGTTTTGTTTGTTGTTTTGATAATTATAAGTTTCAGTTGCTTTCCATACCTGTAAATATAGCAGTAAGGTTGATGTAAAAATGTTTTACGGCAAAAATCTCGCTTGGTCCTGGTTTTGCGCTGCATTTAATGCAAATTTTGTCCAACATGTGTTGTTTCTCATAGTTGGTACTTTCCCAGCAGGTTCACGCCAAAGGTTACTGTGGCTCGCAGGGCGTGGCGTGCGCTTCACAGTGCACCCTAAAAACGGTTGTAACGTGCTGCATTTCAAACCTTCAAATCATGCGTGGATGCCCAACACCATGTTGGCATCCAGTCACTGGGGTACAAATGACCTTGGGTTACATGTAGAGCTTGGTTCTTATATACCGCTTTAATTTTAGCACGTCTGGGCTGACGCAAGAAAAAAGTCCCCTTGCTATTTTTGCGTCAGTACAAAGAATGCCGACGCTGCCCTGCATTTATTTTGCAAATGTTCTCTTCTCTGCATTGGAATAGTAAAATAATGTATGATGTCATCGAATATTTGCATTTGTTGGGGTCATAAATTTTTGTTTAAGACCACAACAAATGCAATGTTCGTTGTTGGGGTCATAAATTTTCGTTTTATTGTTTAAACAATTGCACCCATGGGTTCATACATGCCCTGGCGATTATTATCTTTTAGATTCCAACAAGCAGAGAAATTATATCAAGACGACGAAGACTGTTTGTACGAATGTTGCTCAGCGGTGGAAGAGGCCGCGTGCAGTTAGCTTTGAAGTTCCTGAGCCGTATTGTATGTGTTGCCTTGAAAACACGACGCTGTCGATTGTTGCCCTTGATGGGTTTGTTGGAGTATTCTGTATTTAACGCAACACGGAATGTCGAATTTCTTTTGATTGATAGCAATTTGGAATTTACTGAATCCACGTGGGTTTAAGATATGGGATGAATACCGTTGTTTCGGAGCTTGGATCATCAGCCAACACTTCCGCTTGACGTGGGATCGACGCGTACAATGTTCGATACATTGTATCATATGTCGACTTCGTTGGTTTCATGAGCGTTTGATGTTGACTTTGCTTGACTAATGTTTTGACTTTTTAGTGATGGCGTAATGACCATTCCCAGATCACGTGTAAATCGCACCACCCTCATTCGTCAATTGTTTACTGGATTGCTACGCGTCAGTGGTTTGCCCGAGGGTGACGTCGACAAACCCAGTGATTTGCTTCCCTGTCTGCGCGTGCGTTCCCCCCCACCCTGATATCAACACGCGTTGCCGGCGAAAACAAGTGTTAGTTTCTGTGCTACACAAAATTATCGCAGAAGTTGACACTCTGCAGTTGTGTTTGGACTGTTTTCTCCTAAACATGGGAACGTGGGCATGGTCACCACAAACACGAGACACTGTTGACTAACTTCGCTGGCGGCGGGTGCGTATATAAGGTGTTGCAGGGCAGTAACTAGCTGGATATTTTCGGAGGGATAATGATTGTAGCTGGTTGTTGTACTATGTTCAAGGGGGCAAAATGTTTGTAGCTGATTCTTGTACTATGTTTGCGGAGCGCGGGCAAAAGTATTGCAAATTCTTGCTGTTCCTAACAACTAAACATCTTTTGAAAATTTCAGGGTGGAGACAATTTTCCGGTTGCTCCCCGTGGTTGTGGCCCAGAGGTGTTATGTACGCTGTCTAATGTGAACGTCATTTGCTTCAGGAGCATTTTGAAGCTGCACTTGTTCGTTTCATTTATGAACTGAACAGCCGCTGCCAAGGTTATTCGCGATTTTTCACGCATTGCGCCTCAGCGGTAAACAAGGGTGTTGCACCAATCAGAGCGGAAAGGTTGTGTGTTTGCACGCCCTGTTGCGCTTAATTGTGCCTGTTACGGCGCCGAAACAAGAAAAAGTCCCTTACGCTATTTTTTTCACGTTCAGAAACTGCTGCGCATTTCTTGTAAATATGTTTTTATTATTTGCCAAATTTGAAGCTTCTGTAGATCTAATCTCGTTTTCCGTGCTCTTCCAGTTGTTACCATGTCAACTCAGAACTATTTGGTTTCAATCAAGGTTCACGTTTCCCCCGAAAATTCGAAGCAACGACATTGAAACATCAAATCGTCGTTGTTGAGCTTCCCCATACGTTTATCAGCTGCCTTGTACAGCACGTGTTGTTTCTCTTAACTGGTGCTTCCCCGGCAAGCTCAGGCAAGAGGGTCGTCTGCGGCTTAGGGCGTGGCTTGCTCGACGCACGTCGCTATGCACCGTGCAACTCTGGGAGATTGGGTTGTAATTTTCAGTTTTGAAATCAACCTCATGACAGCTTGAATCGAGCCGGCAACGGCGTTTTCCAATGTCGGGTCACGGCGATGTTAAAATTTGCTTCAAAATGAGCGACGTTTTTGGCGGTTTCTTGCGCAGATGAGCGCGTGCTGACCTTTGACCCCATTTGGCGTGCAATGTTTGATGCGTGCTGACCTTTGACCCCTTCTCCGCACCGACGACTTCCAGAAAAAATTCCCAATGCAGTGTGCTGGCTATATGGTCTGGTCTTCGTGCAGATTGATAAGCGAGCCACTGCCGCATTGAGCAAAAAGCCGTTATGCTCCTGTGTTTCCCTGTGAACTGCTTCACGCTTCTGAATTGCTTCCGCTTTTGCTCCGTCTTCCTGTTCTTAGCAAGCCTCATCCTGTGTTTGCACGAGGCTGCGCTTTCCACTTGTTGCGCAACTCGTGCCTCGACAGTTTCAGGTCAATTTCGTTGCTTTCGACATCATTTGGAATTAACTTTCATGCTTTGTCTGATGATGATGATGATGATGATGATGGTGCAAGCGAGTCAAACCAGGTCATGCGTGGATCGCGCCACATTCACGCATCGGTGATTTGCTCCGGTCAACGAACCCGGAAATGACTTAGCGATTCAGCCTCTGCGTTACTTTTATACCGCGCTACTTTTAGCGACGTCCCGCAGGTAAAAACAAAAAAGGACTTTGGTTATTTACTTGCACCGTAAAATCGCAAACAGACTTTTTCGTTGCTTTGTTTGCAGAATGCAGAAGTTGCTCTGCGTCTCTCTGGGACCAGTTTCTCCATGTACTGGGCGGTAATCATTGCCAGGGCTTCTGTGTCAAATGTTTCATCGTATGTCCACATTTTCGTAATCGTTTATTTTCTGACGATCGCCAACAATTCCTTATTTAAATTGGAGGATGCTGAGACAGAGCGGTAAAATGCTTTCTGCGTCGCTAAGAACCTTGCACGTACAGAACCCCACTCGAGGCGCTGATGGGTAATCGGTGCTGAGCTGTTTCACTCCTCAAAGTTGATGCGGTGCACTCCTCAAAGGCATGAAATGCACGACTCGCGAACGTCGACGATCACTGCAAGAAGTTCCCACTTCATTGAAATGATCTCCAAGCATTGCGCGTCGCGATTGCCAGTTGCGCTTGGCTCGCCTCTCTCGTTCTCATCGTGGGCGTGTCTCGCGTCGGGCGAATCGGTCGCAAGCAATGTTTGGTGCGGAAAGAAAACATCGAAAACGGGGAATTTACTTCCGATTTCCCGTAACAGTGTTTCGGCAGCGAGTGTTCGCGTTGCACGATTCTTGTTTTGTCAATGCTAAAATGACCGGGACTCAACAGGAAGTTGCACTGATCCTGCTCTGCGGTATTTGCAACAACATGAACGACCGCTGCTTGGGCGTGTCCGAAATTCCTTTGCGCATGCGCAATAGCGATTTCACAGGCAGCCTCTTCGACAGTGTCGCAGTGGCTTTTAGTTACGACCGAAGAGTGCAAAGGGTATATATACTGCGCTAATTTGGTCTTTTGTTGCTGGATGAACAAAAGAAGTTTGGCGCCTCACCTCATCTCGTCATTTGAAACTTCTGCGTGCGTACGCTTGCCTTTTTCCCTGGAACGTAACCCGTGCGTGCGTGAGGCGGATCCTGGTCTATCTGGGAGGCCCTGATCCTGGCGAGTATTTTCACGTCGCGAGTTGCGGCCTCGCACGCGGCCAAGCGGAACAAACGACGCGCGTTCTATTGTGTTCGCCGCGCTTCCATTGTGTTCGCCGCGCTTCCATTGTGTTCGCCGCGCTTCCATTGTGTTCGCCGCGCTTCACGCACGCAGCCCGGGGCGAAACCGATCATCGCACCACGCTTCACGAGCAGCGAAGCGTCGGGTTCAACAAACCGGTTTCGCCACGACCTGGGTGGAACGCGGCGAACGCAAATGCCTGCCAGGAAATGTATGACATCACCGTTCTGCGTTGCTTCCGTCGGCGTGGGGCGGAAACTTCGCGTTCACTGCAACCTCCCACCTACACGCGACTGCAAACCTTTGCGCAATGTAAAGCAAGCGTCCCTTTGCAGGGTAACCGACTTGCGATTGGACAAGTATTCATTGTACTCGAAAAACTACTTTCCTTTGCACGTTGTTGTTCAGTTATGCTACTGCGTAAAAAGTCGCTACCGCCGAAGTTTTGACCACGTGCTACTTCTTGTTTCAAAGAACTTGGTAGTTTTTAGCTTCGGCGCTTTGTGAACATTTGTGGCATAATTTGTTTTTCATGGTACTGTCTCTGTTGCAGAACTGTTGCTTGTATACTTCAGTACAACCTTCATTGTTTTAGATACGATGCAGATCTGCGGGTAATACATGGAAATTGAGGAGGTCTAGGTTCGCTGTAATCTTCCAAGGGATCTGCCTGCCATGCTCTGCTTTCATAACATTGCGATGGTTGGGACTTGCACATATCCACACTTCAACAATAAGTCTCTACCACAGTGACGCAGTCACACATGTCAGCAAATTGTGTTACTAGGAAGTCGCTTTGTCAGTTTCGCTTTTCAGCTTTCATGAGGCCAGATTCACCGTCGTAGATTGTGTTTTAGACTACAATTCGCGTGCTTTCTCCAAACCTTGCATATTCCACTCAGTATAAGCCTTTGCTTGCAATTTACCGGAATGAAGATTCGCGAAATGCGTGGAATCGATTTCATAGTAACACAGTGTGCTGATTGATTCAACTTCGTCACTTTTGTACAGACGCAGTGTTCGATTCCAACCTCCACGTTAAAATAGAAAACAACCCGCAATTGCTAAAGACTTTTCAGATCAACGTTTTAGTATTTTTTTATTTCTACTACTTTCCAGATAGAAATCGCATTATTCAAAAAGACTTTTTGAAGTCGTGTGCAAAGGACATGAATGGCTTTTGCTTCCCATGCTGATTTGGACAAACTCGTTTCATAGAATTTGAATTCTTTTATCAGAAACCCTATGTTTTTGCCGCAAACAGCCAATGTTTCCTGAATAACATCCGTTCTGTGCCGCTTTTTCTCGATTTTGGCGGCAGTTCTTGCTCGCTTTAAAAATGCTGCGCACCTCAGCGAAGCGTATTCCGCTGTCTTCTTCCACATCAGTCCATTTGAACACGCCTTTCAGCTGATGACCAATAACATTTCCCTGTTTTCAGGCGCGACGGACTGGGATTGGCCGAAAAAACCAGCAGCACACTGGCGCGTCACCGTCTCGGCGACGATAACAGCGTCGGAAAGTGGTGGAAAGGATGGCGCTGCAGAGACTTGCGACCATTTAAAGTTTTATGCGTTTCGCTGGTATCGCTAAGCACGCTCGCAGTTGTACATCTTCTAATGCTTTCATTGCTTTTAGTATATGCTGAGCCGCGCTCCGTCTTGCATACGTGTTGATGGTCGTCGGAAATGTTTTTTCCAGAGAGGAAGGCAAGGTGGATTTTTCCAGGGGGGGCAAAGTGGAATTTTCCAGTGGGAGCAGCAAAGTGGATTTTTCCAGAGGGGGCAGCAATGGTGAAGTTATTACTTTCTCAACACCAAAGCGAAGAGAAAAATGTTTTGTTGGGAAAAAGTTAATACAGTAGCAAAATGTACCGCTCCTTGCCCCCCCCCCTTCCAACGCCCGTGGACATACGTTGATTTGGATGCCGTGCCGCCTCTTGCGTTGGCCACGCGTATTATTTGCGAGGATTAGAAACTCCAGTTTTCATTTGTGAGCACTGTGAACAAACCCTTAGCGCCTTAGCTCAGATGAAGCAATAACGTGCCACTGGCTTTTCGTACCGTTAGTTTTGCTGGGCTCTCGTGAGAAGAAAAAATAAACTATTAATTCGTGGAAAAATCTCCAAGTTTATACTCGGTGCTTTCCTTAAGAAACAGACAGACAACCAGCGATACGTTGTCACGCGGAGCCCAGCAGGGCCAGGCACGCTGGAATCATTCTCGGCCTAAATGGAAAGTTGCTTACCTGGGTAAAGGTTACAGAAGAGATGTGCACTGTGCACATGTCTACGTTATTCGTTACATATGCAGCCTTGAGATGACTGTGGAGTTCTTGGAACTGTTCGCGATGTCATCGTCGAACCTGCTTCAGAATTCCTTAACGCGAGAGTTGAGTGCGGCTTTTCTTTCTCATATTTCAATTTGGAGGGATTGGAGTCTTGTTTGAGGGGGTTAAGCCCACCAAAGCCCCCGGAGGAACCTTTTTCAAAGTGTTGGGCACAAGTGCGCGTCAAAAAAAACTATGGAATTTTTTTTTCATTAAGAGGTGTACTTCAGCAATAGAGCCAATAGTGATTTTGTTGCTTAAATTTATTAAAGCAAAATTCGAAATGCAAAAGTGGAGGATCTTAGTCCCATGTGGCGTCCCCGGTTCCGTCATCCCTGACCAGAACCCATTTGCTGAGCTGGCGAAAAACCTGCGTGAAGATTTCTTCGCTACATTTCTACAGTATCGAAGGCTGTCGCATTGGGCAGAACAGCATTTGCCTTGTAGCAAACATGAAAGCAGCCAAGACCGCTTTTCGGCGGGAAAAAAGTCGAAGAAAGGTAGGTGGGAAAGCACTCAAAGCCGAGCACGTGACCAAATTTGAATGTCGCTTTTGCAGCAGGAAAAGCTCACTCGTCAAGGCACACATCATTTATTCAAAATAAACCCGAAAACACTTTCTTGCACCACGATATCTGCGTTTGACAAACCGACTAGATATTCGAGATTCACTGCCCTTTGCCTTGTATGACGCACAAGGGTTCGCGGAGCCTTGATTGGCACATGTCAGCATGTTTCAACGCGTGCGCCGTCTGATACTTTGCAAGCACGAAGCAAGTGAAACAACCGTTTTGTATTGGTTTATAAACTGTCGAATCCATCAAAGGTTCGGTTCTGCTTTTTGGCGATCATTACGTACCGGTCGCCGGCTAAATCCTTTCGGTAACTTTACAAATCAAACGAAGATGTAAGGAATTAAACTACGTTGTTTCAAAGCAAATGTTCGGTTGGTGTTTTTGTTCAACATCACAAAGTTTGTGGCTTATAAATCTTCATTTGAGGGGTTGTAACTCCGAATCGCCGAACTGAAGGTCATCACAGAAGTAGAGCTCTCTGCTCAAAAGAGCGGACAAGACGGTATTATATAACTACAGCTATTGAAGTACCCGGAGTGCATATAGATACTTTCTCGTGTTTTTTTAGAGAAGCAATCACACCCACGGCTGCCATTTGCGCGGAATCAAAGCCGCAATCAAGGGTACATGCCCCGACAACTTGCTTATCACAAGTTAATTTTTTGTTTCTGTACGGTTTTAGACAAAATTTGGAAGCCTTGCTTCTAATTTTCGACCTAGTTTTGGTTATTCTCCGAAGAAAATGGAGTTTATTATACACTCCGTGACGTCATAACAAGAAAAAAAATCTTCGGCTAGTGTGTCAGACTAAAGCTAGCTTGCCATTTGCTAATTGTGTCTTCGGCAAAAACTAAGTAACTCCTATGAAACTGCAAAAGCAATGACAAAAAGAAAAATGTACTTTGTCCCTCAGTATTTACAAGACAGAAGCGTGCTTTCCTGCCGACAGTTTAAATAAGTGAGAACAGAGCGTTTGACGCTTTTTCTCTTAGGTCCACATTTTGCCTTTGCATCAGTTTCAGATACTCATTGAGACAATCGGGATTTCCTTTGCATTTTCGAAGCTGCGCTTCCCAGGCCTTCGGTCTCGATCCGAGATTGATCTCGACGTTTGGAGTTTCGACCATGCTTTCTTCTTCATTATCCTCTCCACTCATACCGAAATGTTCTGTCAGTAAGATAACTTTTTCGATTAACTCTGGCGTCATGGAAGCCAGTTCTTCTTCGTCTAAGACGTCGCCCACTGCTTCCATTTCTTCGTCTGACACCCCGCTGGTTGACCCCTCTTCGTTTCCTGGGAAGTCTTCTTCCTCCTGCTAACAAAGGATGGAGCTATCAAACAATTGCATGTAGCGTAAATTGTAGGAAACTAACAACTGTTGCCGTTGGAATACTGCGGTTATTGTAATGGGCTAAGCCAGGGATGGGCGAACTTGTTCACTACAATAGTCATTTGCAGAGAGTCAAAACCAAAAAAAACAGCGAGCAGCAAAATCCGTTTATATGTCAATACAAATTTGATAAAGAACGCAATTTTCACATTATATGACCTACTTCAAATCGCGTAGACTCCTTGGCAAATAACCGTACGAATTCGTGTGAAGACATTGATAAATGAAACAAAAATTAAATATGAGGCGTTGAGATATTGCTATTCAGCTGGAAGAGCCTCACGAAACATGTCGGCGAGCCACAGTTTGTCCACCCCATTGGGCTGAGCAAAGGCGCATCTGTGGCCAAAAGAATTTTCATTTGTAAGTCAAAGATGTTTTTTCATCTTCTTCACAAGCAGCGCTTTTCAAGCGTTGAATGAACCCTGTGATTGTTAACTTGATGACGCGTAACACCGAACTGCGACATTTGTAACGAGTTACTTTCCGATGAAAGACAGGGTCACCAAAAAATTGCAGGTACCCCCATAAAATGGCAGTTGATTTTCTGGTAGAAAGAAGACAGACAACAAAATAATCATTTTGTTTGAATGGATGGAAAGAAAAATTGAGGAAAATTTTTTGGAAGACTTGAGATCATGTGCTTGATTTTGATCATGATTTTACTCGGGAACATTTGCATAATTGGACAAAGGCGAATCCTACCTGACATATTACTTACAAGAGAAAACAAATAGTCACGGAGTCGTACAGACCTTTCTGAGAGTGTCTTTCTTGGCGGTATGAATGAAAATCAAAGTGTTATGTACCTATGGCGTAGTGTTTCGAATGTCATTGAAGAATATCAATGACATCCACACACATGTGCGATGACTATACTGTGTTGTAAACAAGCTACGAGGCACTTACACAATGTTGAAATACAATATAAACGCTTATTTACTTATTTTTCCCCACTGCATGCCAATGTATGGTTTCTAACCTAACAACTGGTGGACAAAGTCTGGAATTAGACGACTGCGTAAAGCATTAATAATGCCTATAGAATCATTCACTGCATTTCCAAGAACGATTTTTGTAAGTATTTAAGTTGCAAACTTATACTTGCCAGTATTTAAGTTACAAACTTTATCACGGAAGTTGCAAACTTACAAGTTGCAAACTTTATCACGTCTAGTCTCTTTGATACTTGATTCGAAAGATCTTATACGCATCTATTCGAGGGTGTGCATCTTCATCTAACATTTTTATCCTCTCATTTCACATGTCTGATGCTTTGTAAAATATTCGTTTTTCCCACAATTTGCAAAATTCTTTATAGTGACAAAAGGTTGTTGTAATCGTTGATACATTCATTTCAAAGTTTCTACTTCCCTTGGTACATATTTGTCTTCTCTGTGATGTTTCGTTCTTGGATAGTTTTTGTACCTGTTCTCTACTACTAAAACTCGTGATGGGATTATGACTTTAAGACAAAGAAATAGCTGAATAAGATAATTTTCTCCTCGATAACTTTCCGTACCGAAAGCCTTTGTCCAAGATGGATGTAGTGAAACATAGTTTGTTTTCTGAATAAACATGTTTCAGAAAAAAAGATGGTTCTCGATTCTGGGCAAAACCTTACACTGTTTGAGTTGTTCATGTTTCTAAAATAATCTACAAAAAGGGGTCAAACTGCGTCTACAACCTGAAAACCGACGACACGTCACCACATCATGCGCTGAAGTCAACAGCACAGATTTTCTGGGCTCTAGATACAAAAATCAGCTGTGCTGGTTTTCTTTTCTTTTGCAACCCTGATCTGTCAGTATGTCATTTCGTCTTTCGCCCTGACGACGATATTTGCATCAAATATCGGAACGTTGGCAAGTTTTTAACGTGTTTTTATGTTTTACCGCCAATAGAGCCTGATTAAAGTTTTGCTTATCGAAGTCCTGGCATCTCCGAAGCAGAATGCGTGAAGTTTGTTTCTGACGCCAACGAGGGCTTCAGAAAGAGCCATCCAGCTTCAAATTTCGGTCGGAAGTGGGCCGTGACCAGTTTGCTTATCGCTGATGTTATATCTACGTGGTTATAACGAGGTAAGTCGTCCTGGTTTCCTCCTGCATTGATTAAACATATTTAGCCAAAAAAGTGTAACGCCAGCGATTACAAACCATGCGCTCGCCACCAGCGAGTTTCCGCTGGCGCCTGTTTCCCTTGAAAACCAATGAACGTAAAAATCTTCGAAAATCCTGCCCTCATACCACTTGCCTAAACATATATGATGGGAACTCGTTTGTATTTTATCCAGAGTTCCACATCCCTAAAAACAAGTCTGCAGCCTGCAGCGTCGGAGTATTCCTCAGTTTCCTAATTGAACGTAGTATTGATGGCTTTGGTAGGCAGCATCAGTTTTGCAGCGTGTATTTGTTGCAGGTGTGATATATCATTGTGTAAGTTGCAGGAAGTGTTGGTTAAAGGAAACAAATGACCAGACGAAGTCACACATTAGTGATAACTGCAGTGTGAACCATAAGGAGTTTTAACTATTGGGCAGTTGAGCCATAGTACCGTAACCAGGGACGGATTTACGCATAGGCCAAATAGGCCATGGCCTAGGGCCCTGCGCTTTTGGGGTCCCGCGCTACGATCTTTTTTATGATGACGCAATATAAATTAATAATTTGCAAAACTGCACAGAGGCATAACTTGACAATTTACCTTGAAACGGGCGGAAATCCAAATGTTTATTTTACTCTAGACTCTTGTCAGTACAGTAACAACACGACAATATTGTGCATCTGAGCGTGAGAGAGATTCAGGCCATCTGTATGAAAGCGGTTACAAAAAAAATGAAACAGAAAACATCGGTACTTGATGTTCAATTTTCCATTGACAAAAATGCTCGCAATGACGCAAGACCGCCAGCCACTGCAAAATTTTGATGAATAGCAAGATTGTCAGTTTTGGATCCTGCGTTTGGTTGTTTTTACTAGATTTCCCGCAAACAGAGATTGCTTGTTGAAACTCTATGTTAGTTATATCAGCTAGAAAAGTTTCGCACGAGCTTCACTGGGGAAAAAGTGTTTACATTGGGCTTACATCGTGGTTAACTGAGGGTGTTGTGACAATACTTTGTTTCTGTGCAAAACTTGTCTTCATGCTGTTTATCATCGGCCTATCATAGGCGTACGGGAAGGCATTTTACTGAGGGGGCGGAAAAATTGCCCTGAAAATAACAATTTGTTCTGAAAACAATTTGTTTCTAAAAAAAAAACTATTTGAAAAAAAAAACAATTTGCCCTGATACTTTGAAACTAACTTTTTAGTTCAATCCGAATGGGGTCTGAAACCTCTTATGAATATGTTCTGTACGGTTGAATTCGTTTATAACGGCTTCGTCTGTAGCGTTAATTCGCCTAAAATGTTACATTTTGTGCGGTCCCAATGGCATCTTTTACATGCATTTCAATTATCTTGAAACGTCAATTCTGCAATAATGTTCATTATGCAATCCCCTCGAGGTGCCGTTGTGGGCAAATTCTGTAGTTACCTTGCTTGTCCTCAATGGGATGAAGTTCCTTGCGTGTTGTGTTCTCCCAGACAAGACCCTTTGCGGTAATTGCCTTTACTGATGCAAATATGTACGCGATTTCGATGGCGCAACGCAATGGTTAAAAGCGACGGTTCCGGACCGAAGGGCCTGACCCTACACCTGCCTGTGTCGTCGTAAGTGCTGTACGGTTGAGCAGGGCACTAATACACGCGCACTCAAAGGAGCAGCTTACCAAATTGTTAGATCAAGCTGTTGACCTAGCGACATCCGATTGTTCGATTTTTGCAGAAAACGAGGGCTTGGTCTAGATCACCTATGCCCAACCCGCGGGCCGCATGCGGCCCAGTTTAGGTTTTCGCTGTAGTAAATGTATCCTTTATACTGACAACCTGTCCTTATTTTTATAATCCTGAATTTGACATTTTTGATGCAGTTCGTTTTCAGTGCCACTTTATCATGTCTGTTACCATTGCAATGAGGATTCGAACGCTTTCAGTACATTAGCTTAAGCTAAAATAATTTGATAAGAT